>JAEEGI010014134.1_pt1 | contig 16828 bp, 13 predicted proteins | sample 8958751 | NCBI WGS metagenome assembly JAEEGI01 (sample SAMN16246545, study PRJNA631951) | gut metagenome | biome: gut microbiome; feature: rumen; material: KS-attached | host: Bos | place: Iran: Karaj | collected 2018-10
CACCAACAACAATACCGAGGGCGAGTACAACCGTTACATCCTGGCTCCGCTGTTCATCGTTGACGAGAACAACCACGGCACCATGATTACTTACCTGAGCCGCAACGTGCTCATCCCCGCCGGAGAGACACAGACGTTCTACTTCGAGTTTGACAACCTAGCCTTCGGCTCTCGATATGCGCTCAACATCTTTGGCCGCAATGAGAACGAGGTGACTACCAACCTTGTTAATCCCGGTGAGTCCAAGTATTATACCATTGACCGTGGTATGGTCGTATGGGACGGTAACGGCAACCGCGTGGGCTACAAGCCCTACAACGGTATCCGCGTGCCCGAGAATGCTGCGGCTGTCAGCATCGAAGGCCTTGACCTGACCTCGTTGATTCCCAACGAGAATCCCAACACGCTGTACTACATTGGCAACTCTGAGAAATATATTCCCGCTGGTCTTGAGGCCAGGAATGTCATCCAGAACCATGTGGCACAACGCGACATCGTCATCAAGCACGGCTATGACTTCTATGCTCCCTACCGTTTCACGGCAGCCAATATCAGCTATGAGCGCACCTTCACCCGCGGCCGCCACGCCGGACAAACGGGCGGCTGGAACACGATGGTATTGCCCTTTGCTGCCACCAGTGTCACTGCCGACGGCAACGCCATCGACTGGATGCATAGCAAGACTGACGCCAAGGGGCTGTGGATCTGCAACTTCGACAAGGAGGAAGACAGCGCCGACGAGGCACGACTGCTCGCCGAATACATGGGCAACACCCTCGAGGCCAACGTGCCCTACTTCGTGGCACCCTACGATGGCGCCAACGGCACCGACATGCGCGGCAAGACCTACGTCTTCAGCGCCAGCAACGTGACCGTGAAACCCAATCCCAGCGCCATCACCAGCGGCACCTACCACATGGTGAACGGCGAATATGCCCAGAAGACCGTGGAGAATGCTTACTTCCTCAACAATGAAGGCAGCTTCTTTGTGAAAGCAGCGACGGGTACAGTCAACGCCTTTGAGGCCTATGCCGCAAATATCAAAACGAGCGAAGCCACCCAGTTCCAAATTGTTCTCGACGAGAACGCCGAAGATGGTCCTGACTTCCTGCTCGGTGATGTGAACAATGATGGCAAAATCAGCATTACTGACGTGGCCGATCTCATCGACTATCTGGCCATGGGCGAAGAATTCGTTACCATCAACTTGGATGCTGCCGACGTCAATGGCGACAACAAGGTGAGCATTGCTGATGTGGCAGACCTCATTGACCTCGTGCTTGGCATGGAGTAATCAGCGACAAAACCAAGACACCTGATATAACATGAGAGGGCGCACCGACGATTGCGGTGCGCCCTCTTGGTATCTTCAAGGTGATGGAGTCAACGCAATTTCAATGGACTCTTGGGAGCGTAACTGCGGTCAATCAACTCGGAGCAGCGGTAAGTGAGGATATGTACCCCGTCATAGTAACTGTGCAGGTCATGAATCAGAGTGCTGTCGTTGCTGAAATCGTTCACCCTGTCATCACCCATGATTTCACACATCAGGGCATGGTCCACTGGCGACAATGGCTGACTGCGGAAACGTGGGGGCACAATCACCACATAGTCAACATGGTTGTCATGCAACAGGGCTGCAATGTCGCGCAGCAGCGACTCATTACGGGCATCAATGCGCAAGGGCAAAGCGTTGGGTAGAGGCTGCATGTCAATCAGCCAGGGACGCAGTTCCTTGTAAAACTTGTCGGGGTCCTGCAACAGAACCGAATCCAGCCCCGCGCTGGAGTCCTCATTGGTCACCTCGTCGCGACCGCTGGGAATGGTGGTCATCTTGCTGTCCATCAGCAGCTGGTCGGCCATGCGCTTGGTGGGCCATAACTGATAGAGCAGCATATCCGGGTCACGAAAGGCATTGAAATGCACACGCTGGAAATGCAGCCACGAAATCTCGGGCGAGACGTCATAGTGCGGCACAAAGGGCATCTCCTCGTAGCGATTGGGGCGCGTGAACATTTCTTCCTCGACAATCAATAGCGCATGGCGGACAGGATAGCCATGGGTGATGAGATAATTCAACTCGTCGCGGATGCCGGTCAAGGTCTCGGCACCAGCAGTGAAGTGATAGACACTGGCATCAGCAGGCAGATGCTTTTTCCACGCTGCAGCAGTAAAATTGGATGAAATCGACGACCCGAAGATGAATGAGTCATAGTGATGCTCTGCATTATAGAACTTCAGGCCCTCGATGGCAACATACCGCTTGTTGGGCATGCGCTCCAAGGTGTCGCCGGGAGCAATCGAGATGCCGTCATAGCGGTGAACCACCTTGAAAGGATCCACCACCAGATAAAGTGCGACAAAAGCCGCTACTGGCAGCAATGCCAGCAGTGAACGACACACAAACTTTTTGAATCCCTGACGCATCATCGTATATAGGCTTTAGGCGCTAGATGAAAACTAGAACTGGAAATAGATAAACTGCATGTTGCGGTCCAGACTGGCAATCGAGATGCCCACGAGCAGAGCCCAATAGATAATCCAACGCACCACCGTGGGGAACGGTAGTCGCATGATGGGGAATTCCTGCTTGCGTCCCAGCCACTCAATGATGAAGAAGGGCACGATGTAGAAGATAGGCTGCCCGAAGACGGGGCGCATGCGCCACGAGCCGTTAACAATCACGTCACATATTTCGCCCAGGTGTGCGATTCCGTTGGCACGGAAGGCGATAAACACCATGGCGAACAGGAAGAACGTCAACAGACAGCGTGGGATGTCACGCAGCGTAGCATGGTCGCTCAGCTTCTTGCGAGGCAGGAACACATAGGGCAGCAACAGCAGGCCGTTGACGGTACCCCAGATGACGAACGTCCAGTCGGCACCGTGCCACAGGCCCGACAGCGAGAACACTATCATCATGTTCAACGCGGTGCGCAACTTGCCGCGACGTGAGCCTCCCAACGGGAAATAGACATAATGACGGAACCACGTCATCAGCGAGATGTGCCAGCGCTGCCACAGTTCCTTCATGTTGCGCGAGAAGAAAGGATAGTTAAAGTTGGCCTTCAACCTGATGTTGAGCAAGCGCGCCGAGCCGATAGCGATGTCGCTATAACCCGAGAAGTCGGCATAAATCTGCACGGCGAACAGGATGCCCGCCCATATCATGCTCCACGAACTGTAATAGTAGGGGTTGTAGAGCAACAGGTCCACATAGTAGCCCACACTGTTGGCGATGATAATCTTCTTGGCAAGTCCCCACAGTATCTGGCGCATGCCCACCACTGCCGTATCGTAGTCAAACTCCTTCTTCCGCAGGAACTGCGGCAACAAGTTGGTGGCACGCTCGATGGGGCCGGCAACCAGCTGCGGGAAAAACGCAATAAACACACAAAACGCCACCACATTGCGCGTCGGCTTGATGTCGCCGCGATACACGTCGATAGTGTAGCTGATGGCCTGGAAAGTGTAGAATGAGATACCCACCGGCAGCAGGATGTTGATTGTCGGCCAGTCGGGGGTCACACCGAACAGGCCCAACAGGTCTACAAAGCTGTCGCGCAGGAAGTTCAGGTACTTGAACACACACAGGATGCCCATGTTCAGCACCACATTGCCTGCCGCCAGCAATTTGTCGCCACGCGAGCGGTTGCCCTTCATCAGCAGCGCCGTGCCCCATGTGGACAACGACGTGAGTAGAATCAGGCTCAACATGCGCCAGTCCCACCAGCCATAGAACACATAACTCGCAACCAGCAGGAACAGGTTCTGCCAGCGCAGATGCTTGCGCAGCCCCCAGTAAATAAAGAACACCAGGGGAAGAAACAGGGCGTATGTATAAGTGTCAAATTGCATAAATCAGCCACAAAGGTAACATTTTTTGCTCAATAGACCCATTGGCACATTAAAATTATGCTCGCGTTGCTCGCGGTTTAGAGTTTAGGGTTTAGAGTTTAGAGAGGCTCCGCACCCGATTTGCGATGCTCGATTTGCCTCACGCTAAGGCGCCAAGTAAGATTTCTATACATTCTAGGAAATCAGAAGGATATTTAAGTTCTGTCTTGTAGCTGATTATGTATCATTGAAGGTCTTGTACCTGAGAAGGAAAACATCAAGGTTGTTGGAACACCCTAGCACTGTGGCGATGCGGCGTTTCTTGTTGTAGACCGAGTGCGCCTCACGGTAGCCCATACACGCCATGATGACCGTGGTAGGCAAGTCACAGCAGTACAGGCTCAAGAAGTTGAGGTCGCTATCACTTAGCGATGGGTACTGCTGCATGACATTGGTAATCAGACTATTGCATTGGCTGTCGGCGAAGGCTCTGATACCTGTCCAGAACGAGGCATCAGGTTGATTCATGCGGTAGGCTTGCGCAAACTTATCGCTGAATTTTTTCGGTGAATAGGCAAAATGCATGGTATGAATCTCAATCAATCGAGCGAAAACATTAATCTGGTGGCTGATGGTCTGCTTCAGGTTCTCGCTCATCGTCAGGTTGGTATTGAGCTGCGATGACAAGAGGGCGGTATCGGCGCGCAGTCGTTCTATGGTGTCCTCATTCTCACGCAACTGGCGATGGCGTTGCGCCAGTTTCCTTTTCATGACCATCATCACGATGGCAAGTACACTGATGATTAAGGCGGTGCCCAATAACGACAGCATCCAGTTGGAATGGTACCTTAACGACTGGTATTTCAACGTCTCGTTGTCATACTTGGTTTCAACTTCCTTTAAACGCTGCTGCAACTCATTGGTCACTAACGAGTCGGCATGTTCATCCGCCAACTCATAGTAATGTTGATACTGTCCTATATTACCCTTACTTATGGCTATTTCGGCACGGCATCTGTCATAAAAGACCCTATCTCCAGGCAGCGATGAATCCCTGTCAACCAGATTCAAGTAATGGGCTGCCGAGTCCGGCTTGTTCAGTTTAGCGAGCGTAAAAGCAGCTGTCATGAGAAAGTGGTCTTTATCCTCCTGTGGCATGTTGTTCTCATGATTTAATAACGACAAGGCTATTCTCTTCGCCTCCTCAAGGTCATTAGCATCGTGGCTGAACATTTTCAGGTCGGTAAGAGACCTCACGGTGACAAATTCCAATTCTGTATTGTGCAACTCTTTTGCCAATGCTACAGCTAGTTCTAGATATTTTACGGCATTATTGGTTTGGCTCTTTCCAGCATATGAACTGCCCAAGGCAGACGTCGTGTTAATCATATAAAAGCTGTCAGGTACCAAGCTAAAGTGAGAAAGCGCCTCTTTATATTTGACAACATCAATACTGTCTGCTACATAACTATCATTATAAATCTGCCCCATCCTCAGGCAGATATAACCCTGATTGAAATGGTCATCAGGCATAACCGTTTCTTGAGCACGCTTATAGTATGCCATAGCGAGTTCGGGCTGCCCGAGTTCTTCCATTACGGCGCCTTTATAAATATTGGCGCGGGTGAGTTTCTCACGACCCTCGTCATGTTGATTGTAATAATCGAGAGCGATATTGATTAAGCTGTCGCTCGTTGCGGGAATATAGCAACGGTAGCGTGCCTGAGTCAACAGCAAGGCATGGTAGGCGCTGTTGCTTTCGCCTTCTAGGCTGCTGATGTCAATGGCATCAAGCAGTTGCAGTGCACTGTCGGGGTTGTCACGCAACACGCTGTCGGCAGCCAACAGGCGGGCATCACTCGATGAACCGTTGCGGTGGCAACCGGCAAGTGAACCGGCGAGCATCCATAGCATCACCGATATCAATAGCAAAAACAATCGATTATTTATCATAAGGACAAAAATAGCAAATTTTTCCATGATACAACCCCTAAAAACAGCTTAAAAAACACAGCGTTACATGCGTGTTACATTTTTAAAAATTAAAACTATGAATATCAGCTGTTTGCGTTTCCGTATGTTACATCAGATTACTTGCAAATGATAAGTTTTTAACCTAACTTTGTGAAAATTATTAATCATATTTTATAACCGCGATTATCAATGAAACGAGTAACAATTTTACTATCCTCTGCTGCTTTGCAGTAACTCTTTTTGCTGATCATGATCAGCAAGTTATAATTAACAAAAAAGGTGGGCATCATTATGACTTCCCTGCTCCTGACATAGAGCCTGAGGTGTATTATGACGATGTTGCACAGGAGATTATCATTGTTGGGACAGGCAATGCCACTTATTATAATGTGGTGATTGAGTCTGTCAATGACTGGGACGTGTCGCTGTCCACCCAGGTCAACGGCTCTTACGACACCATCGACATCTCCTCGCTCCCCGCCGACGAGTACTGTATCACCATCACCACAGCATGGAACGATACCTTTGTCGGTTACTTCGAAATCGAATGAAAACGCCCGATTTCTTCGATGAAATCGGCAATTTTTGAGAAACCACAAACATCATTATTATTAAAAACTAAAAACTTGTTATTATGAAGAAATTGATTTTTCTGGCAGTCCTCTGCCTGCTGGCTAGCGCCGGCCCCGTGAGCGCACAGCTTATCATCCGCAACAGCGGCCATAAACCGTGTCACTACAAGACGGTTTTATAGTGGAAAAGGGTGCGACATTCGCAGTATATCCCTCTTGTTTTTAATAATAATTGTGATGATTTGAATTATTAGTTGTATTTTTGCGATATAAACCAAAAACGAATTGAATATGAAACGAATAGTTCTTTTTTCATTTCTTTTCCTGCTGGGCATGACCCAGGCGGTGGCTCAAGAGGGTTGGGAGGAATGGCTTTCAGATTATCTTCCGATTGTTCGCGAGGGTGTGAAATGGGTCAATGAGAAGGTGATTGTCAATCACGGTGACACAACTTGTTACTATTATTCTTATGAGTTCTGTGGCAATGACACCCAGACAAATCTGCCTGGTCAAATCAATAATGCCTGTTATTACTATACAGGGGAGAACCTGAATACAGAACAGGACAGTCTGATAGCTGGGTTGAGGGATGGATTCGGAGAGGTTACATTCTTCAGGAATCATGCCTATGCCAAGATGCAATCTGAGGGCAGGGTACTGATCGACTTGCCGATGTATTTAGATGGCGGAACCCGAACCCTTTACGACTTTAGGCCCATATTTGAAGATGAGTGCCTAGGTTTTTTTCTATGGTGTCAAGAATACGCAGTAATGGGTCCTTTTCTGACCGAAGATAATTTCATAGTAATTGAACCGATTACCATTGGGAGCTGTAGTTGCAGCCGATTTGTCTATTTAGATGAGCAAGGTCGGCCTTTGGCTTACATTGTTGAAGGCATCGGTTTTGACAGTTATGATCTGGGTGATTTGCTGACACCGTTCACGCGCAAGCCCGACCCTGCTGCCGACTATCAGGAGTGGTGCGGTTTGAGCCATGTGGTGAAGGACGGCAAAATCATCTACAAAGGCATGCGCTACCGCCATGGCGCCTTCGATGGCATTGACGAGGTGGTGGCCGACAAGTCGCCGCGCCGTCCGCAGGACGACAACTACTACAACCTGATGGGCCAGCCCGTGGGCAAGGACGTCCCCACCGCCCCCGGCATCTACATCCACAACGGCAAGAAAATCATCGTCAACCATTAAAAACATTCATGTTATGAAAAAGACAATACTTATCACATTACTAGCCCTGCTGGGGATGACCCAGATGGTGGCCCAGGAATACGAGTATGTGCCGTTCGTTCGCGAGGGTGTCAAGTGGGTGTATGCTTTCTGCGGTGATTATCAGCCAATGTCAGATACACCTTCTGAAGTTTCGTATCTGAACCTTGAGTTCAAGGGTGATACGGTCATTAATGGCAAGACCTATAAACTCATGCACAAGTATCATGGTGAATCCATCAATAGCGAAAGTGACACGGTACCTGTCTGTATGCGTGAGGAGAATAAAGTGGTATATGCTCTGGTTCCCGATGGGAAGACTTATTACGACTGTCCAATATATGGAAACTATTGGAAGCCCAGTGACTTGGAAGCGATCCGAGATGGAAAGGAGTTCATACTATATGATTTCAAAAATCCAATAGCCTACTGGATGGATTTTGCAAATAGTTATATGACTACTTTTGAGCTTATTTTTACAAATATTATTACAATTGGCAATCATCATGTAAAAAGATATGGTGGTGATATTCAATATTTAGGTGGCATAAGAGTGATTGAGGGTATTGGCATGGAAGCCCGAAACACTTATCCCCTGTCCTTTTTTCTGCCGATGTATGCGGGTAATTCTGGATACATGGCAGTTCAATTGATTCATGTCATAGAGGATGGAGAGATTATCTATGATCCTGATGATTATGATTGGAATGAAGAAGTAAAAGATCGGATCGGTTACAGGTATGTGCCGTTCGTTCGCGAGGGCGTGAAGTGGGTGTACTACTATAACAACCCCTTTGCAGATGGAGTTTTAAATATGCCTGAGGGTGTGCAGTACTACTCATTTGAGTTTAAAGGAAGCAAAGTCATCAACGGAAAGGAATACAAGCCCGTATTGTTGAAAAGCTATAATGCTAATGGCGAGTCAGTAGATCTGGATTTTGTTCCAGCTTATCTTCGTGAGCAGGATAAGGTGGTCTATGCCTTGCTGCCTGAAGGCAACTGGTATCCTCAGTGTCCTGTTGGCTTGGGCAAGTATGTAGGGTATGAAGGCATTTCTGGTAACGTCATTCCAGATGAAGAGTTCATTCTGTATGATTTTAATGACCCGATTGAGCTGTATGATGGTTTGTTCCCCCCAATATGGTGGGATGAGTATGAAATGTATATTGATCAAATCATCTATAATAATACCGATATGCTCTCGATAGGTGATAGATCAAGAAAATGTCATCACTATCGCACGATTCACTATAATGATGATAGAATAATAGAAGGTATCGGTTACGATGGTTACGCGGGCTTCCCCTTGTTCTATTTTGAAAAACTAATTGCGGGATTTCAGGTGGATTACCGTTTAAGTCATGTAGTCGAGGGTGACGAGATCATCTACAAGGGTATGTATTATAATCCTGACATCCACGTAGGCATCGACGAGGTGGTAGCCGACAAGTCACCGCGTCCGCAGGACGACAACTACTACAACCTGATGGGTCAATCCGTGGGCAAGGACGTCCCCACCGCCCCCGGCATCTACATCCACAACGGCAAGAAAATCATCGTCAGATAGCGTGATGCTCGCCTTGCTCGCGGTTTAGAGTTTAGGGTTTAGTGTTTAGTGTTTAGAGAGGCTCCGCACCCGATTTGCCTCACGCCAAGACGCCCTATGCTCGCCTTGCTCGCAGTTTAGAGTTTAGAGTTTAGTGTTTAGAGAGGCTCCGCACCCGATTTGCCTCACGCTAAGACGCGTGATGCTCGCCTTGCTCGCAGTTTAGGGTTTAGAGTTTAGGGTTTAGAGGGGCTCCGCACCCGATTTGCCTCACGCTAAGACGCGTGATGCTCGCTGCGCTCGCAGTTTAGGGCTTAGCGTGAGGGCGTACAGTGGCGGCCACACCAAGGCGAGGCCCTACAGAATGGGAGTGTAGCGAGCATCACGCTCGCTATTGTTTTTTTCAAAAAATCATAAAAAGGTCGGTATTGTGCCTGATTGTTTCCATTTATTGTGTATCTTTGTAAGTTAAACACAAAACCTCTTACAATCATGGCAGTACAGCGACTCACACAAGAACAGAAGCAAACGCAACGCTTGGCACTGGAACAGCAACGCCTGTTGGGCCTGGTGCTGGAAAAAAGCGATGCCGAGATGGCCGAGTTTATCGACAACAAGGTCAGTGAGAATCAGGCGCTTGAAAAGGTGTCGGACGATGAAGACAATGAGCAGAACCCCGAGAACAACAGCCGTGCCGCCGACGAAAGGCGCGCTAACGACGACAGCGTCAACGAGAACAGCGGTGACGATGATGCCGTGGCTTGGTATCGCTTCATTGCCAACAACCATAGCCGTGACGACGAGTATTATGCCCCCACTGCGGTGAGCGAGAAGACCTTGCAGGAATACCTCGCCGACCAGCTGGGCGAGCTGGAACTCGACGAGACCCAGCAAATCATTGCCAACGCCATCGTGGGCAACCTGGAGGATAGCGGCTATCTGCGCCGTAGCGCTTCGGAGATTGCCGATGACGTGACCTTCAACGATGGCTATATGGTCGATGCCCAGCAGGTCGAGGAGATGATAAAAGTGGTGCAGTCGCTGGATCCGGCAGGTATCGCCGCCCGTGACCTGCGCGAGTGTATTCTGCTGCAACTGCGCCGCAAGCCGCACAGCGAGAATGTGGACCTCGCCATCACCATGGTTGACAAGTACTTTGATGACTTTGCCGCCATGCGATTTGATGCGCTGGGGCGCAAGATGGGCGTGGAATCCAGCCGTCTGGAGGAGGTGTTCAAGCATGAAATCAGGCGCGGGTTGAATCCCTATCCTGGCAGCGCCTTCGGTTCCCGCAACGACGGCAACCAGCAGGTGACACCCGACTTTGACGTCGAACTTGACGGGGAAACGGGCCGCTTGACGGTCACCCTGCGCAACAATATCCCTGCCCTGCAAATCAGCGAGAGCTACGCGTTGATGAACGATAGATACAAGAAGAGCTCGAGTACCCTGAGCGTGAGCGAGAACAAGGACAAGAAACGCATCCAGGACGCCTATCAGCGCGCCAGCATGTTCATCGAGGTGCTCAAACAGCGCCAGGAAACGCTGTTCAACACCATGAGCGCCATCGTCAAGTGCCAGCAGGAGTATTTCTACAGCGGTGACGAGCGCGACCTCAAACCACTGGGACAGAAACAGATAGCCGACATGATTGGGAAGGACGTCTCGGTCGTGTCGAGGGCGGTGAGCAACAAGTATGTGCAGCTGCCGTGGGGCGTGAGGAGTCTGAAATCGTTCTTTGGCGAGGACATCAACGGAGCGTCAAGGCACGAGGTGTATGACGACCTGAAGAAGATTGTCGATGCCGAGGACAAGCGCCATCCGCTGAGCGATGACGCCCTGTGTGACCGCCTCAAGGAACTGGGTTACCAACTGGAGCGTCGCACGGTGGCGAAGTACCGCACTACGCTCAATATCCCCAGCAGCACTGTCCGTCGCAAAATGGCCAAATGAGTTAGACTATAGACAAAAAACCGATAATGCCAATTACAAGATTCACAGTCAATAAATGCATCGCGGGACTGGCCCATTTCCTGTCCACGGCGTTGACCCCGCTGATGATGCCCACCTATGGCGTCTTCCTGGCGCTGTGGGTGTCGGTGTTGTGCCTGCTGCCCTATGGCACCCGTGCGTCGGTGCTGCTGGTGTGCATGGGCATCACTTGCATCCTGCCGCTCATCTTCTTGAGTGTGCTGCGGCATCTCAAGCTCGTCAAGGACCTGCACGTCAACATTCGTGAGCAACGCCTGTTCCCTTACCTGTTTACGGCCCTGTGCTATGCTGTGGCGGCCTATTACCTGTATTACTGCCATTCGCCGCAATGGTTCATGATGTTCATGGTGGGCTCGGCGATTACTGCGCTGCTCATGGCGCTGATTAACCTCAAGTGGAAAATCAGTGCCCACATGGCGGGCATCGGTGGCGTGATAGCGCTCATTTATCAGATTCATGTGATGGGATTGAGTGCCTTTGACCTGCTGTGGCTGCTGTGTCTCTCAATAGTGGTGGCGGGTGCGCTGGGTTCGGCAAGGCTGGCGCTCAGGCGTCATGACATATTGCAGGTGTTGGCTGGCGTTGTGCTGGGTTTCCTGTGCGTGATGCTGACGATGAGATTTCTAGGATAAAATAATATAAACAGCCGTTGGTTCTCGGCTCTGAAAAGGGGCCGCTAAACCTGCTAACGGCAGACTAAAAGTTAACGACCGATTATGAACAAAACATTCAATTATACCAGGCGTAAGACCGTGAGCGTCCCCGTGGGTGGTATCGCGATGGGAAGCGACTACCCGGTCAGGGTACAGACGATGACTAACACACCGACCGACGATATTGAGGCGAGTGCGGCTCAGTGCCAGCGTGTCGCCTACAGTGGCGCTGAATATGTCCGTCTCACCGCTCAGGGCGTGAAACAGGCCGAGAGCATCGGATTGATTTCGCGCCTGTTGCGCTCACATGACTGCAACATTCCCCTCATTGCCGACATCCATTTCAACCCCAAGGCAGCGTTGGCTGCAGCCAGCGTGTGTGAAGGCGTCCGCATCAACCCCGGCAACTTTGTTGATCCTGCCCGCACGTTCAAGCAGCTGGATTATACCGACGAGGAATACCAGGCCGAACTGGACCGCATTCATGACGAATTGTTGCCCTTTATCGCCGTGTGCCGTGAACATGGCACCGCTGTGCGTCTGGGTGTGAATCACGGCTCGCTCAGCGACCGCATCATGAGCCGCTACGGCAACACGGCCGCAGGTATGGTCGAGAGCGTGATGGAGTTCCTGCGGGTTTTTGTTCAGGAGCAGTTCATGGATGTCGTCATCTCGATGAAGGCTTCCAATGTCGTGGTCATGGTCGAGGCTGTGAGGCGTCTGGTTGACGCCATGGACAAGGAGGACATGCATTTCCCGCTGCATCTGGGCGTGACCGAGGCCGGATTTGGCGAGGATGGCCGTGTCAAGAGCGCCGTGGGCATTGGCGCCCTCATGGCCGAGGGTTTGGGCGATACCATCCGTGTCTCGCTCAGCGAGGAGCCCGAGGAGGAAGTGCCTGTAGCTCGCAAACTGGTGGACTACATGGCTCAGCGCCAGGGACATGAGCCTATCGAAGGCGATTACAGTGAGGGCTATGACTATCTGTGTCCCGAGCGGCGATTGACTGTCGAGGTGAACAACCGCATCGGCGGTTCTTGCCAGCCGGTAGTCATTGCGGGTTATCGGCCCGACCAGCTCGACGATGCTGCTTTGCAGCCCGATTTTTACTATAGCGCCGACGGACTGATTGACGGCATGCATCAGTTTTTAGTACCTTTTAACAGTTGGAAGGGAGAACGCAACGTCTATCCCTTGCTCACACTGGGCGAGTGGGACCGTTGCCCGTCAACGCCATTGCGTTTCCTGCAACTGCCCGCCACTACGCCCGCCAGTAAACTGGAATTCCTGCGCGGCCGCAGCGACACGGTTCTGGTCATCACTCCCGTGGGTATCAATATCCCCGGTGAACAGCAGGCGTTGACCCATGCGCTTGACAAGGCAGGTATCAACTGCCCCGTCATTTTGCGCAACACCTATACCGACAGTTCCAACGAGTGGCTGCAGGTCAAGGCGGGTGCCGACTTGGGCGCTGTGCTGCTCAACCGTCGCGCCGACGGCATCTGGCTCGAAGCCCCCAACTGCCACAGCGGCGGCGAGGTGGTGCGCTATGCCTTTGTTATCCTGCAGGCGGCGCGTCAGCGCATCAGCAAGACGGAGTTTATCTCCTGCCCGGGCTGCGGCAGAACGCTGTTTGACCTGCAATCGACCGTGCAACGCGTGCAGCAGGCAACCGCCCACCTCACGCATCTCAAAATCGGCGTGATGGGCTGTATCGTCAATGGACCCGGCGAGATGGCTGATGCCGATTATGGTTATGTGGGTGCTGCTGCGGGCCATATTAGCCTGTACAAGGGCAAGGAGTGCGTCGAGATGAACATTCCTGAAGAGGATGCCATCGACCGCCTTGTCGAACTGATTAAACAGAACAACGACTGGCGTGAGCCCTAGCGTGGAACAGCGCCATTATCCTGATAACAAAAGCATGACAATGAAGACTTTACAATATCTTGCACTCTTGTTGTCGCTCACCATGGCGATGGCTTCGTGCAGTGGTGACAGTTTCAAGATTGATGGCAAACTCGCTAATTTCGACAGTGGTATGGTGAGGGTGATTTTCCCCACCGACTCGGGTATGGTCGATGAGTGGGTCAATGTGGACAATAAAGGCAAATTCTCCTATAAGGGAGCGGTGGCCGACCCCGTCATCGTCAGTCTCCTGGATAGTCGCAGTCACTTGCTGGTGATGCTCGTGGCGACTAGTGGTGACCACATCAAGGTCAAGGGAGATGCCGCCCAGCCCAAAACGATAAAAATCAAGGGTAGCAAGGTGAACGAGGATTGGCAACTCTTCCGTGACGAGCATGCCACTTTTTACTCCAATCCCAATCCTAGCCGCCTGAATGCCGCTATCGAGAAATATGTGCGTGAACACCCTGCCGATATGCTCTCCACGGTACTGCTTATGGCGGATTACAGAGACTACGGTGACGGTGAAAAGGTCAATGCAATGCTCAAGGGGATAGATGTCAAGGTTCGGCCTGGGTCGTTGGTTCAGTCGTTTGAAGGAAACTCGGTGCGTGCCCGTGGCAAGAGCCTGCCGCACATAGTAACCCTTACATTGCTCAAGCATGGCGGTGATTTTGAGGAAATCAGCTTGGTTGACCACATGACGCTCATCAGTTTTTGGGCTAATCCGCAGGACAACCGTTCGGCATTGATTAACAAGCTGAGTGGTGCGGGAGAGGATATCCGTGTCATTGATGTCCTCACCGAGAGCGACACCCTGCGTTGGCATCAGACTATTGCCGCTGACCCCAAGGAATGGAAACACTATTGGGCTCCGGGCGGACCCCTGGAGCAGGGCGTCCAGTTGCTGGGTATCAAAACATTGCCGTGGTATGCTGTAACCGACAGCACGGGCCATGTCACTTATTCGGGGCCTAACCTGGATGCCGCCCTAGGGAAAGTCACAGTCAAGTCTGAACAATAAAATCAAGAAAGGGAAAGGTATATGAAATCAGATTCTTGGAGACTGTCCGTACTGTTGCTTTTTCTGATGTTTGGCGTGGCCACAATGGCTGCGCGGCAGATTGGAAACCGCCATCAAGGCAGCGCTCCCGCGCTTGACGGGAGCATCTATGTGTTGACCTGCTACATATCCGAGACGGGATGGACCGACACTGAGTATGAGCAGTATAGTGCCATGATTCAGGAGGCTGAGGATTGGCTGGTGGCACAAGCTGCCACCTATGGCAAGGAAGTGTCGTTCCAGAATGGTGTGTACGGCATTGAAACGCCGTTGCTGTATGACAACATCGTGAGCGGCAATGGGGTGGGGGATGAGCCCGTGGATTTGGTTTCCAAACTGATGCCCAAAATTGGCTATAAGAATGGGCTGGAGTTCGTTGATTGGGTTCACAAGAATACCGACTGCACCGGTTGCCTGGTGTTGATTGCCGCCAATAAGCCCGGCAGGGGCTATTCGATGGCTTATAAAGATGAGTATGACAGGAAGAAGTACTTCCTGGAGGGTACGATACTTTATACTTCCTACGAGGAAGGGGTGCCAGGCTGTGCAGCAGGCATCGCCCATGAGTTGTGCCACCTGTTTGGAGCCGAGGACTTGTATGCCACGTTCATACAGACCGCCGAGAACGAGGCGCGCGCCCGGGAACTGTTCCCCGACGATATCATGCTCAGGGTCTCGTACGACATCAGTACCCAGAAGATTGACAAGTTGACAGCCTGGCTAGTAGGCTTGACCGACGATATGGAAGACTGGTACATGTCATTTCTGTATGAATAACTAAAGTCTAAGGTCTAAAAACATAATAGTTATGTTAGCGAGAACGATAGCAGCAGCCGTGCAAGGCATCGACGCCATCCGCGTCGAGATTGAGGTGACTGTGGACTGGGGCTCAGGGTTTATGGTTATCGGATTGCCCGACACGGCCGTCAAGGAGAGCGCCGAGCGCGTGCGTTGCGCCATGCAGCAGACGGGCTTCAATTTCCCGGGCAAGAAGGTGATGATCAATATGTCGCCTGCCGACATCAAGAAGGAAGGCTCGGCCTATGACCTGCCGCTGGCGGTGGGCATCCTGGCGGGTGACGAGAAAATCAGCACCGACAAGTTGGACCGTTATATGCTCATGGGCGAACTCTCGCTCGACGGCAGTCTGCGGCCCATCAAGGGCGCCCTGCCCATGGCAATCCTGGCGCGTGAACTGCATCTTGACGGCTTTATCGTTCCGCGTGCTAACGCTATGGAGGCCGCTGTGGTTAACAACCTCAACATCTATGGCGTGGATAACCTCGTCGAGGTGGTGCAGTTCCTCAACGGTGACATCTCGCTCACGCCCACTGTCGTGGATACCCGTGCCGAATTTGCCAAAGCACAGGGCGTTTTCCCCTACGATTTCGCCGATGTCAAGGGACAGGAGAACGTGAAACGCGCGTTCGAGGTCGCCTGTGCCGGAGGGCATAACATCCTGCTGGTGGGCAGCCCGGGCTCTGGCAAGTCAATGATGGCGAAGCGCCTGCCGTCCATCATGCCGCCGCTCACGCTGAGCGAGGCGCTCGAAACCACCAAAATCCATAGCGTAGCGGGCAAACTGCCCCAAGGCACCACGTTGATGACCGTGCGCCCGTTCCGCAGCCCGCACCACACCATCTCGCCCGTCGCTCTCGTCGGTGGCGGCAGTTTCCCCATGCCCGGGGAAATCAGCCTGGCGCACAATGGCGTACTCTTTCTTGATGAGCTACCTGAATTCAATCGCTCCGTTTTGGAAGTGATGCGGCAACCGTTGGAGGACAGGATAATAAGTATTAGTAGAGCGAAATATTCGACGGAATATCCCGCCTCGTTCATGCTCGTGGCGAGCATGAATCCGTGCCCGTGCGGGTACTATGGGCATCCTAAGAAGAAATGCGTCTGCAACGAGTACCAGCGCACCCACTATATGAGCAAGATTTCGGGTCCGCTGCTCGACCGCATCGACCTGCAGATCGAGGTCCAACCCGTCGATTTTGACCAGATGTCGAGTAAAGCCCCAGGCGAACCAAGCGCCGCCATCCGCCAGCGTGTCATC
>JAEEGI010014135.1_pt1 | contig 16827 bp, 12 predicted proteins | sample 8958751 | NCBI WGS metagenome assembly JAEEGI01 (sample SAMN16246545, study PRJNA631951) | gut metagenome | biome: gut microbiome; feature: rumen; material: KS-attached | host: Bos | place: Iran: Karaj | collected 2018-10
GGTGCCCCACGTCCCAGACAATCTTGTCGTCGGGCGCATTGAACACATAGTGAAGCGCAAGAGTCAGTTCCACAACGCCAAGGCTCGAAGCCAAATGACCGCCATGCTTGGACACCTGCCCAATAATGGTCTCGCGAATCTGCGAAGCCAGACGGTTCAGCTCCTCGATGGAGCAATGTTTCAAGTCCTGAGGTGACTTTACGTCTTTCAGTTCCATTTATTTCACTCGGGTAATGATGTATGCCGCTATAGAACGGAGGATGGAGGTATCGCACTTGAGACCGTCCAGAACCTTGATAGATTCTTCGTAAAGTTCCCTAGCGCGTTCCCTGGATTTTTCCAGACCCACGATGGACGGGTAAGTGGCCTTGCCGTTCTCGATGTCGGACCCGGCATCCTTGCCAAGTTCTTCGGTCGTGGAGACGATGTCCAGAATATCATCCACAATCTGGAAGGCAAGCCCGATGGAGCGGCCATAGTTGCGGATAATTTCCATATCCTTTTCGCTTGCACCTGCAAGCATTGCTCCCACCAAGAGAGAAGCCTCGATAAGGGCTGCCGTCTTGTGGTAATGAATGTAATCGACAATTTCGAGATCGACGGCCTTGCCTTCGCATTCGATGTCGGTCATTTCGCCGCCAATCATGCCGTAAGTGCCAAGCAGATGCGCAAGGAGTTCGATAGCCTTCGCGTTGCCGGTCTTGCCCATCATCTCGAAAGCATGCACACAGAGGGCATCGCCCGCCATTACGGCCGTAGCTTCGCCAAACTTCTTGTGACTCGTGAGCTTGCCACGGCGGTAGTCGTCATTATCGACACACGGAAGGTCATCATGAATAAGGCTGAACGTGTGGAGCATTTCGAGAGCGCTCGTCGCAAGCCAAATCTTGTCTCCCTTACCGCCAAACATGTCGAACGTGGCCTTCGCAAGGCCCGGACGCAAACGCTTGCCGCCCGCGAACATGGAATAGCGCATAGCCTCGTGCAGACGGCACGGACGGTCCGTTACTGGAGGGAGATGTTCATCAAACTTCGCCTCAGCATCCTTTGCGATGCGGGCGAGATAATCCTGAGCAATTTTTGCTTCTGATTCAATAGACTGCATGTGCACAAAGATACTTAATTCGACGCGCACTTAAAAGGGCTTTACCACTAAAACTAGAGTTTTAAATCTTTAATTTAAGAAGTTTAGCATGCGGGAGGGGCCCCAGCTCGGAGTGGATGCTTTCAGCATCAGCAATTACGGCTCAGCTATGTTTGCACAAGTGCAACCGCAGCATTCGCCTTTGATGCTTTTGACGCCTATGGCGTCAGCAGTACCTAGCTACATTCATAACGAAATTAAAATTTCTATGAATGTGCAAGTTACATCGGTGGCTATTTCATCAATATAAACTGTGAACGGAACTAAAGTTCCGAGCCACACAGAGCTGCACTCGGTCATGAACGCCTGCAATAGTCTACAAGGCGAAGCAAGCAGAAAACATTATGTTTTCTATTTGTGAGCCGAAGAACTGACGCTGTAAGCGTCAACCAGTCGTTCGCGACACTCGTTTTGCACGCTACTGCGAAGAAAATACCTGGCGCAAGCGCCAACCTTACGGCTCGACCATGACCACACAAGCATGGTCGCGGCACTCACCTTTTAAGGTTGTGGCCGACGCTTTTTTCTCTAAACGAGCCCACATACATAACAAAAAAATAACAAGTCCTCGCTTATTACCGAGAAACTTGTTAATTTTAATTTATTTGTAAAAAGTTATTTCTAAATCTCTAGAAATATACGCCATAAAGCGCTATATCGTCCAGATAGAATTCTGTTCCATTTCTTACGAAGAAGTTCAACTGGCGGACATCATCCTTCAGGAAATTCCATGCGACATAGCAGTAGCTCACATCTTGTGCGGTATAGCACAAGTCGTCGAATTTTACGACATAGCGAGTCCATTTCTGCGCATTCAAATCTTTCCATTCCGAGGCTGCCTTAAGCGAGAGCCCCGCATCTTCGGACTTCTTGTCCCAATTTTCAAGCGATACGCGAATCTGCCCGGAACCCTTCGCATAGAACGAAATGGAATCGAGCGATGAAAGATTCCAACCAGCAGAATCTTTCTTAGCAAGATTAGAAGGAAGCCGGAGATCCTTTCCTGTAACGACCCATGCACCGAAATTGTTCGTTACAGGCATACTGTACTTGCCATGGAACACTTTGGACTTGCGGTCCTTATCGTTTTCAAACGCTTTGGACACAATCTTCGAACCAAAACCATTAGTATCAGCATCGAAGTACCAGCTAGCAGTATCCTTTTCAAAGTTCTGCAACACGAAAGAAGGATAGTCGAAATCGGCAGTACCTCCGGAGAGGAATATTCGATTTTCAGCATACAAACTATCTTTTTTACTGATAAAATAAACATCTAGCGTATCTTTGGACGGAAGCATTGGGAGCGAGAACACGCCTTCCGCATTCGTCTTCGTCAACACATCCAAGCCATATACGCCGACCCAGGCGTAATCATCGCCAGCATGGAGCGTCACGCGGCTCATGTAGTTTGCAGTTTCCTGTAGCTTGACCGTATCGAGCTTGGCAATCTGCTTTGCAGAAAGCACCTTGGAATAAGCGAGCCCGGACTGCGTGACCGTTACGCGATAATTGCCAGACTTGAGGGAATCGATTGCAAACATGCCATTCTTGTCGGCAAAAGCATCAGCCTCGGCAACAACGTTATTCACATGCAGGGAATCGGGACGCCAGTCCACCTTGCGTATAGCAAGCGATGCAAACGGGACTACCTTACCATCGGCAACGGCAACGAACTTGATCTTGTTCTTGAGCGTATCCGGCTGCAAGTCGATTACTTCCGTTTCGTTCGGGCCGAGCTTCACCGACACGTCATCATAGACTTTATTGTTGTCACCGCGCAAGAAATAGACCTGCAGCGAATCGTTGGACGGCAACTGCGAAAGCTGGAAACGCCCAACAGAATCGGAACGCACAAGCACATCCATGCCGCGCACACCAACCCACACAAATTCACACTTTTTAGGAACTTCGGCAAAACCGCCAAGAGATGCTGTCGGTTCGAGATTGATAGAGCCAATACTCGTATCGCCCTTGGTCTTATAAAGTCCAGTATAAGCAGAGCCACCATGCACAATCGTCAAGCGGTATTTGCCTTCCGGCGCCTCGAACGAGAAACGTCCGTCCGCATCGGCGTAGAAGTCCGCATTCACGAGCGCATTCGTCGCGCTATCGACAGACGAAGTATAATCGACGCTCCTGACCGCCACGCTAGCATAAGAAGCGGCGGCCCCATCGCCCACGTAGGCGATACCGTTGGTCGTCTCGCTACCGGGGCCACCGGCAACAGGATCGGAGCAACTCCAGAGCAGAAAAACTGAGAATATGCAGGCTAGCCGTTTCATTTTGACTTCTCCTGCAATTTTTTGGTAAACGCAAGCGGGAATAGCTGCACGTTCAACTGGAACACCGTGTCATCACCGGTGCCGTCTTGCGAGAGGCGAAGCAAGTCCGCACGGAATTCCTTGACCTTTTCACGGAGCAGCTGGATATCGTTCATGTTGAACGTCATCGTAACGGTGCTAATATCGCGAAGTGGCGGCGCATGGCGTTCAAGCGATTCGCCCGCGAGGCGAATCGTCTCCTTCTGGAAAGCCCGAACAGCTTCGGACCTCCAGTTACCACCAGTACTCACAAACGTATCGTTCACTTTCCAGAATCCGTCCTTCCCCTCAGAAATCATATTCAGGTCATGCAGGAGCTTGATAGCATCCTTGGCCTGCTCCACCGTGATTGCCGGCGTACAGCATTCCGCAAGACCCTCATAATCATCTTTAAAATTACAAATACCAATGACGGAACGGATAGCGTTATAATACCAATGACGATAAAATTCGAGTTCTTTTTTGGCAAGACGCTTCAATGGGATGCCCTTGAGCGCCTGCATCTTTTCATAATGGTTTAATGCTTCCTGATCGCTCTTGGCACGACCGAAATAGACAAGTTCCGTCCAGTAGGCGGCTTCCTTTTCGTCCAGTTCGAAAAAATCCGCCATGGGCTTGATGAAATTCACGGCAAGGTGAATTTTGCCCTGGGAAATACGCAGAAGGTTTCCGGGATCCGCACCGAGCTTCATCGCCATGTATCGCCAGGATATAACAGTCTTACGCTTTTTGAAATCCTCAAAAGCGTCCCTAATCCATTCGCGATAGTCGGTGTATTCAAAAATCGGTTTCACAGAAAATCCTCACATCAGACAGCTCTTCGTATTTCTCCAATCACTTTCTCCCATTCTCATCCATTATGAGACAATACGGGCGGTCTGAACCATATACAAAGATATCTTTATACACCTCAATAGGTTAGTGTTCGCCATTATCGTTCGTTGTGGAACTTTACAACAGAACCCGAACCGCCACCACAGGTCGCCTGCCACGAACACTCGTCCAAATCGGCAAAACGATTGTCGCTACAACGTGCATCAAAGGCCAGAACGCCATTCTCGCCAAGGGTGTATTTCACTTCGTAAGAGATTTCGACAAGCTTTGACTTGAGCACCACCGGATGACGCATGATCTTCGATGTGATTTCAATCACGCAGTTGTCCTTGGATTCGGATTGCTCGGCAGCATCATCAGCCGCGTTCCACTGCAACTGAATTTGCTTGAAATTTTCTACTTCAGGTTGTTTCGTGCACGACAAAAGGAGCGCCACAGAAAAAGCTATAACTACTGGGGCGCAAGCCATCAACGCATGAATTTTCGAAAAGCGTTTCATCAAGCGCCCACGTCTTAACGGCTCCGTCTGAACGTTGCCACGGTAACGCGGTTGCGCCCGCTTTCCTTGGAAGAATACAAGGCCTTGTCTGCACGGGCAATGAGGGACTTCGGGTCTTCGCCCGGCACCATCTCAGTCACGCCGAAGGAGCACGTCACTCGCTGCTGCGTAATGAGCGTCGATGCTTCAATCGCCTTGCGTAACTTCTCGGCAAGGAACGCTGCATTCTGGATGCTGGTGTCGTCGCTCAAGATGACAAACTCTTCGCCGCCCCAACGCACAAGCGAATCGGTATTGCGGATCATGCTCTGCACAAGCTTCGCGAGGTTCACCAAAACTTCATCGCCGACCAGGTGACCGTAAGTATCGTTGATGTTCTTGAAATGGTCGATATCAAAAATCATGAACGAAACAGGGCGTCCGATTCTGTTCAGTTCTTCCTGTTCGCGGAGAAGAACGCCGCTGAAACCAGCGCGGTTGAGGCAACCCGTGAGCGGGTCTTCCTTGCTGGACTTTTCGTATTCGCTCTTTTCGATTTCGAGAGCGCGGAGGTTCTTCCTGAGTTCTTCTTGCTTTTTCTTATTGACCGCACGTTCACGGCTGTAGTCAAAGAATCTGATGATAAGAATGATAAGGAAGGTGACAAACCAGAGGGCGACAAGCGTCGTCACAAGATCGACCTGAGAAATCTTCTTGCCCTTGAAGCGAAGCATCTTGATTTCCATTCCGCCGTAGCCCAGCGGAGCATTTGTGCCGGTCTGGATTTCGATAAGCGGAATATTCGAAAGATCGACTCGCGCCTTGTGCACGTTGATTTCGTTCTGGGAAACCCACCAGCCCGCCACACGGAATTCCTGCGGCACGAACACGGCCGGATAAGGTTCCTTGGTCGGAGAAAACTCGATTTCGTTGAACTTGAGCGACGTCTCATCGTTCTTGCGGTAGATGTCTCTGTCGTAACCGCGCATGTAAAGGCGCACGGAGCCCTCGTTACGCGGCTTGAGCCACACGAAAATGCTATCGTACTTGGAAAGATCGCGGCCCATCGTCTTTCCGTCGCCGAGATAAATCTTGATGCCCACGTACGGGTAGGCGTACCCCTCGCGAAGTTCATATTCAATGACGACGGAAGTGTCGGTACGGCTCATGGAAATGGCGGACGTACCCCCATCCACGGAATCCGCGCTAGCGACCACATATGGGTACTCGGCGAGGTTTATGTCCAGGACTTCATCCAGGAAATGCCTATACGCAAACATGGCTACGGCAGTAACCACCAAGAGCACTACAATCAGGAAATTCATCCTGAATAGGGCGTAAACTTTCCGCATAACCTTTGAAGACATAATCACATATCCGTTTTAGACATAAAGCCTTTTTAAATATACAAAAAAGGTTTTTCAGTGTATTAAATTATCTTGAAAGCCATCGTCCAAGACGGGCTATTATGGGTCTCAAAGTGTTAGCAAGTTCCTCCTGGGAGTGCGTATCGGGGTGTCCGAGCAGGGCGACGTTCGACGTATAGACGTGTTTGTACTCCAAATCCTTATGCCCTGCGGCAATTTCGGCATCGTAAATCGCCTTGACGGTCGGACCGAGGTCGTCGTTGGGCCAGATTTTCGTAGAAACGAGCAGGAACTTTACGCCCGGGTGCGCCTTGCGGAGCTTTGCGAGCAGGGCGGCATAAGCTTTCTTGAATTTACCCTTGTCCGCATAAGGCGGATTCCCCTGGAAATCGTTGATTCCGACAAAGACGACAATCACCTGCGGGTGGAAATTTTCGAAGTTCCAGCGTTCCGGCTTCGGGTACTCCGTCACCGAGCCCATTACCGTATAGTCGTAAAGGCGTTCTAGTGTCCATTTGGGCACAATATTATCGTAGTTGCGCACGAGACCGCGACCGCTGAACGCGTTCACCTGATAGTCGGCACCAAAGCCGCTCGCCAGAAGGTAGGCGTAGCTCTTGGACGCGTTCGTCTTCTCGAACTCGAGGGAACCGTCATCCGCCGACGAACCTTCGCAGCCAAAGCCCACCGTAAAGGAATCGCCGATGAACTCGATGCGGCGTTGAGAAGGCTTGGGAGCATCGCCGAATTCGCCTTCGAGCTGCACTCCGTAGAACTTGACTTCGGGAGCGCCGCTTTCGCTAATCTTGATGAGGCGGTACTTGTGGAACGAGCCGTCGTCTTCGACCTTGGTCGTGTGTTCTTCCTTCGAGCCGATTTCGAACTGGTCAACCTGCTTGCCGTCGCGGTCGAGACGCCAGCGGGACTGGCCTTCGAGCGTGACCGTAATCGAGGACGCCTTGGCGTTGAACGTAATGGACGAGGCAGGCGCACTTACGCGGCTAACGCCATCGGCATGGGACCAACGGCCGTTGAACAGAAAGTTTTCCATAGTCGAAGATGCTCCGAACGAGAACGCGGCAAGCGTCCCCAGCAAAAGAAATATGCGGACAATATTCATTTGAGGAATGATAGAATTTTTTAGTTACTAGTTACTAGTCCATAGTTACTAGCAACGTCATTCTGAGCGGTATAAACCGCGAAGAATCCAGTCAAGTCAGACGTAACTTTTTATATACAACAAAAAGAAGACCCCGCAACGGTGTGCGGGGTGACATTGCAAAAGAACGGAATGGCAATACTAGCACTTACCCTTGCGTGGCGGCGGCTTTCTTGCTCAGAACCTTGATTTCCTGAATAAACGAAAGGTCTAGCGAGAAGCGTTCTTCCTTGCCACTTTCCTGGATTTCCACCATCGAGGGGGATTTGGCCAAATGGAGCGCATGCACGTAGAACATCTTTTCTTCGAGCTTCGCGTTTCGCTTGGTCTTGTCCATGATTTTCGCGGCAAGCGGGGTGCCCACGGTCTTTGCGTAACGGAGAACCTTCACGAGGTCGAACGTGCTCAGTTTCTGATAAACGCTACCGTACTTGGTAGAATCCATCGTCGCCTGCGCCGACGCCTCATCAGCATCGTCCTTCAAGTCGTAATCAATCTTTTTCGATTCCGGCCATGCAATCGCAAATTCGGCACGCCATTCGTCGAGGGATGCCGGAGTGCGGTTTTCCGTCGATTCGCCCACGTAGGGGAAGAACCCGTAGTTCTCAAGGATTTCGAACGCACGCGCTTCCAGTTCGGGGTCGAGGATAAAGCCGTAGCCCGGGATGTATTCCTCGGTGCATTCCATGAACTGCGGGAAACGGGAAAGTTCGCTCAGCACTTCCTTGCTTTCGACCTTCAGGAGTCTAGCCGTGCGCACCTTCGCGCCGTAGAACGAAGCGTTCCACTCGGCAATCGTCGAAGACACGTTCTCGGGAGGCTTGATCCAGTTGCGGAGATTTTCGATTTCGGATTCGGGGAAGCCGCACTTGAGGCCCGCCACGTAAGTTTCCTTTTCGAGCGTAAAGCAGAGGAACGTCTCGTCGTTCTTGACTTTAGCGAGGCACGCAAGGGAGTAAAGCACGCGCGGAGCCATGCCCGTAGAGACGACCAGGTCAAAGTTCGGGAGAGCCGTGAGGTTCGCCTCGGGAATCGACGCTATAGACGTGTCAAGCCAATCCCTGCCCGACTTGCTCAATACCACGGACGTTACCTTGTTCTGCGTCATGCGGAAATCGACAAGCCCCAAAAGCCAAAGTTCGCAAAGCGGACGCGGCAGGTGTTCCCACGCAAGCACCTTGCACTTTTCCTGAATGCGGTACGACGGATCCATCACCCAGAAACGCAGGGCGGCGTCGGTAGCCGAAAGCCCGTCACCAATACCCTTCAGCAAATGCGCGCAAAGGTCGCGGTCGCCATGGAAACGTTCCTTGATCCACCACGCAATGACATCCTGATGCAGGCGGAATCCGTTCTTGTGGATAAAGTCAATCGCCGCCACCGACGGAAGCAAGAACGTGTTTTCGCGTTCCAGCCAGCCGTTCTGCACAAGGAAACTGAAAATAAGCGAAGTCTCGTGTTCACAGGCCTTTTCGGAAACGTGACGCGCCGACGCAAACGATTCCGTACAAATTTGGCGTCCACGGCGGTGAAGCGTGCCGTTGGTGTTGATGCGGAGCTGCTTTTTCTTCGCCGTCGCAAGCACCATGCAAATATGCCAGTCCAGAAGGTTCTGGTAAGAAATCGTCGGAGAAACCGTGTCAATTTCGCCTTCCGGCTTGACTTCAAAACAACCGGCAAAATCGCTAAAGCCCGTGTAAATCGGGGTGCCGCCCACAAAAGAGCGGTAAAGGATGAACGCACGGCACATCGTGAGAAGGAACGTCTGGAGTTCGCGGTTCTTGCTCACGGGGACCGTCAGTCGAAGTTCGTTAAATGCAAGTCCCCTGGACCCGCTGTTATAAATCAAGTTGAGGCAACGGCGTTGCCACGGCTCCATCTTGGAGAACAAGCCCGTAACACGCTTCTTGTCGGAGTAATAGGACAGTGTTTCGGACTGGATGAGAGCATTGTTTAAAAGTCCCTTTTTGCCGAACGCCTTGGCATGGGCGTTACGAAGCAAGGGCTTTGACATTCCATCAAAAAAAGCACTTAAATCAAACATTATGCACCTTGAAACAGGATGCCAAATATAATAAAAAATGGGCCGTTAGTTAAGGGGCTACACACGTGAACAGGTGCCGAGCAGTAGGAAGTAGACAGTAGGCGGTAGGAAGTAACCGTCATCCTGAGGAACGTAGTGACAAAGGATCCAGTGAAAGTATGGGCTATGGGGTCGGGTTTCGCCCTTAGGGGTCGCTACGCTGGGCTATGGGAAAAACGTCATCCTGAGCAATGCGAAGGATCCAGTGAAGGCATGGGGAAAATTGCGATATACAATCAACTACTTCATAAAATATTTCAAATCATATTCTTTTTGTCCGGATTCATCATAATTTTTCTTAAGCGTCCCATTTTCATCGTAATAACACCATCCGCATCTCCAAACAAAATCCTCAACATATTCGCTATCAACTATTTCATTTATTGTATTTTTTTTCAAATCAATCGTAAATTCACGGGCTCCCTTAGGTGTATCCACCAAGAACCAGGCCTTTTCACATTTTTCGCCGTCTGTAGATTCACAAACATGCTTTTCTAATACGGCTTCTTCATAAGCCGCTTTGAAAATACGATTCCCGCGATAAGTCACCATTTTTAGCGTTCCGCCTTCAATCTTGGATACAAAATCTGCAATTGCCTGCTTGGTTGCAAAATCCAGGTCGCACGGAGCAAATGTTCCGTCTTCTTGCCAGCACAGGTCATAAGAGACCAGAAACTTTTTATCGGACTTAAATCTCTCATCCAGCACATAAATAAAATCAGACAAGTCATCTAAAGTTTTTTTCATGGAAAAAGATGTTTCAAACGACGAATCGACAAACATATCGTAAAATTCCGAATAATTTCTGGTTTCAGTCAATTGTTTCTGTGCGCTGATTTCAGCAAAAAGATAGCTGCATTTTTCTCCGTCCGATGTTGCACAATACGATTGCATTCCTCCATCTTTTTTTATCTTGATACCGCTTTTTTCAGTATGATACCTAAATAACGATGGAACAGAATCCCCATACGCATTTTGGGGATAATCAATAACATACGGAGCATAATAAAGAGACTGTACCATAAATTTCAAACCCTTTGTTGAATCAAAGTAGTACACTCTATTCAATACATTTGCAATATAAGCGGAATCCAAATCGCACGGATACCGAAAAATTATTCCGTCATTGTTTTTCTCGCAGAAATCATAAAGTTTCAGCTTTTGTGGAGCATTCTTATAAAGAAAATCAGACTTGTTTATTTGTTCAACATCGCTAGCAAGTTTTGTTTCCCAAGATTTATTAATTCTTTCTTGAGAGGCACAAGCAACAAAGACTAAACACGCAAGCCCTAAATAGAGCGCCCATATTTTATTTTCCATATTTTTATGCATTGACAATTTTTCCCCAGCCCCACTCTCTATTAGCAAAAGGATGTCTTCACAACCGCTATTACGGAATATACAAAAAATTCGTTTGTTCCGATATAAAAAGGAGATGCCCGCTCAGCGGCGGGCATGACAAACCACAAAAAGGAGCGGGTTTACTTCACGAAGCGTTCGATGTCGGCGATGGAATTCGCGATGCGGTTCTTGAAGTTCCAGATGCGGGCGAAGGTCTTGCCGTAACGTTCGAGGATAACGCGGTTGTCCAAGATGAGGACCTTGCCAGAATCGGAATCGGAGCGCAGCAGGCGACCCATTCCCTGACGGAGTTCCATGTAGGCTTCAGGAACAAAGAAATCTTTGAAGAAGTTCTTGTTGGTGGCTTTCATTTCGTTCGTGAGGCCTGCGACAAGCGGATCTGTCGGGTTCGGGAACGGGAGCTTCGTGATGACGAGCAGCTTGAGCGCATCGCCCGGGAAATCGACGCCTTCCCAGAGACTCTGGCAGCCAAGGAGGCAAGCGCCGCGTTCCTTGCGGAACATCGCGACGAGGCCATCTAGCGAGCCATCGACGTGCTGACAAAGCAAAAGCTTCTTGCGTTCGGCGAATGCGGGGGCAAGTGCCGCCTGGGCTTTCATCATCGTTGCAACACTTGTAAAGAGCACCATCGTATTTTCTTCAATCGACGGGAGCACTTTCAAGAGCGTGTCGTTCAAGGCGTCGCCAAATTCCGGAGCGGAAGGCTTCGGCAAGAATTTCGCGACCATCACGGAACGGCGTTCGTTCACATCGGACTGTTCCGTATAAACGCGCACGAACGGCTGTTTGCTCAGGCGCAGATTATCCATGCCCATTTTCTGCAAATAGTACGTGAGGTCGGCCTGCACAGAAAGCGTCGCCGAGGTAAATGTCGCAGACTTGATCCACGGATAGAACTTTTCTCTCCAGATGTTGCCGGAATGGAGCGGGAGCGCATGCAGCTTGATGGTATGCGGGTTGAACGGTTCTTCCATGTAGAACACCCAATCGCTGCGGCCGGCCTTTGTCACAAATTCAAAGTCAGAAACAAAGTGGCTGATTTCGGTCATACGGCCTTCGAGGTCGCTTACGATGCCCTTGAGAGAGTCTTTGGTCCCCGCAACAAGCTTTTCTGCCAAATCGCGGGCAGTCGCATACTGTTCGAGGAAGGTGGCCGGATCGGCTTCGTATTCTGCGAGGATGCTGTTTGTATATGTAAAGCCGTTGCGACCGTTTTTCTGCTTGGCAAGTTTCTTGCCGATTTTCATGAAGAAGCGGTGCAGCGCCTTTTCGGCTTCGCCCAAAGCTTCGGAGAGTTTGTCGCAAAGTTCATGAAGTTCCGGCTGTTCCGCCGGGATGCGGCTTGCAATTTCTACAAGGAGGCCATCACCACCAGCCTTGGAAGGTTCGAGCGTCTTTGCAATGTTCCTGAATCCAAAGAACGAGATGGAGCGTCCAAACACCTGATTGCTGATTTCGGGCAGGCGGTGCGCTTCGTCAAAGACGATGTGTTCGTATGCCGGGAGCAATGCAAAATCGAGTTGCAGGTCAGCAAGGAAAAGCGAGTGATTCACAAGCACCATGTTCGCATTCATCGCCTTGCGCTTTGCGATAAGCGCCGGGCAATTTTCGTGATGCGAGTGGTTATCGCCGTTGCAGCACGAGGCACTGCACGAAAGCTTGGACCAAAGCACACGATTGCGGCTCGGGCTAAACGAATTGCATTCGTTGATGTCGCCCGTTTCAGTTGTCAGAACCCACGGGATAAGCGCCATGAAAGAATCGCGTTCTTCGGCGGAGAGGAGCGTCTGCGGGTGCATCAGCAGTTCTTCGAACTTGCGGAGGCAAAGGTAATTGTCGCGGCCCTTCAAAATCGCCGGGCGGAGTTCGCCATTGTAAATCTTTGCAATCTGCGGGATTGATTCCGTCCAGAGTTGTTCCTGCAATGTGCGCGTTGCGGTACTGATAAGTACGCGTTCGCCCGTAATCGCCTTGTTCGCCGCCGTAATGAGGTAAGATAAAGTCTTGCCGGAACCGGTCGGAGCTTCGAGCACGCAGAGGCCGCCCTTGTACATGTTGCGTTCCATGACCGAGGCGAAATCCTGCTGGTTGTGGCGAGGCTTGTAGCCTTCAATGAAGAACGAAATAAAGCCGCCTTCCTTGAAGAACTCGCTTACACGCGGAGCCTTGGACTTGGGCAAGGCCTCCTGAGCGGGGGCGGTAGGCAGTTTGTACTTTGGAGCGGCAAGCGTTTCGACTTTCGCATTAAAAAGTGTTTCGTAGCCGGAGCCTTTGGCAACTTTAGAAAGGGCTTCATAAATCCACGGATCCATCGAAGAAATCTTTTCGAGGGCCTTTACAAACAAGCGTCCGCACGCATCGGCATCGGGCAAGGCACGGTGGGCACGGTTGCGTTCAATTTCGAGTTCCTGCACGAGCGTATCGAGGCGGTGGTTCGGAACATCCTGGAAAGCAATGCGCGAAAGCGTGAGCGAATCCCAGAACACGTGGGTATCGTAAGAAATCCCGACCTTGGCAAAAGTCTGCTTGAGGAATTTGGAATCGAAAACGGCATTGTGTGCGACTATCGGGAGTTCGCCGATAAACGAGCAAATTTGCCCGGCCACAGTCGCAAAGTCGGGAGCTTCGGCCAAATCAGTTTCGCTAATGCCGGTAAGCGTTTCGATAAAGGGGCGTAGTTCCGCAGCTGAGGGCTTGACTAAAAAATCAAGATTTTCTTTCGGTTCGCCGTTTTCAAAGCGAACAAGCGCGACTTCTATGATTTCATCTTTTTCGAAATCCAGACCCGTCGTTTCCAAGTCAAGCGCTACAAATGCAGGAACTCTTTCCATGTTTTTCCATCCTTTAAGGTAATGCCGGCAATTGCGGCATCAATTGTTCTAGATCGTTCGCCCCGCTCTTTATCTTTAAAGTATCAAGCGGAGCTCGCCATGCAGAACCGTATTTGAATGGGTGCAAAGATCCGCCACTTGGCAAATCCGACCCATCTTCTGTGTAATAATAGTCAATAATGTAGTCTCCCTCAACAAGGTCGTTGAAGGAAAAGGCTCCATAAGCGGAACACTTCGCGTATTCAAACTTTCCGGTCTCTACAGATTTAAGACGAACTAAGGATCCCGTCTTGGCTCCGGGGATTTTCCCCACAAGCGAAGCGAGCTTTAGCTTGGAAATACTCTCGAACTGGAGTTTGTTTTCGTACTTTATCTCAATCACGGTATCACGGACGCCATTGCTGTCCGCCTTTGCCAACGTCGTATCGCGGTAACCACGCAACAAGTTAAACTTGGAGTCCGTGGGCCACGGGGCATCGCGCTTTACAACAAAACGAACCGGATCCTTTTTCGCAACCGGGACTTGGACGGTGTCCTTGCCTTCGACGATAAAGAACATGTCCGTCAGGGAATTGAGCACAGGCCTGTTGAAAATCACGATCAAGGAATCATCCGGGAATGCATTTTTCGCCTTGCCTGTAACCTGAACCGTCTGGATTTTCGGAGCAAGCGTATCGGCTTCCATTTCCTTCCATTCGATTTCGGCAAAGTTCCTTGCGGAGTCAAGTGCGCGGGAGAGCGAATCCTTGGCGCTACGGCAGACAAACTTGTACAAAACCTCGTCTTTCGGTTTAGGGTCAAAGTAAAAGCGCGGCACACTTGTTGTCCCGAGATATACAAGTCGCGGGTAGAGCGTATCGCCATCAGGCGAAGCAAGATAGCAGTTCGAAGTGTCCGCAAAGGCAGAATCAAAATACACGTGGCGCGTAAAATTCGCTTCGAGCACATTCTTGAAAGGCTGTGTTACGTTATCCAGTTCCAGAAGCGTCGTGTCCTGATCCGCTAACGCAATCCACATGGTGTCTTGTGTTGATTCGCTCAACAGCAAGTCAGAAACCCATACGCCCGCCAACTCCGACGAAGGTTCAATCTTGTGGTTCCCGTTCATATCGACGAACGCGACGACGCGGTAGCGCCCAGCCTTGAGGCCTGTAAAGGTGAAGTTTCCTATGCTGTCTGCCGCCGTGAGGTAGAGCGGTTCTTCTTTGGTCAGCAACGGAAGCGAGTCCAGCACATGTGTCACCGTATCGCGATACTTTTGCAAGAACCGTTTTGTTTCGCGATCGGCGCCCATCAAATAAAGCCCGACGCTCGGGTACGATTTCTTGCGGACAAGCGAATCCGGAACCATCACGCGACCACTAAGCGTAAGCGAATCAATGGTAGCGCCTGTCGAAAACACCACCTGGAACGGTTTTGCAAGAGCATTCCCATGCAAGTCCTTGATGCCGCCTGCGAAGGTGACCGTGTAGGTCGTACCCGTATCCAGTTCCGCTTTCGAATAAACTTCGAGCATTTTACCGTGGACTTCGTGTTTCAATCTTTTTTCTATCGGAGGCGAAATAGAAATAGCCCCTCGCGGAATCGAAGCATTAATCCATTCATCAAATTCCAGTTTTACATAAAGTTCATTCGGATGGTTCGCCGTCTTGGGTGCAGGAGAAACCGCAGCCACGCGTGGCGGGAGCTTATCTTCGGGACCGCCAGACGGAGCCACCTGCGTTGCGCAAGCGGCCATCATCAGGCATGACGCCAAAAAATATGCAACCTTCGAGAACTTCATTCTCACTTGATCAAGTCAATGATTTTACCAATGCGGGTGTAACGGATACGGAACGGAATGCGCCACCAAGTAAACGGATTTCCAAGAGCAAATTTTTGGTCATCGTTTTCAAAGGAGAAATAGATGACAAACGCTTTTGCACGGATGTTGCGGAGCGAGACAAGTCCCCAATAGCGGCTATCAGCAGAATTGTCGCGGTTGTCGCCCATCATAAAATATTGCGGATACTTTACAACATAACGATCGATTTTCTCGGAGCCCAAATAGAGGTTGCGCTGTATTTCGAAATGCGAAGTTTCTGGAGCCGCCGCTACGGAATCGGCTGAATCGGCAACAGCGGGCACAGCCATATTCAAGCGCTTCACGTTGCCTTCGAGATCCTGAAGAATGGAACCTTCGAAAGACACGTAGCTCACGGGGCGGGTAAAGCCGCTATTCAAATTCGGATCATGCGGGTCGAGCATTGGCAAAAAGCCAATCTTCGCGAGTTCCTTAAAATAGCTGAACGGCATGGCACCGGACAACGTATCGCCAAGCGTGAGACGCTGCTGGACAACAGTCTGGTTCCGGGAAAGCATCGCGTTCAGCAAAAGACCGCGGTCGTTTTCCACAGGGAATCTAAAGTCCTTGAATACGTAATTGTTGTTCTCGTGACCATCGCGCAAGAGCGAGAGTTCCAAATGCACGGAAGAATCCGGATTCTCCTGTGCGACAAGCGAACGCAGCCACCAAAGTTTTATCATCGGCAGCGAATCGACATACAGCGTATCGCCAACGGAAGGCACGACAAATTCTGCAACTTCGTCTCTCGGCGAAAGCGTGCGAACGCTAGCCGTCCATTTGCCGAATGCCGGGAGCGAATCCTGACGCTTGCCGTTCAAGAAAAGCTTGCCACCGTGCACCGCAACAGTATCGCCACTCACAGCGACACAGCGCTTGATGTAATCCTTCGGGCCGTCGGCGTAATGCACCAAATGCGGCTGACCTTTCTCGGGAGAATGATCCCAGTAGTAATTGCCCAGCATGAGAGCATTGAACAAGTGCGTGTAACGCTTGGGATTGTTATCGGGATATTCCGGTTCGCCAGGATAGCGGAAAATAACGACATCGCCATGCGTCGGTTCTGCATACCCCGGGAACTTCTGGTTCGAGAAGGGAATCGGTGAACCGTAAGTAAACTTGAGGCCAAGCAAAAAGTCTCCCGTTTTGAGGGAATCTTCCATGGAGCCGCTCGGAATCTGGAACGCCTGAATGACGTACTGGATAACGATTAACGCAAGGACTACCGGTACAATGACTTCACGAGTAAATGATTTTAAAAATTTCTTCGTTGATTTTTTTTGAGGTGCCTGTTCCATCAAAACTCCCAATTACAGACTCTTGACTGTTTTTACAAAATTACGGCTCACGGTGATCTGGGTCCGGTTCTTGTCGCGAAGCACAATGCACAAGCGGCCCGCTTCAT
>JAEEGI010014138.1_pt1 | contig 16824 bp, 14 predicted proteins | sample 8958751 | NCBI WGS metagenome assembly JAEEGI01 (sample SAMN16246545, study PRJNA631951) | gut metagenome | biome: gut microbiome; feature: rumen; material: KS-attached | host: Bos | place: Iran: Karaj | collected 2018-10
CCAAGTATTTCACCTATCTGAAGTACGGCCTCGGCATCATCCTCAGCTTCGTGGGCGTCAAGATGCTGCTCGAGGTCATCTGGGACATCGAGATCCCCACCCCCACCTCGCTCGCCATCATCTTCGGTGTACTCGTCCTCTCGATGCTCCTCTCCGTCGTCATCTCAAGACAAAAAGAAGGACACAAAAGGGTCTGACCCCTTTGTGTCCCCTTTTTTAAGAGTATTTAAACCTTCAGGAATTCTATACGCCTGCGGTTATCCTTAGGCCTCACGGCGAAGTGCAGCCAACACACGGAGCCATGCTGCTCTAAGAGCAATTCATCATAATCCTGCTTGGTACCATCAGCGATATCTAACAATATCGATGCATAGCGGATCATCTGCTCTTTACCCGCGCAGCGGATATCCACTGCGCAGCCTGTCAGATGATTGGAAGTATTCGAACCTCCTGCCAACTTATTCACCGCAGGTGAACGATACCCGCTGTTGATAATAATCGGCTCGTCTTCATCTGCGTCATGAGTATTCTCATTCCTCATTCCACCTTCCACATTCCACACATATAGCGTATTATAGCTGTACCTTAAATCCTCCAGCCAATTCTCGCAGATACGCTTCAGGTTCTCAATCACCACATGACTTGGAATATTTCCATCCGCAGTCTGATGCTTTGTTTTTGTCAACTCCCCCAACGTAAAGTGAGGCGAGAGCTTCATTTGGTTATTAATACTTACTTCTTGCATACTCATTCTTATTTATTACTAAACTACATAACGAAACGGGAAAACGGCAAAACGGCAAAACGGGAGTTCAAAGGGGGAGCCGAAACGGCCACCCCTGAACCTTGCCGCTATATCATGACCGTTCCCGTCTTGCGATACAGGGCTTTCACCTTGCCGTTGTCCTTGAACTCTCCAGTCTTCACGGCCAGATGATCTGCCAGCAACGTGCGGGCGCGACCTCGTGCTGACGACTCACCTTCCAGTCCGAAGCAGCGCATGATGTCCTCGGCTGTGAACTCCTCAGGCAGACGGTTGAAGGCCTCGATGGTCTTCTGCTTACGACGGGCGTTAGCCGATACGTCGCGCTTCTGGTCATCAAAGTACTTCTCGGCCATAGCTCCGAAGTAATGACGCTGACAGGCGTACTGGATATTGACTATCAACTCAGCGAGTTTCCAATCAGTAGCGTCCGTCTCGAACTCACCACACCAGAATTGGCCGTCCTGATGAATATCGGACCAATGGCGCATCACGATGAACGGTGCTGAGAAATTAAGCCCATGATAGGCACAACGTTTCAGAAGCATTTCGTCGGCCTTGGAGTTGTTCTCCTTGGCATCTTCCATGCGACGTTCTGTCCAATCATAGAGTTCGTCCACGATTTTCTGAACGCTGAGTTCACCCTTCATGCGATCCAACTTCTCAGCCCAAGTCTTCAGACGCTCGTCGCTGTCGAGATCCACCTCACTCTCACGACTCATCATCTCGAAGTTGGTAGCTGGCAGAGGGATACAGGTCAAGCGAGTAGCGAGACCACTTCCAAAGTTATGCTCGTTCACCATCTTCTTCAGGGCGATGGGCGTGCCTGTATAGATGTAATTCCAGATGACGTAAAACTCCTGGAACACACTATCCACGTTCGAATAGGCCTGACCGTCCTCCTCATTATGGAACGCTTTCAATTGCAGAGCCTGCTTGTCGATGTACGACCCACCCTTTTGCAGCGACAACGTATTGTCCAGCTCAGTGTCGAAGGTCAGCATGTGCAACTGCATCGGCTGTCCGTCCACCTCCTCGATGGCGTTCACCATGTCCTGAATAAACTGTGCATTCGATGTTCGTGCAGGGTGTATACGCACCACTACCTTCGGCTTCTTCGGTTTCTCCTTGTTGGCACCCTTGGTTCGCATCTGCTCACGATAGGCGTTAATCGCCTCCTTGCCAATCTTGTCGGCAGCCACGATAGGAGCCGCCAGCAGTTTATACAATCGCGTGGCAAAGCTCTTACCTGACGCAGGATCACCAATAATCAGCGTCGAATTATTGAGTCGTCTCAACTCTTCTGGTCGATGATAGAAGCGATACGTACACCTGGTCATCAGCGTCATCATCAGGCCACCAGCTACGAACAGGGCAGCCACAAACTGGTTGCGCTTAAGCCCCTTGCAGATGTCCTTTATCAGCGGGTACTCTTCAGCCAATGCTTCAATCTCAGCACCCCATTCCCAGAGCCAACGGCTCATATCGTCATCTTTTAATGTCACCGCCGCCGTCTGCGCTTTCGTGATTTCCTGATAGGTCTTGCCACATGCCTCCTGAATCGCGGCGAGCATTGCCTTTGATGGGAGACTGCTGGCATACTTCTTTTCTTTCTGAGCAATACAACCAGCTGCTGATTCCACCGTCTGCCCCACGTTTTCATTTCGCTCGTCGATGATTTCCTGCACCCACGGCTGCGCCTCCACAATGCGCTGCACTTGGGCCTTGTCACCATCGAGCATAAGCAGCAGGTCTGTTGCCAGTTTGAGACTTTCTGTATGACGGTTGCTGTCTGCTGCACAGGGCAGTTTCTCACTGTAGCGAGCATCAATAATACGCTGTATATCATACCCGCGCCACTTTATCGATACTGGCTCACCATCCACCTGGCCGACATTCCCAGCCCCTTCCACAGAAGCCTTGCTGGCAGGAGCAACAGCCTTAACAGGATTATTAGCACCAGCCCCACTATCAGTGGGAAATTCGTGATTAATGGGTTGAGTCCTTCTCTCCCTGTACATGGGAGTGTACTTTTTGTCAAATTCTTCGTCATAATAATTAAACAGTCTTTCTTCGTCAATAAATAGTATTTCATCTTCCTTCGGAGCAAACGAATTTCTCGTGGCATCGATACAACTGGAGTCGGCCTTATAGCCGAGGGCTGCTGCGAAAACTATAATGTTATCCGCAAGGTTTCCGTCCTCGATATTTGCAGTAAAGATGATTCGGATGCCACGCCCTGAACTGGTGATGTGAACCAGCACCACGCGCTTCATCAGTTCCTCATTCTGCTGCAGCTTCTCCCAGATCTCCAACGGGTTATCCGCATGGTCGATGTCGAGCATCACGAGGCCGTTCACATGACAACCCTTCAGCTGTCTGCGACACTCCTTCTTCTGCTTGCCATCCTTGGTCTTGACGTTCACCACGTCGAACTCATAGCAGCAGAAGGTGAAAGCCGTCAGTGTCTTCTTCAGGTCGTCTGCCCAGGCCAGCAGCTTCTTATCGTCCGATTTGCTCTTCCAGCGATCCTTGGCCGTCTTGGTCTTCAGGTCTCGGATGGTTTTGAGCATGAACTTCTTGAAGTCCGTATGCTGTAGCCAACGCTGTTTGGCCTCCCCGTCATTCTCCTCTACTGACCTCAGGATATCCCTTCTGGTGTTGATGATCCAGGCCGTTGAACTGAGCCTGATGCTCCTCCAGAAGTCCTTCCTGCCGCATTTCACGACAGAAAGGTCTTTAGTGTTCTTCTGATAACAAAATCCCATAAACTCAGAGTGTTTGAATGTCCGTAATATAGAAGCTATTCTCATGGCGATCGTTCGAGTCGCCCCATGTGCGATGCTTCCAGAATCCCTTTACGATGTAGGGCATACCCTGCTGGAACTGCGTGTCACGGTTCTTCGAGGCCAGTTCGCCAGTCATCTCACCATAGATCACGTCACCACCACGCTTCATCACCACACCACGGCTCTTGAAATATTCAGAGCTGCCGTCCTGCTTCTGATACTGGCGCTCAGAGTATGCGCCCACCTCCACAATTGTTACTAATGTTTCCATGTCGCTTTAAATTAATAGGTTTAACAAAACTCGATGATGTCCAGTTCCTTCTCGACAAGCGCATTCTTCGCGTCTTGGTTGTGCTCGTTGAGCAACTCGATAATCTGCGCCGTACAGAAGTCTTTCGGAAAACTGCCGAACACCTTGATACGCTCTATCGACTCCTTGATCCAGCCCCAAGGCAACTTCTTCACAAGTTGGTCTTTCTCACGCACTCGTGGCTGGCGGTTGTACGCCTTGAAGGTTAACTTACCTGTGTCCTGATCCATGTACAGAACACCTTCCACTCGCTTGCCATCTACTAGCTGCTTCAACAGCTCGATGGCGTTCAATACAAATACATACTTTTTCATAACTTGTCGAATTTGTGAGTGAAGGTTTGTGTCGGAATTTGGCCATTTTCACTACGTAGACTTCCTTCACTACGCTTCGACTCGGTTATTATTTACTTTTTACTTTTTTACCTTTCCATAGCGTCTTATCATATACTTCATGTGACCAGCAAACATCAGCTGCGGCATATCCTCCTTCAACATCTTGCAGATGATCTTGTAGTGTTGGTTAGCCACAGCACTCTTGAAGGTCATCTTCGTACCAGTCATCACATACACCACCAGAGCATACGCCATACCACTGCGATCCAGAGGATGATAGTATTCGAGCATCTTCTCTATTCGCTCGCGACTCTCCTGAGTCAACCAAAGTTCCAACAGCTTCACCATCATCTTGGTAGCCAAAGTGGTTTCCCAAGAACCTACTGATTCCTCACCGTCAGTCTTCTCAATCCAAGGAGCCAAACACTCCAACACTTTACAAATTTCATTTTCTGTTGTCATACGAATCATTATTTTATTTGTTATTATTTGCGTCCTCGTTCGTCGAGAGACGTTTCTATAATAACACTGCATCTCAAGTCAGCGAAAACCCATATTAACGCTGACTCTGACCTTTTAGTCAAAAAACAAAAAAATCCGCAAACAGCCTGACTATTAGCCGTTTGCGGAGTCGCAAATATTTCAAAAAAGATTTTTCAGCTTTTCAGTAACCGCTGATTTCGCACTGAATTAACGCTGATTCTGTATCATCTCCCTTACCTCATCCATCGACAATTCTGGGTCAAGAATACTCACCAGATAGGCAATCGTCTGATCGTTCTCCTTAGGCGCATGCGTATTTCTTAGTTTATCCGACTCAAACTCCTGACCACGCTTCTTGTCCCAGAAATGGCCGCTCACCATCACCCAAAGCGAGTGCTTGTCAGGCAGCGTCACCAACCCACGTTCGTTTACTAATCTCTTGAATAGAGCTGCAAGCGTGTTAGCATCGCCCTTCCATATCAGCCGCTGTCGCGTCTCGCCACCACTGAACAAGTCAATAAACACCTGCACATCCGTCTCTGCGGCAAGCCATCCCAAAGCCATCAGACCCTGACAGAGCATCCGTAGTCGCACGCTACCATCCACCCTATTGTTATATATAAAGGCCTTGCTGATTCTGGTGCCCGACTTCTTAGGTCTGCCGCCACCTTTAGCCTTTGGCTTCTTCTCTTCTTCCTCAACGATCTCTGCCTCCTGAGCCTTCAGCTCTTCAGGCGATACCATCAGCGTCTGAAACGTAGGATTCTCCATTGTGCAACCAATATTGGCTACACCCCACACATTGATAGGCGCCTGCTGCTGTTCTTTCTCCTTATTGTCCATTATCTTTATCTTCCTTATTTATTCAATGATCTCGTCACCCTCATTATTCTTGCTTTCTAATACTGGCTGTTGTTCCGTTGATGGCGGTATCACCTTAAACTCAGGACTCTGCATCTGACAGCCCAAATTTGCCGTACTTCCAGCCTGAGGATAGACAATGAACTCATTAGTCTTCTTATTCGCCGCTTTCTCCACTTCCTCTATCATCTTGTCCTGCTTCTGCTCTTGCCTATCTTGCTGCTCCTTCTGCTTAGCATACATCTTCTTTTCTACGACGCCGCTTCGCTGACTCCATGCTGTACCACGCAAAAGATTGTCTGCCTGTTCCAGCGCACGTTGTTGCAAATCAATGGTAGGGAATCGCAGTACGCATTGTTCGATGGTGTCAAGGTCGATGGCTTCGCCTGATGCTTTCATCTCTGTCAGCAACGATGTTACTACACCTATACGATGACCTACCTGCTCCTCTTTGTCCTCCGTCATGCGCACACCCATCCAGAGCCGCTCCAATAGCGGATGACCATGTGTGGCTCCTGCCAGCGCGGCACAATAGGCTTGATACGGACTTTCCTTCGTAGGGCGGAACATCGCCACAAGCATATACATCAGAATCATCAGTACCAGAAATGCCGACGTCTCGCCGTACTTCTCCGTCAGTTCCTCCTGTAGCATCTCTACAGCCAACTCAGGACGCTTGGCTGCCAACAGCGGTTTCCATCGTACAGCAGCCTCATCCCACAGCTCTGCAGGGCTGGGCTCGTTGTTCTCCGTCGTTATCTCCTTCAACGTGTCATACAGGTCGCAGAACAGTTGCTCGTCCAACAACTCGGCCGTCCGCTTCCTACATCGTATTGCATCCCAACGCTCGTACATACTCCTTATGCGTAAACCACTTGAATCTTATCGAGGAAATCCACTATGGCCTGCCATCTGCGAGGTATCAGTTCCTGCTCCTCCAAGCTCTTCAATGCCTGGTCCGACAGTTCCTCCTGCACAATGGTTTCCATACCAATCTTACGCCACTTACGCGCACCCTTGGGCCTCATCATAATCACTTTGCCACTGGCACTCGCCGCCTTGATCATCGATTCCAGAATCAGGTCGCCCTGCTGCAACACGGCTTTCTCCTTAAGGGGTGCCGTAATGGTGGTCTTTGGCTCAGTATTCGTTCGGCGAGCCAGCTCTGTATAGTATTCGCCCACCATATCTGAAATCTCAGGAAGGTTGGGATAAGGAAACTTAAACGTCACGCTGGCAATGCCCTGATCATACTCGCTCACCACATCCCAGAACTCGCGCGTGCGATACTTCGCATTAATCTGCACCTGCAAGCGCTTACTCCACAGGCGACGGTTGAACGTCTCTTCCATGATGTGTGCCACCGTCTGCGTCTCGCTGAAAGCCTGCGCACGATTCTCGATGGCAATAATCTGCTTGTCCTTGCGATTGTCGATAATGACGAAAAGACTAGGATTATCCTCCTCCGTCCAGCGGTTAAAGTCCTTCTCGTGCACCTGTGTCGTGGTGTTCGCCAGTCGCATCACAATGATGCCGTCACGCTGCGCCACTATCAGGTGTTCAAACTGTTTATAGTCGCTGTCGCTATTGTTGCGGCTCTTGGTAAACCTCAGTTTGCTCTCCTTCAGAAACAACTCACCCAGCAATTCCTGCTTCATCGCTAGCGACTCCTCCACCTTCACTTCAGGCGAGAACATATCCGGTTCCTGCGGCTGATTGATGGGTTTGAATAAATATGTGTAAATTGTAAATCTTGTCATATATCGTTGCAAATAATTATTCTAATCTGCAAAGATACGAAAAATACCACACCTTCTGGCAGATACGGGAACTATATTAAGAGTTTTTAGGAAAAATAGCCCAATCCTTATGACGTTTTCTATTGCGCTTTCATTTTGTCCTATTTTAGAGGAAAACTTGCATGAAAATTCATGTGTATAGGCTGAGGATGGTTCATATCCAAATTCCTCCATTTATTTTTGTCTTTCCTCAACTTAAGAAAATCATCTACAATATTATCCCTAATCTCGAAATTATCTTTCTGGCAGCCTGGAACAACAAAAACGAACTCTATATGATTAACATGAAATTCCGCAATTAAATAGGGATATTCTGTTGAATCATTATGCCTGAAAAACATGTTTATGAAAGGGTGTTGCTCTGGTTCAGTATAAAATGTCTCTTTTATTCTGGGCAGCCTTGACAAGTTCATCTCTCCCTTTAGCCACCTAATAGTGTCCTTGAAGAACGGCAATTGTTCGTCAGGCAACATCCCTATTACATATTTCACAAGAGCTCTGTACACGTTGTGGAAATTAACATAGCCTCCATCTGCATAAAGATCAGTTTGGGTTTCAGATGATTGTATCCTTGCTTTCGACGTGTCAAATATTTCAATGCAAATTTTATTTGTTTCTTTGTCCACATCAAGTCTAAACGCACTTGTCTGGGTCGTGAAATACGGATGACCTTCATATTGGGCTGCAAGAGTTCTGTAAACCGAAACAAACTTTATGAATTCCTGTTCAATTCCAGCCCCAAAGTTTGTGTTACAATCATCGCATTCATCATTAGTGAAGAAAAATATATTGCCAAGACTATTTGATATGGTGTGGGCATCTTTCTTGAAGGTCGTTTCTGGCATCCTTTTGCCACAATACCTACATATCCGTTTAGCTCGTTCTTGAACACCAAAACGGACTCTTTCGTTGGGAACATAACAAAAAGGCTTATAAATCTGCATCCATGATTCGTTTTGACTCAAGAATTCGTCAAATCTCTGTTTGGCAGGTATACCTCGCTCAAGTTCCTGCATCTTAAACAAAATTTCTTTCTTGTTTACATATTCAATAGGCTCATTAAATGATATGCCCAAATATCTTCCTTCTTCCAGTTTAGAGACAAGAGAAATAACTTCATTCAATTTAGGAAATAGAACTGCCCATTTCTGCATTGTAGCCAAAAATGGCTTTTTCCATTGCTCAATGATTGGGAGCACATATGTTGAATCTGGCAAATTTTCATTACCAACAGATGTTTTCAACACTCTGACAAGCTCAAAATCAGACAACTGAGATGTGTTGAGCTTCGATGACTTCAGTCCGCATCCCACCTCATTCGTTTCCTCGCTCGTAAAGAAGTGTATAACATATGCCATAACTTATAAATTGATCATTCCTCAGTTGCCCTCGGTATTAATTGTTGTTCTTGTTGTTACTCGTTATTATAATACATTTGGTCATGTTGAGGTGGTTTCAACCATGTGAATTGTTCGTCTTTAAAGGGTTGGGGCCATATGTAGCACAAAACACGTATAATATCATCCTTCCATAAAAAGCCAAGCTCTCTTAACAACGTGCCAGCAATTATGTATCTAAGTGTTTTCGCCACTTTGTGGTATTCATTAGGTTGAAACAAATAAGGCTCTTGATTCTCTGAAATTTGGCGATGTACTAAAAAGTTCCTCGTCAAAGCAGCTTTCTTTGCAAACTCTTCTATCTCAATTTGCTCCCATATATCCTGATGCATCTGAAGTAAATTTAATAATCTAACTCCAAAATAATCACCTTTATCTATATACCCTGTTTTTAAATCATTGGCTTCTTTAAGATGTTGATCATTCTTTAGGATGTCAATAATATGAAGAATTAATTTGTTCTTTCTGGTCTGCGGTATCAATTCATCTGACGAATAATATCTCTTTGTTAGTTCTTCCAATACCGATGCATAGCAGATAATCTGTAATTCATCAGATAATTCTTCGTTATAGATTGTGTTAAAGAATAGGCTTAGAGCATGTGGTTCCTCCTTATACAAATCTATCCAGTGTCTAACAACGTTATTGTCCATGACATCTTGAATTACACTCGTGAATCTGGCATTCTCATCAGGTATAGGTCTAAAATTGAAATGCTTGATTTTAATATTCTGTATACATACACACCTTACGTTCCCTAAATTGAAATAAAGACACTCATTGACAAATGGGGTGTCCATAAACAAACTAAGAAGATTCTCTATTTTACTAATAATAGGAAAACTATCTTTGAGTTCTGTCGGTTCATTGAATTTAATGTTGACAAAGGGCTGTAATATATTATGAAAATACTTTTCTGGTATCAACTTTGCAGAATTTGAAATAAAAACAGAAACCCAACAATCATCGAGTTCAGACAAGACAAATGAAGATGGTTGTTCAAAATGGTAGTCTATTCTTTTCCCTGTTGACTCGTAATCATGTATATCAAATTTAGAGCAACTCCATCCATTAAGATAAGGGTTGCATATACTTATTTCAGAAACGGACAAAATCCTATCATTTCTATTTTGAAAAGAAATACTTTTTGAAAACACCAAATAAGACACTGAAAAAGTGTATGATTGAACACCCATATTGCTAATATGTGACTGAAGAAAGCTCAAATCATATAACTCGAAGAAAAATGTTTCATTCTTCTCATCCAACGCTACCCCCTTTAGACCGTCAATTGTCAAATGAGTATAATAACTTTTATCATTAAATTCAACTATCTCTATAGTAATATCATTGCCGACAAATAGAGTGCCGGCAATGGTAGGTGTATCACTATTAAAATTCCAATAACCAGTAAATTTTTTCTCAGTCCTCATTCTTTAGTTTCCAAGTCTTCTACTACTTATTGGGGAAGTTAATGTCTATTCCTGATGCCACTTGAGCAAAATCATTCTCAGGTAATGCCTCGAAGTAATCAGTACGAAGACCTGTGTCAAGAACAAACATGAAGAGGAAGAAATCATAAAGCGGTTCACCAATACCATCAACGAGATTCTTGCGGATGCTTTCTGTCTTACTGATAAGGCAGATGTATTGATAGTCTCTGTCAATTACCTGAGTATTGCCTGCAGGATGAGCCTTTTGTAAATGCTGGCCTGCTGTCAATGCAATCAAATTCTCTACATAGTCCGCGATAACAGGGAACTCATGCTTAGGGAATATGTGGTGCATATGGGTTGCCTGCTGTCCTATTGCCATAGAATCCAATATTTCAGAACGAGCTCCGTTGAACTTATCGTTGAATTTGCGAAGACGGCGTTTAGCTTTCTCAACATTGTAGTCGTATATATCCTCTTGAACTTTGTCTGCAACCAGAGCCTGCTGACGCGACACGTTCTTGTCTTTGTCTTTATCGCGGAAGTTAGTGCGGTTATACTTGATGTCTTCCAACGTGATAATCTTTTTGGAGAGAGCACCACCAACAGTTCCCTTCTTTTTGTAGAGTACAGCCAAAGGGTTCAGCACCTTTGTGAAAATACGGTTTGGCTCAGCCTGATTATTGATGGGGGTATAATCCCAACAGAACTGGCGGAACTTTTCTTTCACGTTGTTGTATTGCTCTTTGGTTTGTTCATCGAAAAATGACTCAAAGGCATCCCAAAGGCCACTATCTTTCAATGTCTTGGTTATGTAAGAACAGAGGAAATCAAAGCAGTTCCTTTCTCTGAGTGAAAGGTAATCCAATACTGCCTCATTTTCCACGCTAAACTGAATAGTGTTGTTCTTCTTGCCATCCTCGCGAAGCACACCAGCTGCAGCCAGCATCTTCAAGGGCTGACGGAAGAACTTGTTGTATTCGTCTATTGTGGATTTATCCGTAGGGTCAGGCTTGCTGAATAACTTCTGAACATTCTCTATCGCATACGGAGTGTGCCAGATGTCTGGTGACTGGAATGGTTGTTGCCCTCCTTCTTGCAGATAAACTACAACACAGTCTGCCACGAAGCACAATTCATCCATTGTACACTTCTGGTCTATCCACCTGCCATTGCGGCTTTTTCTTATATCATAGTCATGAGCATTCAGGAACTGCTCCAATAGATTTGCTGTCATTCTTTAATATGCCGTAAAAGTAAACACTACATTTGTCAACATTGATAGACTGAGTAGAAAGGTTCCTTGCTGTGATATAGAACTTTCTGTACTCGTCTGAAGAGAAGTATGCCATCTGAGAATCTGTCAGTGCCATTCCTTTCTGTCTGGGAATCAACACCGCTACAGAACCATCAGCAATGACATTGGGAATATTCTTGATAACACGAGTGTTATAAGTCATGTTGGGTGTCAGATAGACGTTACTATCATTCACATAGATATAGGAATTGAGTTCCTTTGCGACATTGATATCAATGAAGGTATCATACTCAGGAATATGAGTAATGCCTTTGGCATCATCATCGATATTGCGCCCCTTTATAACCCACATTCTGCTGTCGCCATCCTCCTTAGTGGAATTCTGCTTCGTTATCTGGCGGTCTCTGAATACGGTGAAAACATTGAAGTCCAGTTTATCTGCTACCCTGTCAAAGTCAGCATCACGATAGATGATGAAGTATGGGTACTTCTTGTCAGTGATGTAGCTTTGCTTCTGATGGTAGATCTTGTTGTACTTCATGTTGTACACCGTTGTTTCATCCGGTTTCTGCTTGGGATATACTATCAGGCAGATTGTTTCGATAGAAACACCTGTAAATCCATGTCTGCCGAAGTCAATGATGCTATCAATCTTTACCTTTCGCAGGAGGTTGTGAGTTGGGAAGAATTCTTCACCGCTTAGAATGTTCTTATTCAGAATTAATGCTACGCAGTCAGCCATAAACATGCACTTCTCCAAGAACATTTCCGCCAAGTCGTTGGTGTCCTGGTTTACATTCTGGAAGAACCAGAAAGAAATATCTCTTGCCTTTTGCTTCAGCTTTGAGAAGGGAGGATTACCAACAGCCAGATCATACCTGTAAGGCGAATCATAGTATAAGAAGTCGCTACATATCAAGTTGATGGTGAAGTTTTCAGGAATATCGATGTATTTCAGCAGCAACTTCAAGTTGGCTATGCTGTTGGGATCAATATCAACGATATCGAGAATCACATGAGGCACATAAGCGTACTTCTTTATGAGGAAAGGAACAAAACTTCCTGCTCCGCCTGACGGTTCAATAATCCTGATTTCAGGCTGAGTGAAATCAGGGAGTTTGTCAACGGTGTCATTCACCAAGAACTTATTAGTGTAGAAAGCAGCGTTCTTCTCTCTCTCCGCATTGCAGAGTTCTGTAATTCGCATCAATGTTGGCACATCTAAGCCCAAAGGGTTAGCGTCCAAGAAGTCAAGCAGGTTTTGTCTCTCTACCAGATTTTGGTTCTCAATGATTTTATTGATTTCAGCAGAACCTACCAATTTTCTGCCAAATAGCGTTTTGATGTTATGGGCTATCTGCTGCATGATAATAGTAGGAACAGCTTCGCCAAGACACTGACGGATATTTGTTTCGTGTTCCTTGTAGACCTTACGCTTCTCAGCATCAGACATCGCATTCAGCACCTCCAGTGGTTTATCTACCCAATTGAAAGTCTCAGGAATATTCATCATCGTCATCAACTCGCGAATACTGAATACTCTATCCTGTTCTGGGTGAACTGTGTTTTGTGCTGCCAACTGGTCATTTCGAGTGTGAACACACTGAATGAATCTGTCCCACTTCTGACGTGTATATTTATCCCTGTTCTTTCTGATGTTTTCCACGACTTCACCATCCACTAACTTATGAGGACGTTTCAGAGGGTCTGCATTATCAAAGGCAGATTCTCCTTCCTTCAAGTCGTGAATCCAATCACGCATCCTAACATCGTATGTACGGAAAGCGTGATAGAAATCATCCTTTGAGATCTCGCCCCATTCCAAAACGGGGAAATCACCAACGACTTCACGAAGGGTCTTTTCTTTCTGGTATGCAGGGAATAAGTCGTATGGAGTGATTGTCTCGCGATAAGCCTTGTCAACACCTATAACCAAAGTACGAGTACGGGATGAATTGGAACCATAGTTCATAAAGTTGAGAATACGACTGGATATAACGTAATTCTCGCCAAGAGCCTCTCGGATAAATTCACCAATGGGCATAATGCGCTCGTCCTTTGTGATACAAAGCGTCTTTTCAAATGCCATCACATTCTCAAAGACAAACACCTTGGGGCGAATCTTGTCAACCATTTCCACAGACTCCACAACGAGACTGTTGCGGTTTATCTCATCTTTCTTCTTATGATTCTGCACACTGATACCCTGACAGGGTGGCGTAGCAATCAAGACATCCAACTTCTTCAATTTCTCTTTTCGCTTCCATCTGTCGATTTCCGTAAAAACAAGATTCTTTGTAGAGTCGGCAGTCATGTCGCCACAAATGTAGCCAGAGCTGTACTTACACTTCTGGTTGAACTTCTGCACATTCAGTCTGCGCTGGTTCAGTTCAACAGAAGCAATACAAGAGAATCCCTCCATCTTGAAGCCATAACAGCCTACACCAGCACAACTGAATAGGCTGATGTAAGTTAATGGGTTCTTGTCTTGGAGTATATTGGCCATATATTATTTTCTGTAAATATCAAGTTCATTATTATTTTCGTCTCTCCATTCCTTCCAACCATTAGCAGAGCCTCCAACACAGAAAACAGCAGCACCACTTGGCGTATTGAAGGAGGCATCTTTGATTACTACTAGGTCATCGCCTTTGCGTTCTGCAAATTCTGCTATCAGCGCATCACGTTTCTGCTTCGTTTCTGGCTTAATCTTATCAAGATGGCGAGGATTGATTTTGCTGCCTTTCAGCACTACCAGAGTCTGAGTGGTGGTGTCAAATAATCCTTTGGCATCAGCATTGCGTGTAAGCGCACATGCTATCATTCCATCTTTCTTTGGCTCAACAGGTGCAGGTGCCTCGCCTGATGTTGTAATCACATAGCCTAATTTCTTGGCTAATTCCACAACTCTGGGGGTATTTCCAATTCCCCATTGGGAGCAAACAGCAAAGGTGACACCATCTGAACTACGCAGCAGTTCACCATCTTTCATCAGATACCTGTATTCCTCTATTCCCTTTTCGCGAATGTAGTCTATAGTGCGGATTACTCCGTATGAGCCTTGCAAAGTTGAAGGGAATGCTTTCTCTAATTCTGCGAAAGTGGCAGATGGATGCTCTTCGACATACATTTTGACAAGTTGGTGAACAAAACGACGTTTGTTTTGGAACGTGCCGCCATTTATCGAATACTGTGTCTTGTCGTGGGACTGCTTGGATTGTGTGGCATCTGAATCCTTTTTCCGAGAGGTGGCAACAGGAGTGGCAACTACTACGGGCTGCTGTCCGTCTTTGGGTGTTGCCGTGAAGTTTAGCGATGCGAGCATACCCACTATGTCGCTTTCAGAGAACGTATTGCCGTATTTCTCCATCAGATACATCTTCATGCCCTCAGTTATCTGACCCTGGGCATCAGTAATCAGATGGTCTTTGATTTTGTTCAGACTCTCCTGATGGCGCATTTCCTTGATGCGATCCTCGCAGAACTGAACGATAGCATCCTTGCTAAAGCGGTCTTTTGAGAACAGTTCAACGAAGCGGGCACCACGTTTGTTATCCAGTTCCAAAGGAATCGACAGCACAGATACGGCATTCTCGCTGTCAGGCTGGTCATAGAATATCTCGATATGCTCTCCAATGTAGATGCCTGCTTTCAGTTTCAGCTGACGCATGTAGGAAACCAACTGATCTCTGTCTTTCGCAATCTGCGTGTGCAAAGGACGCTTCACCTCGATAACGAACTGCTTCTTGTCATCCTTCTGAATAAGGATGTCTGGCTGAATATGCCCGTTGTTGCCGATGGAGAGATTCGGCTTATGGCATATTTCATTCTTATACCTCATCCAGCCCAACAACTGTAGCTGAGCCTCTATCGTTGAATGATATTCAGGCTCCTCCACGCCGTTCTTCTTAGCTTCGCGCAGATAATATACGAATTGGTTCCACTTCTCTTGCATAACTTATCAATATATTCTAGCATGCAAAGATACGAAATTTTATTGAGATTATTCACATCATAGCATATTTTTACACATCTTTTAATAAAAGGGGGGCTTTTCCATACTCATACCACCACCTCGTGGCAGCGCAGAGGGCTAAAACTCGCTCTTTGATGAAGTCCGGATACTTTGGTGTCAACTCTTCAGCATTGTAGCCAGCAATAACGCATAAGAAAGACAAATCCTCCTCGATGTACTCGCACCAGTGGTTCTGTGTCAGGCAGAAGCTCAGGATATTATCAAACTCTGCCTCTGTCTTGGGGAGTTGCACGTGGGCTACAACATGGGGCTTTGATTGCTGATGAATCAGCCAGTAGTCGCCATGGCCCTCGACGTGTTTCAATTCTGCCTTGAACGCATCGCGCTCAACGTGCATGGGTTTCAAACCTGGATGCTGCAAACGTGGGAGCATCACATAATCTTTGTTCTCAATCTTACTGATTTCCATAATCGTTTATATTTAGTGGATTAAACATTCACTCGCATCGCTTTACCACCGCTGCCAACGATCCTTGAAATAGGCCGGTTGGTGGGCACATGTGCCACTCTTGATGCAATATCTGGATGCAAAGGTACAACTTTTCTGTGAACAAACAAAATAATATCAAGAAAAACGTTTCCCGTTTTCCCGTTGTGCCGTTTTCCCGTTTCGTGATGTAGTTTTGAATTGATGGAAGTTTGTGGATATCTACTTTTACAATAATATATAATTATAATTATATATTATTGTAATATAGAATATGGTAAAATTTTTCTCATCTGCAAAACGGTTGAAGAAACGGCAAAACGGGAAAACGGGAAAACGGCAGCTGGGGATTTTAATGTAGGCATATCGCTCGATTAGAGTGAGGACGGTGCAATCTCATAAATTGAACTATTCTTCAAGCAGGATTGAACTATTGAACGCACAGGCGCGCAAGGCCAGGGGATTTGAGGTAAATAGGTTATGGAAGAGAGAAAAAAAGTGATGTTGGGAGGTTGTGTGCAAGGATGTAAGGATTTGTTACTTTTGGAAGAAAATTAATTTTCAAATTTCTCAAAAATAATTGGGGGAAACTATTGTTTTGCATTGATATATTTCGTAACTTTGCACCTGTAAACAAGTTCAGGTGCGAGTAAGGGCTTCGGCTCAGCAAAGTTCGAACAAATTCGGCTCTGCATTCGCCTTGCACCTTACTTGTCATTGTCAATCATGAGAGACATACAAGCGGGAATCGGCCACCCGATGTAGCTGGCCGAGCAAATCTAATACCATGAAAAACAAGTAAAAACTATGGCAAAGATTATTTATGAAGTGTACCAGAATCAGAATGAGCATTCCAGTGCTTACGGCAAGTGGTACGGCCGTGTGAAGTATCTGGAGAGTTTGAACACCCGCAAGCTGGCGACCCACATCAGC
>JAEEGI010014148.1_pt1 | contig 16815 bp, 9 predicted proteins | sample 8958751 | NCBI WGS metagenome assembly JAEEGI01 (sample SAMN16246545, study PRJNA631951) | gut metagenome | biome: gut microbiome; feature: rumen; material: KS-attached | host: Bos | place: Iran: Karaj | collected 2018-10
CCCGGACGTGTTGTTTTTGCCCTGATAGTTCATCTGGAATCCGGAAGTGTGGTGGATGATGGACATGAGGACGGCCGGATCCGTGCGTTCCCGGAGACAAGCTTCAAGAACGGGGAGATTGCAAAGATGTTCGCTGTCCCAGCGCTTTCCGTTGTATGTGATTATTAACGTGTGGTCGGTATCTTCGGAAATGATGTCGATATCGTAACGGATGCCGAGATCGCGTTGTAGCGCTTTTGTGAGACGGATTCCTCTGTTCTTGAATTTCTTGTAGCCAATCATCTTGATTTGGAGCGTGTCCTTGATAGATTCAAGAATGGGCGTTGTGGGACGTGTGACAATCAGGTTGTAGTTGTTGATGATGGTGGGGATGATGTAAGCGAGTTCTGGCGCGGCGCTGTCGAGGTTGCAGTTCATGTCGATGATGAGTTCGCCTTGGTCGCAGAGTTTCTGAATAGCGGATGTGGTGTACTTCTGGTATTCCTGTTGCTCGTTGATGGTGGGGCGAGGTTCTTCTTCGGGATGCGTCGCGTAGGCGGTCGCTATGGCTGCAATTCCAAGAACCCATGCGATGATGGTGAACTTGACTTTAAAACTTCTCCAAAGAATACGAATAACTGCACGACCTTTTTTAGTCATGCAGATACAGATTAGCCAAATTAAGGCGAGCGCTGTCCAGAGAAGGATTAGGTTCACGCCCTCAATATAGGCAATTATTGGGAACGTTGCTGATAACGGAGCGGAAATATTTACAAAAAATCCCGCTCTTAGAGCGGGATTTTTGCTTTATCTAACGTTCACGCGTCTGTAGCCGAGACCGATTCTGACGATGTATGCGCCGGATGTCGGTACCTTTACATGAGCGTTTTTATTATTCAATTCGCCGATACAAATCACTTGACCCTTCATGTCCATGACCGCGTATTGTTTGGCGATACTTGGCAAGGATTCGTCCATGACAATTTCGAATTCGAACGCGCCAGTCATCCTTACATAGAATGTCGGGGTGTCATAACCATCGTTATTGGAATTGGACGAGGAGGCGCTGGAATTGTCCGTTCCAGTTTCCTTGGAACTGCTAGACGATTGCATCTTGGATGACGAGGATGTCTTGCGGGAACTTGAAGAGTTCGGAGCGATTCCGCTGCTCGACGAATTGGGTTTCGAGACGGAGCTGCTGGACTTTTTGCCTGCGGAATTGCTTGACACTGTTATGCTAGAACTGGACTCCGGCTTGTTTGCACTGCTAGAAGCAACCGTAGTGGAGCTAGACGCAGGCTTGTTTGCGCTGCTGGAAGTAACCGTAGCGGAGCTGGACGCAGGCTTGTTAGAGCTGCTGGAAGCAATCGTAGCGGAGCTGGATTCCGGCTTGTTTGCGCTGCTGGAAGCAACCGTAGCGGAGCTGGATTCTGGCTTGTTAGCGCTACTGGAGGCAACCGTAGCGGAGCTAGACGCAGGCTTGTTTGCACTGCTGGAAGCAACCGTAGCGGAGCTGGACGCAGGCTTGTTTGCGCTGCTGGAAACAACCGTAGCGGAGCTGGACGCAGGGATGTTTGCGCTGCTGGAAGCGACCGTAGCGGAGCTAGATTCCGGCTTGTTTGCACTGCTAGAAGCAACCGTAGCGGAACTGGATTCCGGCTTGTTGGCGCTACTAGATGCAATCGTAGCGGAACTGGACGCCGGCTTGACGGAGCCGCTAGACGTAATTGTTTCTGCGCTGGATGACGAAGATACAATCACGCTGCTGGACGAAACTTCGCTAGAGCTAGACGTGGAAGTACCGGAACTGCTTGATGATATATGTGCAGTCTCAGTAATGTTGATAACAATTTTCTTCTTTACGGATTTGGGCGGATTTTTTGGATCTGTTGAACCGTCCGTCACCTTGACGATGAATTCATATCGCCTTTGCCTTGTGTTGTTGGGTTCGTTCACCCGGCGGACTATTGCGGTATTATAGTTGTAGCTGTATTGCCTTATAAGGCTTGGGCCTTGGCGGAATGTGATAACACCTGTATTGGGATCGATTTCAAATGGGAAATCTGAGCTTCCGTCAACTTCGAGGATTTCATCGATTGTATAGGTTAACTTATTGAAACCTTGAGGATGGGTGCCTTCTCTACATGCGTAGTTAGGATTGAACGAGCAACTATCTGGATCTATAGCATCAATTTTGCCGACAACTTCGCCGTTGCTTAACGCTGTTTCGGGAATATCAATGGGTTCTTCCGTTTTAATTACAGGTTCTTCGTTGACATCGGCGACGATAATTTTCTTGGTGATATTGGTCGAAACAGGTTCGTCTTTTGAATTTGTTCCTGATGCGGTGATGACAAACGTGAATTCGTTGCCTGGATTATCTTCTCCGGTGTATAGAGCTTCGAATACGAGTTCTTCCTTCGCTGTAATGGTGCCGTGCTCGTCGATGTCGAAGTATTCTGTAGCGTTTGCCGTGGTGCCTTCGCTGACAGCATAAGTAATTGCGCTGGTGATTTCATTTAGCTGGGCCTGAGTGTCTTCATCGTTGTTTTCTGTGACGTTTTCGATGACCGTACCCGCCGATGCGTTTCCGCTTATGACTGTAGCACCTTCATTGTTCACATAAATCTCAGGCTCCTGAACATCTTCGATGTTTACGGTAATTTGTGCTGTGGCGTTGCCTCCTTGGCCATCTTCCACTTTAACCGTGAAAGTCCAAGCTGTTTTTGTTTCGAAATCGAGAACGCTTCCGTCTGTCACGACAAGTTCTTTGGTGCTATTGTTGAACTTGAACGGAACATCGGTCGTAACTACGGTAAAGGACAATTCGTCGCCATCAGGGTCGGATGCGGTGACATTCCCAATTGTCTTGCCGCTCGGCCAATCCGTTCCATCGGTATTCTTTTCAGCAATCGTAAAGGTTTGGTCGTTAATGACCGGGTTATCGTTTTCGTTCTGGATTTTGACTGTAATCTTGAACTGTTCAGAAGTAAGCGGGCCTTCCACTACGGATGTTTCTGTGGAGGCGTTGTCCTTGACCGTCGCATAGACGACGTATTCCTTCTTTTGGATGTAATCTATGACGGCGCCTGATTTTACCTTGATTGTTGCATTTTGGTCGCTCTGCTTGACAATTTCGAACGTGCTGTTGAAATCCGTGTAGTCGCTGCCCGTAACATTCACCAACGTATAGGTGTAAGTATCCTTGCTCCTTTCATTGGAAACATCGGTCACTGTGATGGGGTCGCCAGTCACAGAATGATCTAGCTCGTTCACCGTGAATGTTGCGTCGGCGACGGTCGGTTTGTCATTGACCGGAATTACGTTTACGGTCGCCGTGTATTCCATGGATGTATTGTCGCCTGTGCCGGAACCGACAACCTTGTACTTGAATGTTGCGTAACCGTTGCCGAATTCATTGGCCTTGGGTTGGTAAGCGAACTTGCCAAGATCTGCAACATCAATGACCTGGTCTTTGGAAATGACTGTTCCATCGTATGTGAGCGTTCCGGCAGTCGGGAGACCCGAGATGATGACGGAGGCAAACGTTCTTGTAGAATGTACGAAGTTGAATTCACTGGATGTAAACTTATGCTCGGAATCTTCATTTACATTTATGACAAGTTTACTAGAGACAGTAGGCTGTTTGTCGACATCCGTGATGAAGATGTTAAAGCCTCCACGAGATTCGTCATAGTTGTCCGTAGAGACTATAGCTCCCTGGACATCACTGATGACAAGCCAAAGCTTTTCTCCGCCCGATGAGCTGGTTTCGATAAGGCCATCAATTAAGGGCTTGATATTGATATCCTTGGAAGGATAAATTTGACCCTTTGGAATCGTCGCTGTAAGGGGTGCTCCTGATGTTCCGCAAACCGGGAAATCGAGAGAAGCGTTTGATGGAGCGACGTCACTCGTACCTGCATACAAACCGGAAACCGCTTGATTGTTAAATTCAAAACAGTACTTGAACGTGACATCGGTTTCGCTCACGTTGTCTAGGCTAATCTTGATTGTTTCCCATTTATCGCTTTCCGGGAAGGTTGCGTTTTTGTTACTTAAAGTCAGTGCAGGGAGTTCTTTGAAAGGAACAAACTGGAATCCGTCACCTTTTACTTCGTTTCCAATCATTATGTTCTTTGCGATAAGTTGACCCGCAAAAGCCATATTACATAAAATGTTGATTGTTCCTGTACTTATAATAGTACCATCGATTGGCGAATAGTCGGCATTTCTAAAAGTAATGTCGTCATCGACAAAGATAAGCAGGTTGCCCTCGTATTCGTCGTTGCACGTATAATTGGACGACTTCGTATTGCAACGAGGAAGCTGTTCACCTTCATATTGAACAAGGATGTGGGGATGGTTATCCAATGTCAACGATTTTGTAAATATGCGCGTAACACGACCGCCTTTAGGCATCCTGACAATCAACTGGCTTTCAGTACCAAGAGAAATACTGTTAAAATAAAAATCAGACTGCGATGTTGCATCAATTTCGCGGGAACTTTGATTGCTCACACTAATAGAGCCCATGCTGCCCGGCCAGGACGTCATCGTTGGTACAGTTAGTTTTGTTCTGTACAGGGGGACGTCGGCGCAAGCGCCTGCAGTAGTTGTCCCCTGGCACTTGGTGCCGCTAACTTTTGAAGCATCAGAGATAGAACCACCATAGCGAACTGGTCCGGTCGTTAAAGCCATTCTGCCGGTATTCTGGATGGATCCACCGACGATAATGGCACCAGCAATTTTGGCATCGTTTCCATTAGAAGTCAAACTACCTGAAGCAGCACCTACCCATCCTTCAGCATTAGGGAAACTGTTGTTGTTGCCGAACGAAACTCCTGTTTGGCCCCATATTTTATAATTGAGAAGGTAGTTCCAGTTGTCGTTTTCATCGGTGCCGTTGCTGGACCCGAATGTCAGGGGCAAAATCTTGCTTTTTTGTACGATGATTTCAGGTTCATCGCTTATTTTGACTGTAATCTTGAACTGGGCCGATGTTAATGGGCCTGCTTCCACTGAAGTTTCTGTTGCGGCATCATCAGTGACGGTCGCATAGACAACGTATTCGCTCTTTTGGTTGTAATCCAGTACGGCACCGGTTTTTACCTTGATTGTTGCCGTCTTGCCGTTGTCCGACGGGACGATTTCAAACGTGCTGTTGAAATCCGTATAATCGCTACCCGTAACATTCACCAATGTGTAAGTATATGTATCCTTTTCTCTTTCATTGGAAACGTCGGTTACTTCGATGGGGCCGCCGGATACGGAATGGCTTCGGTCACTTACCGTGAATGTTACATCGGCGACGGTCGGCTTGTCGTTGACGGGGGCCACGTTAACTGTAGCAGTGTATTCAATAGACGTGTTGTCGCTTGTGCCGGAGCCGACAACCTTGTATTTGAACGTCGCGTAGTTGTCACCGAAGTCATTCGCCTTGGGTTGGTAAGCGAGCTTGCCCAGATCTGCGACGGCAATTTTTTGGCCTTTGGAAACGTCCGTTCCATCGTATGTAAGCGTTCCGGCGGTCGGGAGCCCCGAGATGATGACAGAGGAGAATGTCTGGGTTGCATGGCTGAAATTGAATTCGGCCTCCGTAAATGCATGACTGGCGTCTTCGTTGACGTTGATGACAAGTTCTTTCGTGACGGTGGGAAGTTCAGGATCTGGGGTGTTCGATCCGTCAGTAAATGGAACAAATTGGAATCCGTCACCTCTTACTTCGTTTCCGATTATTATGTTATATGCGATGAGCTGACCCGCAAAAGCTATATCATTGATAATACTGATGGTTCCGGTACTTATAATTGTACCATCGATCGGCAAATAGTCGGAGTTCCTAAAAGTAATGTCGTCATCGACAAAGATAAGCAGGTTGCCTTCGTAATCGCCGCCGCACGTGTAATTGGAAACCTTCGTATTACAACGAGGGGTTGACTCGCCTTCGTACTGGACTAGTATATGGGGGTGGACTCCTAAAGTCAACGATTTTGTGAATATACGCGTAACACGTCCGCCTTTAGGCATCTTGATTATCAATCGACTATCATTATTGACGTTGATTTTGTTGAAATAGAAATCGGTAACTTCGCCTTGCGCATCGAGCCTGTAGGTTCCATTGTCAGGCGTAGTAAGATTGCTCAAATTCGAAGGCCAAGACGTCATCTTCGGCACAGTCAATTTCTCTCTATATAAAGGGACATCGGCGCAAGCACCTGCTGTAGTTGTCCCCTGGCACTTGGTGCCGCTAACTCTTGAAGCATCAGTGATAGAACCTCCATAACGAACCGGTCCGGTTGTCAACATCATTTTACCGGTATTCTGGATGGATCCGCCGACGATAACGGCTCCGGCAATTTGGGCATCGTTTCCGGTAGAAGTCAAATTGCCCTTAGCGCTCCCTATCCATCCGGCTTCATTAAGGATTCTGTTATTGTTGCCAAACGAAACTCCATCTTGGCCCCACATTTTATAATTAATAAGATAGTTCCAGTTGTCGACATCCGTATTTGCATTGCCGAACGTCAGGGGCGAAATTGTTTCCGGTTCTTCTTCTATCTTGACTGTGATCGTAAACTTGTTGGAAGTCAGGGCGCCCGCAACTTTCGATGTCTCCGTGGAAGCGTTGTCCGTCACCGTGGCTTGGACGACGTATTCCTTCTTTTGGCTGTAATCTATGACGGCATCGGTTTTTACCGCGATCGTTGCTTTTTTGCCGTTGCTCAACGGGACGATTTCAAATGTGCTGTTGAAAGCCGAATAGTCGGCGCTTGTCGCGTCCAAGGTGTAAGTGTAGGTGTCCACGCCAATTTCATTGGAAACGTCGGTTACCGTAATCGGGCCGCCGGATACGGAATGGCTTCGGTCACTTACCGTGAATGTTACATCGGCGACGGTCGGCTTGTCGTTGACGGGGGCCACGTTAACTGTAGCAGTGTATTCAATAGACGTGTTGTCGCTTGTGCCGGAGCCGACAACCTTGTACTTGAACGTTGCGTAGTTGTCACCGAAATCATTGGCCTTGGGTTGGTAAGTGAGCTTACCCAGATTTGCGACATCTATGACCTGGTCTCTGGAAACTGCCGTTCCATCGTATGTGAGCGTTCCGGCAGTCGGGAGCCCCGAGATGATGACGGAGGTGAATGTCTGGGTTGCATGGCTGAAATTGAATTCGGCCTCCGTAAATGCATGACTGGCGTCTTCGTTGACGTTGATGACAAGTTCTTTCGTGACGGTAGGAAGTTTATCGGCATCCGTGATAAAGATGTTAAAGCCTCTTCGTGATTCGTCATAGTTATCTGTAGAGACATTGGCTCCTTGGACATCACTAATGACAAGCCAAAGTTTTTCTCCGCTTGATGAGCCGGTTTCGACAAGACCATCGATTAAGGGTTTGATATTGATATCCTTGGAAGGATTAAATTGGCCCTTTGGAATCGTCGCTGTTAAAGGAGCTCCTGACGTTCCACAAACCGGAAATTCGTGAGAAGCGTCTGCAGGAGCGACGTCACTTGTACTTGCGTACAAACCAGCAACTGCTTGGTCGTTAAATCTAAAGCAGTACTTGAACGTGACGTCGGTTTCGCTTTCTTTATCCAATCCAATCTTGATGGCTTGCCATGTATCGTTTTCCAGGAAAGTTGCGTTCTTGTTACTCAATGTCAGTGCAGGGAGTTCGTTAAAAGGAACAAATTGGAATCCGTCACCTTTTATTTGGTTTCCAATCATTATTTCTTTTGCAATGAGTTGACCCGCAAAGTTCATGTTGCTTTCAACAGCAATAGTTTCGGTACTTATAATAGTACCTTCAATAGTCGAGTTGTCGGTATTTCTAAAGTAGATGTCTTCATCGACAAAGATAAGCAGGTTGCCTTCATATTCGCCGCTGCACGTGTAATTGGAACGCATCGTATTGCAACGAGGATATTGTTCTCCTTCGTACTGGACAAGGATTTCGGGGTGGACTCCTAAAGTCAACGATTTTGTGAATATGCGTGTAACACGCCCGCCCGCCGGCATCAAGATTATCAATCGACTATCATTATTGACGTTGATTTTGTTGAAATAGAAATCGGTAACTTCGCCTTGCGCATCGAGCCTATAGGTTCCATTGTCAGGCGTAGTAAGATTGCTCAAATTCGAAGGCCAGCTACCGCTGCTTATATAGGGTACAGGGATGTTCTTATACTGGGGAACGTCGGCGCAATTACCTGCAGTAGTTGTCCCCTGGCACAGGGTAACGTCGCCATTTGGAGTGCTTGAAATGGAGCCTCCGTAGCGGATAGGGCCCGTAGTCAGTCTCATATGTCCGGTATTCTGGATGGAACCGCCGACGATAACGGCTCCGGCAATTTCTGCATCGTTTCCCTTAGAAGTCAAATTGCCCGTAGCGGTTCCTATCCATCCAGCGTTATTAGTGAAATTGCAGTGGTCGCCAAATGAAATTGCCGTCCGGCTCCACAATCTGTAATTGACGAGATAGTTCCAGTTTTCGGCATCCGTACTTGTATTGCCGAACGTCAACGGCGCTATTCCTGCAGCCATCGACGAGGCGATTCCCGCCAAAGTCAAGATTACGGCTTTAAAACTTAATTTGTTAAACTGCATATCTTATCCCTCCCTATAAAAACCAATAAGTGACGTTCAACTGCCCTTGCCATGTCTTCGGCGAATCCTTGCCGTCGCTGATGCGCGTAAGGCCGATGACAAAGCGTAAATCGAAGTCAATCATGGATTTGCCGATACTTTGCGTAACACCGACTCCCGTGACGATGTCGAATTCGGCAACGCTCAGGTCGCCGTTCTCTTCGTATGTTTCGGTTCCGAAGATATCGGTAATCTCGGCTTTGCTTTTAGAATAAACGTTGAACGAGACCATCGGTCCTGCTTCGAAGTACATCGCATTGGGTATCGAGACTCGTGCGAGTATGGGCATGTCGATGTTGAGTTGTGTTGCGGAGTACTCAATTTTCAAATCGGATTTTTGCTTTGCTCGTTCGGCGTCTGGCCATGCCAGTATGACGGATAAATTTGTTTTCCCGGTGCCTTGTCTCAGGGCTAGCGCCAGGTCTCCGTGAAGGCTGAAATAAGGTGATGGAATGTACAAGCCGCTCATGCCGACCCTGAATCCGATTCCCCAGAAACTGTTTAACAGATCGTCGGAGCCGTTCACGGTGATTTTGTAGTCGCCTTTATGCTTTATGTTTTTCAATCCGAAATGGGTGCTGTGGAAATCGTTGTAAATAAGACCTGCCGTGGTTCCGCCCCAGAATTGTTTTTGCTTTGGGCTTTCTGTATTTTGTGCCGCTTTTGGCGTGTTTTCGGGGGCGTTCTTGTTGACGGGTTCTAGGCTTGTGTCTTTTGCAGCCTCAATGACGGATTGTTTTGCTTCGGGTTTTGGTTGAAGCGAGTCCGCAACTATCGCTTTTGTTGTGTCATTTAAGTTGGATACAAGCGTATCGGCATTGTTGACGATTTCTTGAGGGCTCGTCAATGTGTCTTTAGGGGTTTGTGTTTCTGACGCTGTGGCACTTTGTGCGGACAGCAGGCAAGGTGACAGCAATAGGAGTGCTGCTGCGAATGAGGCAATCTTGTTCAAAATGACCAACCTGTTGATGTTATGACGGGATTGAATGTAAGATAAATCTAATAAAAACTAAAGTTTGTATTCAATGGCATAACAAGCAAACGAAGTAATTTACAGATTACTTCTCGTCATTTATTGTGGATTTTGTTGGGTTGGCTGGTTTGAAATTTATTCGGAAGCCTATTTTTTTTGTTGATTCTGCGTTTTTCCGACAAGATTTGGCGTTTTGAACATGTTCGAGAATGCAGCGATGGTCTCGCCGGCCTTCTTGATAGTCTTGATGGTATTTGCCGTGCTATCGAACTGGGTCTTGATGGCTTCCTGGACGCTGTTGAACATTTGTGTAAAGCAGAACAGGTCGTCCTTGGATTCGTTAAACTCTTTGTAAATGTTGCGGAGTGCAACGAGGTTTGCGGTCTCGCGTTCCATGGATGTCTTGATTTCTTCGGCCAAAACGGCGCTATCGGCTTTCTTTTGGTCGATGATTTCAGGGGCGTTCTCCATCAAAATATATGTCGGGAGGGATCCGAATTCTTCGAACTTGACGGGCGCATTGTTATTTGTCTGGTTGACAGAACTGCGGAGTCCTCTTGTGCGGACTTGCGGATCGATGGATATGGTACAGTTGGATGTGCCGTGGTAATTGCAGAGTACGCGCTTTTCGATTTGACGGAGTTCGTTATACGGGTTAAAGTCTAAGTCCGTTTCGATGTACTTGAGCGGTACGTAAATCGGCACGGTTTCGCCTGCGACGGTAATGCGGTAAGAAAGGCACTTTTCGCCGTTGAACGGTTTGGTTTCGTACAAATTGTTTGAGCTGTTGACAAGGTGGTCGACGCGCATGAGCAAGTCGTCGGCATCGTAAGGCTTTTCCAAAAGACTCGGCGAATTCTTGTAGAGCTGCGTCATGAGAATCTTGCGGTAGCTTTCGGAGATGGCCGTGTTTGATGCGCTGCGACCCCAGATGGATGTTCCAAGGAAGAATGTGTCGATGAGCTTGGTTTCGGTTCGCCCGTTGAGGAAGGCGATTGCCTTGATCATATTGGAGAGCGCAAGCCACTTGCGGATAGGGACATAGACGCAGTTGTTCGTGCAGGTTTCTGCGACCTTGCCGATAACGGCTAGTGTATCTGGGGAGAGTGTGATCTTGCTGATTCCCGCCAACCATTTGGTCTGTTCTTCGGCGCTGATGGCGAGTTCTGGCGGAACGGTGACTTCGCTATTGCCGTCGTGAATTTGGATGAGCTTGCAAAGGGCGTCAGAAGAAATATTGTCGGGGAGCATGATGGTAAGCGTAATCTGGTCGCTTACTTCGGATCTGCTGAGAATGGATTCTGGTTTTTGATCGCCCAGGATGATGATGGAACACTTTTCGTGGTCATGGATGACGATTTGAAGGTTGTTCTTGATTTCTTCGTCATTCGGTGAAAAGTTGTCAAAAATAATGATGTTGAAATCGTTGATGTTTTCAGGGAGCTGTTTTTGCTTTTTGCCGAGCCTTAAGATTTTGGGATTCTTGAATGCGCTCGAAATTCTGCGGGTGAAGAGGGAACTGCCGCAACCGGGACGCCCGTACATATAGAAAGGCTCTTGGATAAGGGCCGTGAGGAACGCCAACTGTACGTAGTATTCTCGTTCGGGGATGTTTTGAGTGATTATCTGAAGGATTTCGGAAAATCTTTGACGCAGATTCATTTTTTTTCTCCCTGTTTCTTGCTCTAAAAAATACAATAAAAAAGAGAAAAGTTGTCTATTCTTTTCAAGAATGGATTGCTCTGTCGATTATTTTTAGAGTTTTTCCCGAAACTGTGATTTTTTGCACGGTGGTGTGGAGCATTGGATTGGCCAAAAGCGATTGCGGGAGCCTGCATGCGTCCTTTTGCGAAACCACAACGTGTTTGCTTTGCGAGAGTTCTCTCTGTACGGCGTGGAGAAAGTGCTTGTCGTGATCGGGACGGATAATCGTTTTTTCGATGTTTATGCCGAAGGTGCGGAGGTCTTCGATAAAGCGCTCGGGTGAACCGAGCCCGCAGACGGCTGTTGCAGTAAGGGACTCTTCGGGAGTATAGTTTGTTAGAGACTCGATGAAAAAACGGATGTCGGGAAAGGTGCCGTTTTTGCCGTAACAGTCGATGTGGATGATTTGGCTGTTGCGGTGATCTTGTTCCAAGCTGCGGCATTTGCCTGCGGGAACAAGGTCTGCGATGGAGCGGGGCGAGTTTTGCCAGTCGAGGCAGATGTAGCGTGCGCCTGTGAAACGAGTGTCTTCGAATCCGTCATCACAGAGGATGGTGTCGAACTTGTCTGCAATGCTTTTTGCGGTGGCATAGCGGTTCTTGGTCGCGATGACGGTCACGCCAAGCGGTTGCAGTTCCTGTTGTAGCAAGATGAATTCGTCCCATGCTTTGCTGTGGCAGAGTACTGCAACTTTTTTACCTTGTTCGAGAATGCGCTTTGCAAGCCAAATGGTGAAAGGCGTTTTGCCGGCGCCACCTGCTAAATAGCTCCCGACGATGATGACTGGAGTGCGGAGTGCTGGCTGTGGCCGCAAGAACAACTGGTGGTGCCGCTTGTACGCAATTCTGTAGAATGCGGCTGCAATAATGAGAAGCGGAAGATGAAACGTCATGGTAATTCGGAGTTCGGTTTTTTGAATTCCGAATTAACCGAGGCAGTTGCGTTTTTGTTGCAAGTATAGGTCTGCGAGGACGAGGGCGGCCATGCTTTCGACAATCACGGGAGCGCGGACGGCGACGCAAGGATCGTGCCTGCCTCTAGCGGCAAGATCGCCATTCTCGTGACCGCGACCGGCGGTCTTCTGTAACTGGGATATTGTCGCGGTCGGCTTGAACGCCATGCGGCAGTAAATCGGTTCGCCGTTCGAGATGCCGCCGAGGCTACCGCCAGCATTGTTCGTGCGGGTATGGTAGGTGTCGCCGTCGCAGTAGATTTCGTCGTTGTGTTCGCTGCCGTGCATGCGTGCGGCGGCAAAACCGCTGCCGATTTCGAATCCCTTGCATGCCGGGATGGAGAGCATGGCCTGTGCAAGCAAAGCGTCGAGCCTGTCGAAAACTGGTTCGCCGAGCGCTACAGGCGGATTTTTGACGAGCAACGCGACTGTCCCGCCGATGCTGTCGCCGTTGGACTTCGCCTCCAGGATGGCGCCCTCCATTTTGGAGCTGGCGTCCTTGTCCGGACAGCGGACGGGGGAGGCTTCAATTTGGTCGAGTGTGAGTTTGCTCACATCTAGGGCTGGGCAATCGACTTCGCCGACGGAGGCGACCCACGAGAGAAATTCCGTTCTGGCGACCGTTTTCAGGAACGCCTTGGCGACTGCACCTGCGGCTACGCGGCCGATGGTTTCGCGGGCGGAGCTTCTGCCGCCGCCACGATAGTCGCGGAACCCGTACTTGAGGTCGTAGCAGAGGTCGGCGTGCCCCGGTCTGTACCATTTGGCGATTTCTGCATAGTCGTTGCTGTGCTGGTCTTCGTTAAAGACGACGAACGAGATTGGCGTACCGGTGGTTTTGCCTTCGAAAACGCCAGAAAGGATCTTGACCTGGTCCTTTTCGTTGCGGGGGGTCGTCAGTTTGCCTTGTCCCGGGCGCCTGCGGTTCAGTTCTGCCTGAATCATCTCTTCGGTGAGCGGAAGACCGGCGGGGCATCCATCGAGGACGGCTCCGACTGCCGGACCATGGGATTCGCCCCATGTCGTAACTGAAAAAATCTTTCCAAATGTGCTTGACATGTGACTAAATATAGATACTGGTCTAAAAAAACTTTTTTTTTACGGAAAATTTTGCTTAGCGGGAAAAAGTTTACTATCTTTTACATTGATATAGGAGCCGATAGAGGAGCCAACCGTGTCTAGATTTGCTGTCATCATTACTTTTTTGATTCTTGTGCTTTCGCTTGGTGCGCAGGCGCAGTCTCAGAATAATTTTGCAGGCATCCCGTTTGGTTCTTCTCGTGAGACCGTTATCGAAGAGATTATGAAAAAGGGCTACGAACCTTACGGTCAGACTGGTATCGGCGAACGAGTGGTGATTCCTGTATATATGTTCGGTGAATTGCCTGTTCAAGTCGACTTTATTTTCAATAAAAACGATAAGTTCTATGCGTTTGAAATCCGCACAGGCCGTGTCGAACGCGCCCGTTTGGGCAAGACTTTTGAAGCCGTTGCCTACATGTCCGATCAGTTTACGCTGAAGTATGGCAAGGCCTCGGGCAATCCGGCAATTAGCGAGCTTTCTAGCCTTAAGGAAAATGTGCACAATTTCTATCAAGAATGGTTCTCGGTCAAGACGCTGAATGCTTATACTGCCGTGGTACAAAAGGGAAACCGCTACTACGCTGTCGGTTCCGTGACGCATCGAGTGCTCGCGACTGAACCTGAGAAACGCAGTGTCCGCGAAAAGGTTCCCGAAGCGGCAGCTTTCTAATCTTTTACAATTACAGTGTTGTTTAACGGCTCGTGAGGGCCGTTTTTTTGTGGCCTGGTTTTAAAAAATTTTCTTTAGGAAGGGTACTTTTTCATCTTTTTTTAGAATATTTATAAAAAATGGTTTTATCCCTTGACAATTATTTGAAATAATTTTATATTTGTAACGATTACAAAATCAAAAACAAATTATATAAAGAGTTTCTAAATCAAAATCCGCTTAGCGGAAAGGAGAAAATATGAAGGTCTGGGTTTGCAAAGTTTGCGGTTACGTCCACATGGGTCCGGAAGCTCCGGATGAATGCCCGCAGTGCCATGCTCCGAAGAGCAAGTTCTTCGAAAAGGTTGAGCAGCCGGCCGCAGGCAAGATTGTCTGGGCTGACGAACACAAGATCGGTGTCGCTCAGGGCTTGGATGCTGAAGTGGTGCAGGGACTCCGCGAGAACTTTGCGGGAGAATGTACCGAAGTGGGCATGTACCTTGCCATGAGCCGTCAGGCAGACCGCGAAGGATTCCCGGAAGTGGCCGAAGCCTACAAGCGCATCGCTTTCGAAGAAGCGGAACATGCTGCCAAGTTCGCTGAACTCTTGGGTGAAGTTGTCTATGCCGACACCAAAAAGAACTTGGAACTCCGTGTTGCCGCCGAAGCTGGCGCTACCGAAGGCAAGCTTGCTCTCGCCAAGCGTGCGAAGGAACTCGGCTACGATGCCATTCATGACACGGTTCATGAAATGTGCAAGGACGAAGCTCGCCACGGTGGCGCGTTCCAGGGCTTGCTGGGGCGTTACTTCAAGTAATTTTTGAGGTGTAGGGGCGGTTCTCTTATTGAGGGCCGCCTTTTTTTGAATACGAATTTTATGGTGTGGGGTTGATTATGCAAGAAACGGCAATTATACTTAAGGAGCACGGCATCAGGCCGTCTTTGCAGCGAGTCTGTGTCTATCGCTACTTGCGGAGTGTCAAGACGCACCCGACAGTCGATGAAATTTACACGGCGCTTTTGCCGGAATATCCGTCACTTTCGAGGACGACTGTCTATAACACGCTTGAGCTTTTGATAGCGAATAAACTTGCGATTTCGTTGGATTTTGGTGACGGCTTTTTACGCTACGATGCCGACTGCTCTCCGCATTGCCATTTCAAGTGCAAGGGATGTGGTAAGGTATTCGACGTGTTCGTTGCGCCTCCGGATTGCGCAAAAATTGTCCCTGCCGGTTTTATCTTGACGGGAGCTTCGCTTTACATGTTCGGACTTTGCGACAAGTGCGCTGACGTAGGCGCCCGTTAATCTTTTAGTTTATCAAGCGCTTCATTCGGGCCGATGAGGAACAGCACGTCGTCTTCTTGCAAGATGACATCGGCGATATTACCGATTTTGGGCGTGGGTTCTTGCGGGTCGCGGATGGCGATGACCTGCACGCCGTATTTATGCGTAAGCGACAAAGTCTTCAATGTCTTGCCGATAAAGTTCTTGGGGCAGACAAGTTCCACGATGGAGTAGCCTTCCATGAACGGGAGAAAATCGACCATGTTCGGACGGTTGAGGCGTTCGGCAAGGCTTATGGCGGCATCGCGTTCCGGATGGAAGATGTCGGTGACGCCGAGCTTCTCCAGGATGCTCGTGTGTTCGGCACTGCTCGATTTTGCGACGATGTGCTTGACTCCGAGTTCCTTCAGGTTCAGGATGGTGAGGAGGGATGCTTCCAGGTTGCTGCCGATGCAGACGATGACACTATCCGCCTTGGTCAGTGACGGGATGGAGGCGAGCTGTTTTTTGCGGGTACTGTCGGCGACAACAGCTTGCGAGACCATGCTGGCGAAGTCCTGGACTTTTTCGGGATGTGAATCGATGACCATGATGTCATGACCCAGCGACGTCAAGTGACGGGCAAGGTAGTTTGCCGAATTTCCAAGACCGATAATAACGAATTGTCTAGAAGCCATGAGTTAAATATAGTTACTAGTTAGTAGTTGCTTCGCCCTTCGGGTTAGTTACTAGAGGTTTTTACAGAAAAAGTCTAGTAACTAGTATCTCAAAACTCATAACTGCGCCGAAGTCGCTAGCCCACCATCACGTCTTCTTCGGCGTACCAGGCGGTGTCCTGAAGCTTGCCTGCGACTGCCGAAATGAGGAACAGCGGCCCCATACGGCCAATGAACATCACGCAGCAGATGACGATTTTCCCGACTGAGGAGAGTTCCTCGGTGAGTCCCATCGAGAGTCCGCACGTGGCATACGCGCTCACGACTTCGAATAGGATCTTGAGGAAGGGAGTCCCGTTGTCGGTATAGCTCGTGCCGGGGGGGATTTCTGTACAGAGGAGTATCAACGTCGCACTTCCGATGACTACGATAGCGGTAACGAAAATTCGAATCGCCTTGTCTATCGTGTTGTTCGGGATAGTTCGTCCGAGAACCTGGGTCTTTTCCCTGCCGAGGAGCCTGTTGATGCCGAGAAGGAATATGACCGCCGCTGTTGTAATCTTGATGCCGCCGCCACAGCTACCGGGGTTTGCACCGATGAACATGATGATGATAAAGAAGAATAGCGACGCATGCGTGAGATCGGGGATGTTGATGGAATTGAGCCCTGCCGTGCGGCTCGTGAACGTCATGAACAGGACGGACTGGGCGTTTTCGCTGAAGGTATGTCCGCTAAAGAGGTTGTTCCATTCGGTGAACGCGAAAACTGCAGTGCTTGCGGCGATGACGATGAACGTGCCGTAAGTTGCAATGCGGGTGTGCAAAGAGATACGTCGGATGGTCTTGTGCTTGAAGTCGAACATGTAGCGTAGTTCCGCGATGG
>JAEEGI010014149.1_pt1 | contig 16815 bp, 7 predicted proteins | sample 8958751 | NCBI WGS metagenome assembly JAEEGI01 (sample SAMN16246545, study PRJNA631951) | gut metagenome | biome: gut microbiome; feature: rumen; material: KS-attached | host: Bos | place: Iran: Karaj | collected 2018-10
TCGGGAGCATCCTTGCGGATTTCCTCGAGCACTTGTGCGGCCAGGCGGTCGGTGGTCTCCAGATCCTTGGGGTCACCGGAGGTGCATACCCAGCGGAAGGGACCAAAACCGTAGTCAAAGAACATCGGGCCCATGATGTCCTGAACATAGGACGGATAGCGGAACTTGCCGTCGGCCGTCATGATGTCGGCACCAGCGCGGCTCGACTCCAGCAGGAAGGCATTGCCATAATCAAAGAAGTACATGCCCTTGTCAGCCAACTTGTTGATGGCGGCACACTGGCGGCGCAGTGACTCGCGTACGCACTCCTTGAACTTGTCGGGATCCTCGGCCATCATCTGCTTGCTCTCCTCGAGGGTCAAGCCCACGGGATAGTAACCGCCTGCCCAGGGGTTATGCAGCGAGGTCTGGTCACTACCCAGGTCAACATGCATATCTTCGGCTGCGAGACGCTCCCACAGGTCAACGACGTTGCCCACATAGGCCATCGAAACAGTCCTCTTGTCAGCCACGGCCTTGCGGATGGCGGGAATCAACTCATCGAGGTTATAGTGCAATTCATCTACCCAACCCTGGTCGTAGCGCTTCTCGGCAGCGAGGGGGTTGATCTCGGCGGTGACGCTGACCACACCGGCGATGTTACCAGCCTTGGGCTGAGCGCCTGACATGCCACCCAGACCAGCGGTCACGAACAGCATACCATGGATGTCGCCACCCTTCTGACCACGCTTCACGAGTTGCTTGCGGGCAGCATTGAGCACGGTGATAGTTGTGCCGTGTACGATACCCTGCGGGCCGATGTACATATAGGAGCCGGCGGTCATCTGGCCATACTGGCTAACGCCCAGGGCGTTGTCACGCTCCCAGTCGTCAGGCTTGCTGTAGTTGGGGATAACCATACCGTTAGTCACCACCACGCGGGGCGCATTCTTGTGTGAGGGGAACAGGCCCAGGGGGTGTCCCGAGTACATCACGAGCGTCTGCTCGTCGGTCATCTCGCTCAGGTACTTCATCACCAGGCGGTACTGAGCCCAGTTCTGGAAGATGGCACCGTTGCCACCGTAGATGATCAGCTCATGCGGGTGCTGGGCCACGCGGGGATCCAGGTTGTTCTGAATCATCAGCATGATGGCAGCAGCCTGACGTGAGCGTGCGGGATACTCGTCAATAGGACGGGCATACATCTCATACTTGGGACGGTAGCGATACATATAGATGCGGCCGTATTTCTTCAATTCCTCGGCAAACTCGGGCGCCAAAGCGGCATGGAGTTTCTTGGGGAAGTAACGCAGGGCATTTCTCAAGGCGAGTTTCTTCTGCTCGGGGGTGAGGATGTCTTTGCGTTTGGGCGCATGGTTAATCTCGGTGTCGTAGGCCTGCATTTCGGGCAATTCCTCAGGAATACCACCGCGAATGTCGGCAATGAATTCTTCTTTGGTCATGTTGTTATATAGTTTTTAGTTGTTCTCTAATCTCTAAACTCTAAATTAAACTATGCCGAAGGCTTATTTAATCTTCTCTTCAACCATTGCGGTGATCTCTGCCTCCTCGGCATTGGCCTTGGCAACCAGTTCGTTGGCCTCGCCGATGAGTTTCTCGGCAACAGCGCGGTCAGTCAGGCTCTGTGCGTTGATCTTCACGTTCATTCCGGCACCGATAACGGCTGCACGGGCTGCGAGGGCACCCACGCCAGCGTCAGTTACACTATTGGGGTTACCGGTCTCGACCATAGCACGGCAGATCTCAAATGCCTTGAACGAAGCCTTCATCGTGCGCAGGGGCACCTGGGTGGCATAGAGCGTAGCGTCCTGGATAGCGGCGGTACGGGCAGCCTTGTCTTCCTCGGTCTTCTTGGGCATACCGAAGGCGGCCATAATCCTGTTGAAGGCGTCGGTGTCCTCGTCAACGAGGTGCAGCAGCTCGACCTTGAGTGCCTGGCCCTTGTCGGCCCACACGCTGAACTCATTCCAGCGGTCGTCCCAACCGGGCTTGTGGCTTGACAAGTTGGCTACCATGGTACCCAGCGATGCTGCCAAGGCTCCCATGTAAGCGCTGATGGAACCACCACCAGGAGCAGGAGATTCGCGTGAAGTCTCATCGGCAAAACCAGTCACGGTCAGGTCAACCAGACGGTTGCCGGTCTTATTGTCGGCCTCGAGCATGAACTCGATTACCTTCTCGTTGGGGTCGAAGGGCTTCAAGTCGTCCAGACCCATCGAGTGGATGGCGATGTTGATGATATCCTCCTCGGGGATACCGGTTGAGCGCTGTTGCTTCTCCAGGAAGTACTTGCCAGCCTCGATGAGGCAACGCTTGGGCATCAGGCCCACAATCTCGGTACCCGTCACGCGGATGCCGCGGTTCTGAGCGCAGCGGCACACCTCGTCAAAGGCGACGTGCAGCGGAGTCACGTTGATGTTGGTGATGTTCATCGATACCTGGGCAATCTTGTACTCATCGATGTACCAGCCGATGGCCTTGGTGCCCTTCAGCGTACCGGGTTTCATCACGTTGTTGCCGTTCTCGTCCTTGACGATTTTGCCGGTGATGGGGTTGCCCTCACGAACGGGGCGGCCCTTCTCGCGAACGTCAAAGGCGATGGCGTTGGCACGACGGGTCGAGGTGGTGTTCAGGTTGTAATTCACTGCGATGAGGAAGTCGCGAGCACCAACGGCGGTGCAGCCCGTGCGGGCTACGCCCTCGTCGAAGGGACGGTCGCCGAAGTCGGGACCCTTCTCGGTATTCATTTTCTCGGGCAGTGCTTCATATTCGCCGGCGCGGCAAACGGCCAGATTCTGGCGGCCAGGCTTCATGGCAGCAGCCTCATAGCAGTAGCAGGGGATATTGTGTTCGCGGGCAATGCGCTCGGCCAGTTTGTGGGCAAGTTCGGCGCACTCCTCCAGGGTGATGCCAGCCACGGGAATGAGCGGGCACACGTCGGTGGCACCCATGCGGGGGTGAGCACCGTGGTGGTTACGCATGTCGATGAGTTGACCGGCCTTGCCGACAGCCTGGAAGGCAGCCTCAAGAACTGCATCGGGTTCGCCGACGAAGGTCACCACCGTACGGTTGGTAGCCTCACCCGGGTCCACGTCGAGCAGCTTCACGCCCTTGACACGTTCAATCTCATCAGTGATTTGCTTGATAATGGCCATATTGCGTCCCTCACTGAAGTTAGGCACGCATTCCACGATTTTCTTCTCCATACTCATTTGATAATCAGTAGTTTAAGTTGTTATTTTATGTTAGTAGGTTAATTTTGCAACAAAAGTACTACATTATATAATATTGAACAAATTTTTCTCCCCCGAACTTTCCAGTTTTAATGTTTTATAAACATTAAGCCATTCTTCTGTTAGCCATTTTTGGGGATAAAAGACTGACTCTGGGTAGTCTGATTGTCAGATGACTCGGAGTCAGCTTTTGGTTCTGAGGCATCAAGAACTCGTGGTTTTCAGGTCTGGAGACTTACCGGTATTGTTCATCTTAATAAAACAAATGCGGTTGCCAGTTGTGATATTGGCAACCGCATTTGTTCCTTTATAGGATTCTGTTTACTTCTCATGGAGCCAGAGGGAGGAGATTTTCTGGCGGATGGCGTGGATGTTTCCGGCGGTGATGGCGCCCATGATGATGAGGCCCACAAGGATGGCCACGCCGATGCCCGAACCGCCAACGCCGAAGGCGCGTATCATGTCTATATAGGCTAGACGTCCAATAAGCATCAGCACGATGGCCAGCACGAGTACGGCGGCGTTAAGACCCACGACGAGCATGATGTAATGCTTGGATACTTGGGCTGGAGAGTAACCCAGCAGCAACAGGTCCTGGATCTTCTGAGTATTCTTCTGCAGCAGCAGGTAGATGCTGAGCATGAGCACGAAGAACGACAACAGGCTGATGATGATGCCCACAGCAATGACGATGCCGCTGACGACGGTGAGGAAGTAGTTAGCCTTGCTTGACGACATCTTGTCGCCTGCTACTTCATAGTGGTGTTCGTCCATGTACTGCTCAATCTTGACATCACCGGGACTGCTCACCTCGACGATGAGGCGTTGGGGTTGCTGCGGGATGCCTGTGCCATAGCGCTGGTTGGCCCATTCCATAAATTCTTCGGGCACAATGACGGTGTTCAAGCGGTTGGAGAAGCCCACGATGCGTCCAGGCATATTGTCGCGTTGGCCATTGCCGCTCAGCGTAAATTCCAGCGGAATCATGCCAGCCTGCCCCTCACTGATCTTGGGCATTCCCTGTGTAGCGGCGAAACCGAAGTTATATAGAGAGAGGTAGTCGCGCGAGATGATGACAGGAACTTCGGGTTTGACGGGAGAGAAGCCCCACTCATCGGGGTCAATATCGATAAACTCGTCTGGAATAGCCTCAAAGAAGAATTGGCTGCGCATGGAATGGCCGCTGCCTACGCCCAGTCGCGCATCAATGGCAAAGTCGCTGTTCAGGAACTCGCCCACCTGTCGACACCATGGTTGGCCTTCCAGGTCACTGATGTCGGCATCGCTGAATTCGCCGTTGCTACCCATCATCGCTCCGGCACCCGTCACGGCGCGTGTGATAATAAGGTAGTCCTTGCGGATAAAACTCTCCTCATCATTGAACACGGGTCGCACGTCGCGGTAGAACTGCACCGCGAGCAGCACGATGGTCAACCCGATAAGGTTGGCAATGGCAAAGCCGATGAGCTGCCCCTTGCTGATGTGCTGCCTGAGCAGCTTCCAGATGATATCGTTCATTGATTTCAGTTGTCAGTTGTTAGTTGTCAGTTTTCAGAGGTTGAAGGTTTTATCCACGTCCATCTTCAAGTGGTTGCCCACCGAGGTTGCAATGACGCCTGCGCCTTGACGGAGAGCTTCCTGGATGATGAGGTCGGCGACGATGCGGTTGTTCTCGTCATCGAGGTGGCTGACAGGCTCGTCAAGCAGGATAAAATCGCAAGGCTGGCATAGGGTGCGGATGATGGCTACACGTTGTTGTTGACCGATAGACAGTTTGCTGGCCAAGCTATCCACCTTGTCGGCAATACCCATGACCTCAAATAGCTTGATGATTGCATCACGGCTCTTGAATCCAGTGAGACGATTTTTCAGTTCTACGTTCTCCATTGCCGTCAATTCACCGAACAGGCGCATCTCTTGTGGCAGATAGGCTATGTGCTGCTGGCGGATGTCGCACCACTGGGCAACCGTCAGCGAGCGGATATCTTGACCGTCAAAGGCGATGTCACCGCTGTAGTCTTGTCGGTAGCCATAGATGTAGCTGCACATTGATGACTTGCCGGTACCACTTTCAGCGCTGATAAGGTAGCGCTTGCCACGTTCCAGCGTGATGTCCTGCAGCCACACGTCACTGTGGATGCCATCGTGGCCCGCAAACACGCGGGGTAGGGTGTTATGTAGTGTTATCTTTTCCAATTTCAGTTGTTGTTTTGGTCTAGAAGGTCTAGATAATCTAGATGATCTAGAGGAATTCAATATTCATGTGCTTTCTCGCAATCGTTAGTGCCGCGATAAGGCTCGACGTGGATGTTGGTCATCACTTCGCCCAGATCATCGCTCAATCGCCTTTCTATCTCGCGAGTGATGTCATGAGATTGGGCTACGGTGAGATCGCCATCTACCTTGACATGGATATCGACCACGCGCAGGTTGCCGTTGCGGCGTGTGCGCAGGTTGTGAAAGGCTTTCACACCGGGCGTCTCGGTCACGATAGTGATAATCCTGCCTTTTTCATCATCGGGCAATGACACCTCGAGCAGTTCCTCGACGGCAGGACGTCCCAGACGATAGGCCAGTACCAGGATGAGCACGCTCACAGCAATGGCGGCAATCGGGTCAAGCACGCGCCAACGCTCGCCAAGGAACATCGCTCCCGCCACACCCAGCAGCGTCGCGGCAGTCGAGAGCGCATCGGCACGGTGATGCCAGGCATAGGCTTTCAAGGCCGAACTGCCTGTCTTGCGACCCTTGAGCCGTGTGTATTGGTACAGACCTTCCTTGACCACGATGGCAATGATGCCCACGATGAGGGCTATGTTATGGGGACGTTCAAGGGTCTCGCCTTGTATAGCGGCCCAGACGTCCTTTAAGCCTTCGGTCATCAGCCCCAAAGCGACCACTACCAGAATGATACTGATGAGGAAAGCCGCCAACGTCTCAAACTTTCCCCTGCCGTAGCGGTAGCGCTCATCAACACCCTTTCCCGAGAGACGCACCATAACATAGACCAGTGCGTCGGTCACTGTGTCGCTGATGCTGTGGATGCCGTCGGCGAGGATGGCACTCGAGTGTCCGATGATGCCCGTTCCGATTTTCAATGCCGACAAGCACACGTCACTAGTCATGCCCACCAGCGTACAGCGTTTCTCCTCTTGGTTGCGTTGTGCTGACTCCTGAGAGATACCTTGTACATCGGTCTTCATATACATCATTATTCTTTATGATATTGGCTGCAAAATTACTTAATTCCTTGCATTGTGATGTTGAAATTAACGATTTTTATATGCATGATTTCAAATCAACGAAACCGATTTGACGATTTGATGAAAAATAGGGCTGTTTTGCTACTAAATCTGGTATGATGATGCATTTCGGTAATAATTTTCAAGAAAAAGTTGCACTATAACTAATAATTTCATTATCTTTGCGTGTCAATCTTAAAACAACTTTTTATTTTAAATATTTAATCAACTTAAGCTTATGAAGAAATTGTTATTTCTATTGACTGCCGCTATGGTGGCAATGTCAGTGACGGCCGCACCTGTGGATCAGGCCACGGCCATGCGTAAAGCAAAAAGTTATCTGGTTAATGAACTTTTTGCAGGTAAGTTGATGGCTCCTGCAGCTGTAAATCCTGTCCTGCTGAAGGCAGAGATTGGCAATGTCAAGCTGAATCAGCCCGTGTATTACATCTTCAACACCTCCGAGACATTCCTCGTTGTTGCCGGTGATGACCGTGCCGAGGAAATCCTCATGGTCGGTGACCGTCCCTTGAAGGACATCAACAATCTGGCTCCCGGTTTGCAGGACGTCCTTGGCCAGTACAAGGAGCAGCTTACCTTCCTGCAGGAACATCCTAATCTGCAGGTTGATCCTATTGAAAGACCCAAGAACAACACGTCGCTGCGTGCCACATCTTACTTGATGACGGCACTTTGGGATCAAGAGGCGCCTTATTGGAACCTGTGCAAGTTTACGCGTGGCAATACTACCTACCAGTGCTTGACTGGCTGCCCTGCAACGTCGGCTTCGATGGTTATGTATTACTGGAAATACCCGACGACCCAGGTAGCTGCGATGCCCTCTTACACTGGAACTCTTGAAATTTCTTATTATACCAGTTATAGCTTCACCTATCCTTCCTTGTCGGCAACCACCTTTGATTGGGCCAACATGAAGGATAGCTACAGCAGCTACACCACCGCTCAGGGTAATGCTGTCGCCACGCTGATGCGCTATGTCGGCCAGGGTGAGCAGATGATGTATGGCACTGAGGCTGCTGGTGGTAGCGGTATCTATACTTCCGATACCCAGAATATTGTAGATATGTTCACCGGCTTCGGATATGATGCCACCACCTGTCGCGTGGTTCAAAAATCAAGTTACAACGAGAGTAGCTGGGCCAGCCTGATTCAGGCCGAGATGGCTGCAGGCCGTCCCATCGTGTTCATGGCCGTGAGCACCTCTGGCGGTGGCCACGCCTTTAACGTCGATGGTTATGACAGCAGTTCTAATAAGTATCACGTGAACTTCGGTTGGAGTGGTGACGGTAACAGCTGGTACTCGATGAACTCGTTCTCCTATGGCGGATACACCTTCAACTCCGGTCAACAGGCCGTTATCGGTATTCAGCCGCCCAGTGGCTCCTCGACCACTCCTGTACTGAACGTTAATCCCACCTCGCTGAACTTCACCGGTTGCACCACGGGCGAAACCTATACCAAGACCTTCACGGTAAGCGCTTCAGACCTGCGTGGCAATGTCACGATCTCGTCTAACAATGGTACTTTTGCTGTATCTCCCACGACGCTGACTCAAGCTCAGGCCGAGGCTGGCGCTACCGTGACTGTGACTTATAAGCCCACCTCATCAGGCACCCAGAATGGTACCATTACCATATCGAGCAGCGCTGCCGAGAGCAAGACCGTGACCGTATCGGGTACCGCAACCACGACGCCCAAGATCACAGTCAATCCCACCTCGCTGAACATGAGTACTACCGTGGGCACTCCTGTGACGCAGACTTTCACGGTTACCGGTACTAACTTGAATGGCACTGTTTACCTGACATGTGAGGGCGATGGTTTCACGATTAACAAGACCAATATCACCAAGACTGCCGCCAGCCAGGGTGCTACTGTCACGGTGACCTATAATCCCACAGCTGTCGGCACCCACACGGGTACTGTTACCCTCACCAGCAGTGGAGCTCAAACTGTTACCGTTAGTCTGAACGGTACTGCTGTCGGCACACCGATTATTACAGCCAATCCCACGTCGTTGTCGTTCAACGCTACGGTGGGCGAGTCGGTGACCAAGACCTTCAACGTAACGGGTTCCGACCTCACTGGTACTGTATATGTGGCCGTGACAGGTGCTGGCTTCTCGATTGACAAGACCTCTATCACCAGGACTCAGGCTACCAATGGCGCTACAGTAACGGTGACTTACACACCGACGACTGGTGGCACCCACACGGGTACCGTAACGCTCACCAGTGCTGGTGCCGAGCGTGTAGACGTTGCCTTGACTGGTATTGCTTCTACCGTTCCGACCATTGCCGCTAATCCTACAACACTGAACTTCCAGACCACTGTTGGCACGCCTGTGACCAAGGCATTCACGCTGAGTGCCGCTAATCTTGAAGGCAATGTGACCTTGGCAGTCCAGGGCGATGAGTTCGCTATCGACAAGACCGATATTATCCCCGGTGCTGCAAACAATGCCGCTATCAATGTCACTTACACACCGACGGCTTACGGCACCCACACGGGTGTTGTGACCATTACCACTCCCAATGCCCAGCCCGTTACCGTGAACTTGAACGGTCAGGCCGATCTCGTGAAGTTCGCTCCCGTGATGTTGCCCGCTGCTGAGGAATACATCAATCTCACCAAGTTCCGTGCCGACTGGAGCGACCAAACGCCCGCCGAGAACGTGGCCAGCTACACCCTTGAGGTGAGCGCTAAGCCCGCTGCTCCTGCCTATGAGTTCCTCAGCTCAGTTGCTGGTACCGACTTCACTGGAAGCGCTACCGGTTATTATGCTATCACGCTGCCTGCTCCTTGGGGCGGTACCAGTGTGCGTGGCGGTCTGAATTCTATCATCTACTTCAGGAGCAATTACAACAACGATGGTGTCTATGGCAACATCACCTACACCATCCCTGCCGGTTACGAGAATGCTACCTTCACGATGAAGATTACCACGGCCAACACTGCTGACGCAGCTGGTAACCTGACAGTTTCCACGCCTCAGACGCCTGCTGTCGGCCACAATTTCGCTATCGGTGAGACCTACAGCTGGGTAGTGACTGCAAGCTCTGGCCAGAAGATTACTATCACGACGACCGATAACAACTACTCTCCTGATATCGCTCTGATAGAGGTTTATGTCGGTGACGCTACCAACTTGATGCTCACTGCCGAGTCTGGAGACGCTGACTATCGACTGATTACCGATATCACCGACAGGTTCTACAACGTGAACGACCTGACTGCCGAGGGTACCTTCCTCTACAAGGTGAAGGCCCTCTACCTGGATGGCACTGAGAGCGACTGGAGCAATATCGAAGAGGTTACCTTGTTCGAGAACGGTCCTGAGTTTGCACTGGGTGATGTCAACCACGACGGTAAGGTAAGCATCAAGGACGTTAATGATCTCATCAATTACCTGTTGAGTGGTGATGAGACTGACTTCTATGTGGATTGTGCCGATGTCAGCCAGGATGGTGCAGTCTCCATCAAGGATGTTTCAGCCCTGATTGACATGCTGTTGGGCAACGAATAAGCTGATCCTATTGACGATGAAAATGTCCCGCCATTGAAGTGCGGGAACTGAAAATGACCCAATTGCGGGGTGGCTCACAAGTGAGCTGCCCTGCAATTTTTCAATCCGTATCGCTCGTTTTCTCCAGCATGTTTCATGGTCCACTATTGGCCATTCAAGATAGCCCCTTCCTCATATAATAAAGGGAGTTCTACGAAAATAAAGTGCTGATACTCAATTTGTCTGCGATGTAGAGACGCAAAATTTTGCGTCTCTAGGGCCGCATTTGGCTAATCTATTGCGCTCATGAGTATATTTTCATCAAGCTAACGTTAAAAAATTAGTTCTATCAATGGTAGTTGAAGGCTTGCTTTGAAGATTAGAAATGACCTTTTTGTCCTTTAGATAGGCCATTTTACTTTAATATTCGTGCGTTTTATTTATTTTAAATGATAGATTTTAATGACTGTTTGGGATATTCATGCAATATGGTTAACTTTGCCGCAGTCATTTTAGAACATCATTTTTATTTAATCAACAAATGCTTATGAAGAAGTTTTTATTTCTTATTGCAGCTGTCATTACGACTCTGCAAGTGTCGGCCGCCGATGTGCCCCTCTCTCAGGCACAAGCTGCAGCCAACTCGTTTCTTAGAAAGCAAGTAGCCGCTGGCCGTCTAAAAAGCTCGGCAGTTTCTAACCTTCGGCTTGTCAAGGCTGAGGCCTCGGTAGCCAAGCCTGCCGCTGTGGATTACTACATTTTCAATTCTGCAAAATCCTATGTGGTAGTATCTGGTGATGACTTGGCTCCCCAGATTCTGATGTACGGTGAGGAGGGTTCTCTCGACATGAACAACATTCCCCCTGCTATGCAGTGGTTGCTCAACAAGTACAAATATCAGATCGACGGCATCAAGGCAGGAACCTTGGCACCGGTGAAGATTCCCAAGTTTGCCACCACTCCTGTTGCTCCACTGGTAACCGCCAACTGGGACCAGAGTGAACCATATAACAACCAGTGCCCCACTAGTGGTAGCAGACGTGTATATACTGGTTGCCCGGCTACCTCGCTGAGCATGTGCTATTATAAGTGGAAATGGCCCGAGACTTATCCTGCAGTAGCTGCCATCTCGGGAACAGGAGGTGTCTCTGCCTCAGCTCTACCTGCACGTGCAGCCGACTGGGCTAACATCATTGATGAGTACACCGGTCCCACCAACTACTCCTACACAACTGATCAGGCCAACGCTGTGGCATGGCTGATGCGTTATGCCGGCCAGGCTATTCCCGATTATTATTACAGCACCAGTGGCAGCGGTGCCGATGACCCCGAAATCCTCCAGGGTTGCCAAAACATGGGCTATACCGATGCCAAGCTGTACACCCTCACCACGGTACAGCAATCGGGATGGAGTGGGTACACTAATAGCTCACAGAATTACACCGATGCCCAGTGGAACGAATGGATATTGAATGAATTGCATAACGGACGCCCTGTTGAGTATTTGGCTTATGACTACACTAACTCTCAGCTTTCAGGCCATGCCTTCAATGTGTTTGGTGTAAACACCAACGGCCAGTACTATGTGAACTGGGGCTGGAGCGGTGATAGCAATGGCTATTGCACGCTGCACAACTTCACCACTGCTACTGGTGCAACCGGTCAGTCTGGTTCCTATGTCTTCAACTATGGCGAGGCCATGATTATCGGCATTGAGCCTCCTGCTGGTGCCCTTGACAATCCCAGGATTACTGTTGACCCCGCAACGCTCACGATGAATACCTATGTGGGAACTCCTGCTACCGCAACATTTACCGTTACCGGTGCCAACCTCACTGGCAACGTGAACTTGGCCGTCAGTGGCGACAATGCCTTCTCGCTGAGTACTACCAGCATCAGTGCAGCTCAGGCCGAGAATGGTGTGACAGTCACTGTAACCTATAATCCTTCGGTTGTAGGTACCCATGAGGCTACTGTCACATTGACCAGCACCGATGCCGAAAGCGTGACCGTCAAGCTCAACGGTACTGCCGACGCTGTTCCACTGGTGACCTACGCTCCTGTGATGCTCGAGGCCAGCAATATCACCACCACTTCGTTTACCGCTACCTGGACCGATGCAACTCCCGCTGAGAACGTGGAGAGCTACACTCTCTATGTGAGCACAGAGCCTTTCATGCCTGCTTATGAACTGCTTGACACGACCGATTGGTCCAAGGACAATACCATACCCGCTGGCTGGACTCAATCCAATCTGAAGTATTTCGAAAGTACCAGTGCTTGCTATTTGAGTTCAAATGGCGGTTATGTACAGAGCAAAACCTATGATCTCACTGGCTATGACAAGGTGACGGTGATGGTTTACTCTCAGCCTTACGACCAGAGTTCAACCAACAGTTTAACGGTGGCAACAAGCGTTGACACTAAGACCATTACTGAAACTAACGGCTCAGGCTTCAACTGGTACACCTTCGTTCTGGATTGTGCAAGCAGCGACTATGTGAAGCTCACTTCGGTGGGTATGCCTGACTTGAGGTACATGAAGGTTTATGCCGGCGATCTCACTTCCACTCAGCTCAAGGCCTCCGAAACTGGTGATGCTACCTATCGTGTCATTACCGGTATTACTGACAAGAGCTACACCGTTAATGGTCTTACCGAGGGTGGTACCTTTAATTTCTATGTGATGGCCAACTACACCAATGGTGCTGTCGGAAACAGCAACATTGAGCAAGTAACGCTCCTTGAGAGCACCAATCCTGCAATCACCGTGAATCCCACTACTCTGGACATGACTGCCACTGTTGGAGAAAGCGCAACAGCCACCTTCCGCGTTTCTGGTGCCTATCTAACCGGCAATGTGAACCTGGCTTTGACCGATGCCAATGGTGTTTATAGCATTGAGCCGACGACCATCAGCGCCGCCGATGTAATGAATGGTAAGGACGTTACCGTTACCTATGCTCCCACGGTTCATGGCAACCACAATGCTACGATCACTTTGAGCTGTGCTGATGCCGAGGATGTGACAGTCACCCTGAATGGTACCGCAACCTTGCACAAGGAAACTCCAGTGATGCTGCCTGCTAACGAGGAGTACATTAACTTGACTCAGTTCCGTGCTGACTGGACTGACGCTACTCCCGATGCAAATGTAGCCAGCTACACGCTCGAGGTAACGCCCAAGCCGACCACGCCCGCTTATACTGAGCTTGAGAATGCTGACTTCACAGGTCTGACAGCACAGACCAACACTTCAGGCCAGTACTCCAACCAGGTGAACAACGCCAGCAACTTCCTGCCTGCAGGTTGGGGTGCAACCACAGGCTTGTTCATTGATGACGGATGCATTATTACAGGTCAGTTGACGCAGAACTACTCGTCTTATGTATTCACCGTTACCAGCAAGACCTATGACTTGACTGGCTACGACAAGGTGACCGTGGTATTCAATTCCAGCATTTTCAGTGAGAATTATGGCACCAGCATCACCTTGAATGTAGCCACAAGCGCTGGTTCGCAGGATGTCACCATCAATAGCACCGACTTTACCACCTTCACGGTAGTCCTTGATTGTGCCGAGAGCGACAAGGTGACCTTTACCGGTGTGAGCGGTCTGTGTTGCATTTCGGGCATCACCATCTACGCTGGTGATATCAACGCCCAGGCTATGTTGTTGGCCACCGAGACTGGCGATGAGAACAGTCGCCTGATTACGGGTATTACCGATAAGTTCTATACCGTTGAGAACCTCCTTGCCGAGGGCACCTTCCTCTATAGAGTTAAGTCGGTTTATATCGATGGTACCGAGAGCGACTGGAGCAATATCGAGGAGGTTACCCTGTTCGAGAACGGCCATGGCTTTGAGTTGGGTGATGTAAATCACGACGGTAAGGTAAGCATCAAGGATGTCACCGACCTCATCAACTACCTGTTGAGCGGCGATGAGACAGGTTTCTGTGTGATTTGCGCCGATGTAAACCAGGATTACACTGTATCCATCAAGGATGTTACCGACTTGATTAACAAATTGTTGTCAAGTGGTGAAGCTCAGCCTTCGGCCGACAGAGTATTCAGGTACGTTGCCTTCTGAATGTGATTCGGAACGATAATTCTCAAATTTTAGCGGGGTGGCTCTCCTGAGGGCCACCCCGTAATTGTGGTTACGTACAGTTTTGAAATATTTAGATTTTAACTTCAATGATGTATGTTGTAAAACAGTTTTAATAAACTTTAAAAAATTTGGATAATACTTTATTGTTGTTGTATCTTTGCTGCGTTTTATAAAGTAATTACAATTTTTTTAAAAGCTACATGAAAAGATTTTTTTTCCTCTTAATCGTCGCTGTAGTGACGATGCAGGCCTTTGCCGCCAATGTGGATCGCATCACGGCTCAAGCCAAGGCTGAGACATTCCTTAAAACTCAAGCCTCACAAGGCAGGTTTATGTCATCTGCTCCCGTGAAGTTCGTGTCTGAACGAACGGTTACCAATTCATCCAATGTGACAGTTCCGGTGTATTACATCTTCAACACCGAGAACTGCTTTATCGTCGTTTCGGGTGAAACCCGTGGTGAGGAAATCCTCGCCGTGGGTGATGCTCCCCTTGATCTGAACAATATCCCGGCCAACATGCAGTATTGGTTGGATAACTACAAGCAGCAGATTGAGTATCTCCAGGCTCATCCTGGAATGGTGGTACAAACCATGTCCCAGAGCATGAAGGCTCCCAGCCGTGCACAGAACGTGTCACCGCTGCTCACCGCTCGCTGGGACCAGTCGGCTCCTTTCTATAACCAGTGTGTCTTCAACAACGTTCAGTGTCTGACAGGTTGCCCTGCCACCTCACTGGCTCAGGTATTCTACTACTGGAAATACCCGACAGCCGCAACTCCCTCTCTGTCAGGTTATACTTCCAGCGGTTATACGATTCCTTCATTGCCTTCAACCACCTTTGACTGGGCAAACATGAAGGACTTCTATGGCTACTGGGGTAATAATGGCACTGCTGCCCAGAAGGCTGCTGTTGCCACACTGATGCGCTACATCGGTCAGGCCGAGCACATGGATTATGGCCCCAATGGCAGTGGTATCAGCTCTTCTCGTACTGACCTGATTTCCACCGCTTGCAAGACCTTCGGCTATGATAGCAATGTTCGTGCAATCTATAAGCAGAACTATTACGGCGGTAATATCTATAGCGACTCGCAGTGGGCTTCTATGATCCAGGCTGAACTTGAGGCTGGTCATCCCATCGTTTATTGCGGCTTGTCTAACAATGGCGGTCACGCCTTCAATGTTGACGGCTATACCGTATCGACTAACAAGTACCATATCAACTGGGGCTGGAGTGGATCAGGTAATGGTGACTTTGCCCTCAATGCATTTACCGACTCCGAAGGTGACACCTACAACCAGTACCAGTCAATGGTTATCGGTATCCAGCCTCCTGGTGGCGTGGTTACCTTCCCGGTTCTGAATGTTGACCCCACGTCTCTTGACTTCGGTACAATCAACAGTGGACAGACCGTGACCAAGACTTTCACCGTCTCTGGAATAAACATCTTGGGTGACATTACTATTAGCTGCAACAGTGCAGCCTATCAGGTTTCTCCCACCACACTCACTGCAGCTCAGGTTGAGGCTGGCGCTACTGTCACTGTAACCTATGCACCCACAACTGCCGGTGCTCACACGAGCAAGGTTGTCATTGCTGGCGGTGCTGCCGAAACTAAGGAAGTTACTGTTACCGGTGCGTCTTCTTCCACTCCTTTAATCACGGTAGATCCCAACGAACTGAGCTTTACCACCGAGGTTAATCAACCGGTGACTGGTACCTTCTTGGTGAAGGGATATAACCTGCAGGGAGCCGTCAAGCTGTCTGTTGTCAATTCCACAGGTGGTTTCACCATCAACAAGAGTAACATTACCAAGGCTGCTGCCAACAAGGGTGTGGAAGTGACTGTGACTTATAAGCCCACCACGATCGGTAATCATTCTGCAGATGTCCAGTTGGTTGTTACTGGAGGTGAAACGGTTTATGTGCATCTCGATGGTACGGCATTCTTTATCAAGGCCAATCCTGTGATGCTGCCTGCTGATAGTGCTTATCTCACCAGCACCTCTTTCCGTGCTGACTGGACCGATGGCACTTCCGCTCTTGGCGTGGCCAGCTATACTTTCGAGTACTCAACTGGTGACAACACCCAAACGATTACCAACATCAACACCAAGAGTTATATGCTTGATCACCTCATTGCAGGGGCTACCTATTCCTATAAGGTGAAGACCCTCTATGTCGATGGAACAGAGAGTGCATGGAGTAATACCCAGACCATCACCTTGCCTCAGGATCAGATTGTTATCGTCGGTGACGTGAACAAGGATGGACGTGTTACCATCGCTGATGTGACAGCGCTTATCAATATGTTGCTCTCAGGTGAAGATGTATTCCCCGAGGCAGATGTACATCAGGATAATCGCTTGTCGATTGCTGATGTTACCGCTCTGATCAACATGCTGTTGGAAGGCGTTGAATGATAAATGACATTTATTGACAGTAATTGTACTGTCGCAGTGACTGATAAGTTGCGGGGTGGCTCAATAACCGAGCCACCCCGCAATAATTATATCGTCAGTTTAAAGAAAACCATTAGTGTCCGGTAAATATATTCAACATCTGCATAATTCACTACAAATGAGTCGAATAAGCATTTCTGCTGTATCATGGGCTTGGCTTTTGCCTCGTAGAGGCAGGTCGGGTCGAAGACTCGACTTTTATGGAAAACACCATGCAAGCTCATCGAAGATGAGC
>JAEEGI010014150.1_pt1 | contig 16815 bp, 10 predicted proteins | sample 8958751 | NCBI WGS metagenome assembly JAEEGI01 (sample SAMN16246545, study PRJNA631951) | gut metagenome | biome: gut microbiome; feature: rumen; material: KS-attached | host: Bos | place: Iran: Karaj | collected 2018-10
CTGATCGAGCAGTGGATCCTTGACCGACATCGGTTCGCTGGTCAGATTAGCCTCTGCCTCGTCCATCTCGGCAAGCACGCCCTTATAGACATCCTCACCCTTGTCCCAGGCGGGATTAGAGTTTGAAGAGCCCTGAAGTGCTTCTTTGTAAGGCACCTGGTCAAGGTTGTCGACCAGAATTTGGAAAGCATAGGCACGGAGAACGGTGCAAGCGTAGATGTCGCTAGCGTTATCGGTACGTTCCATCACATCTTCAATATCGGCCAATGCGCCGGCATAGAGTGTGCGGTAGCAGCGGTCGAACAGGTTGGACGACTCATCCAAGTTCAGCTCGGCCTCATCATTATACTGGTTGGCCTCGGGGCGTTGCTCAAAGTACTGTGCGAAGAATCCGCCATAGTTGAACATAGCGTCACCGACGGCAGCAGCCACTGCATTCTCGGCAGCAGGAAATACCAAGTCGGGCGTCACATCGCTACTCGACGGGTAGTTGGGGTCATCGTTCACATTGAGGTTACACGATGCCAAGCACAACACTGCTGCAACGGTCAGTAATAAATATATCTTTTTCATGTCTGTTTCGCTTTTAGATTAGAATTTAACCTGCACATTGAAACCAAACTTGCGCGAGCTCGGGTTGGCCGAGAACTCACCATAGTTACCCTCGAGGTCATTACCGAAGGTCGAAGTCTCAGGATCGATGAAGGTGTTGCTCTTCGGAGTCCACAAGAAAAGGTTGTTACCGAATGCAGAAACACTAACACCAGTGAGGAAGGTCTTTGCAAACCACTTAGCGGGCAATTGCCAAGTCAGGATGACATTACGCAGCTTGACATAGCTCTTGTCAACGAGGAATGCGCGGTCGAGTTCTGAACCACCAGCATCCCAGTAAGTGAAGATACCAGTCTCATCAAGCGGAGTGGTGTTCTCGACATAGATGGGGTTGCCATCGTCGTCGGTACCATTCTGCTGAACCGAGTTGGGCACGATGAACGGGTTACGGTTGTTGTAAGCCGTCTGGATAGCGTTACCAGTAAAGAAGGTGATATCCTTGGTACGCGAGTAAAGCATACCACCATGACGAACGTCGAGGTTAGCGGTCAGGCTCACACCCTTGTAGCTCAGCGTAGTACCGAAGCCCATCATGTACTTGTAGTTCATGCTACCGACAATCTGCTGCTCGGCATTCTTGATGGGTTGACCCTGGTTGTCGCAGATGATCTTGCCATCCTTGGTGGTCTGAGGCACATAAGCCTTGAACACACCCAGAGGCTCACCTACGATGGCATACATGCTCGTTCCACCACTCAGACCGTAGATGGTAGCGATACCACCCAACTCCTCGGGCAGACTGATGACCTTACTGTTGTTCTTGGTGAAGTTCCAGTTGATATCCCACTGGAAGTCGCCCACCTTGACGGGGGTCACGTTGACCAACAACTCAACACCACGGTTGCGAATCTTACCGAGGTTCATCACCTGCGAGGTGTAACCCGTGGCAGGATCCATGTTCAGGTTAAAGATTTGCTTGTCGGTATTACGATCGTAGTAAGATGCATCGAAACTCAAACGGTTGTCAAAGAACGCCATGTTCAGACCCACCTCAAACTCAGTGGTCATCTCGGGGCTGAGGTCATCACTACCCAGCTTGTTACCCAACGAGTAGGCATTGATGTTTTTCTTTGAGAATGGGAATGACGAGCCATTTCCGAAACCGCTGGTAGCGGCAGCAGCCTGTGCGTAGACCGAGTTGGTCAGGTAGACCGAAGCGTCGTTACCCGTGCGACCCCAAGCCAAACGCAACTTACCAAAGGTAATAATCTTGCGAGCCTCGGGCTTGAGCAACTCACTGAACAGGAAGCTCAAGCTGGCACCGGGATAGAAGTACGAGCGGTTGCTGCGAGGCAGCGTCGACGACCAGTCGTTACGTCCTTGCAGTGTCAGATACAGCATGTTCTTGTAAGCAAACTCAGCACTGCCATAGACCGAGAGTGAACGACGAATCCACTCGCTAGTCGAAGTCGAGGGAATCTCGGCACTGTTGGCCAGGTTATACCACATGGGGATGGTCAGGTTGGTAACCGAGCTAGCGAGTGACTTGTAGGTACGCTCATTGCCGTTGAAACCGAGCTGAGCGTTGATGTGCAAGTCCTCAAGCACCTGCTGGTCGTAGGTTAACATGAAGTTCTGGTCCAACTCGCGGCGGCGTTGAATTGTCTGCGAGACCTCGCCCGTAAGATCCTTCAGAGCGTCAGCGTGGTTGGGAGTGCCATCAAACAGAGCCGACATGTTGGGAGAACCGAAACGGTGGTGGCCCGTGTTGGTATCCATACCGAAGCGGTAGGTTGCCTTGAAGTACTTCAGGAAGTCATAATCGAGTTGCAGGTTGCCATAGAAGCGCTCTGCCTCATACTCGTTCTGATAGTTCTCAATGATATAGTACGGATTAGTGACACCGTAAGGAGTGTAGTAGTAACCCGGTGTAGCAAACGGGTTGCTCAGGTCCTTCATTTCGACGATGGCGATGTCACGCGGGGTCTGCATGATGCTGTTGTACATCGAACCCGTCTTCTGACCGGTAGTCACGAAGTGGTTCTTCTGGAAGGCGTAGTTCAACGAAGTGCTGAAGGTGAACGCACCCTCGCGGTGGCTACCACGTCCCGAAACAGTGTACTTGGTATAGGTGTCCTTATCCTGCGGGATGATACCATCATCCTTGATTTGAGACAGCGACACGAAGTAGGTGCTCTTGTCGGTAGCGCCGTTGAACGAAATGCTATTGTTGTAACGGAAACCGGTGCTGAAGAAGTCCTTTACATTGTTCTTGATGGGCAGATAAGACTTCAAGCCCTGGCTGTAGTTGTAAGTCCAGCCCCATAGTTGCTCAGAACCGTCGAAGGCAGGACCCCACGAACCGTTCTCAATCTCGGTGTGGTCGCCATACCAACCCATACCGAAGTTATTTTGCATTTGCGGCAAGCGGAGAACGCTCTCCCACTGGAGACCGCCGTTATACTCGATGCCGATACCCTTCTTCTGCTTGGTACCCTTCTTGGTGGTGATCAGGATGACACCAGCACCTGCACGGCTACCGTATAGAGCGGTTGCAGCTGCACCCTTCGAGATGGTCATTGACTCGACATCGTTGGGGTTAACGGCATTGGCACCGTTACCGAAGTCGTAACCACTGTTCAGACCATCACTACTGTAGGTTGCCGAGTTGTTCAAGGGCACACCGTCGACCACATAAAGCGGTTGGTTGCTACCCGAGAGAGAACTCACACCACGGATGATGACTGACTTAGATGTACCAGGGTCAGATGAGCTTTCGCCAATCTGCACACCAGCCACCTTACCAGCAAGGCTCGACATGATGTCGTTGGTACGGGCTTGGGTGATGACATCACCCTTAACTTGTGTGGCACTGATACCGAGCGCTTTTGCTTCGCGCTTGATACCCATTGCCGTCACCACGACCTCATCGAGCTGAGTGTCACTCGACTTAAGCACGATGGTCATGTTAGAGGAAATCGGCACCTCTTGCGTAATCATACCGATGTACGACACACGCAGCGTGTTCTTCCCACTCGGAACATTCAGAGTGAATGCTCCATCAACATCAGTCGCGGTACCCACTTGACTACCGACAACTTGAACGGACGCGCCCACGATGGGGAGTCCGTCCTCTTCGGCAGTCACGGTTCCCGTGACTCTCGTCTGAGCAAATGCTATCCCCATACCGAGGACAAAGCACGCTAGAAACAAGGTTAATTTCTTAATCATAAACTCTCGCATTTAAAATTATTAATTGAAAAATAACTTTACCTTATTAATATATGGGTGGTTGAGATGATTCCTCAGTAGTAGTGTTCCACCCCGTATGACGCTTAAAAAAATGATACAATTTGACATGCAAAGTTAGACCTTTTGTTAATAGTGAACAAATTTTCTTGCGTATTTAACCTTTTATGCAAAACTCTAATTTTTATCAATTCGTTAATTTTGGTAGGTTTATCCACTTCTTAACGAAGGCCTGCATGCTTGCAGAGCACTGATAGTCAAAGCAAGCGAGCAAAACAAGCCGATAAAAAAACACCAAAACCCCAAATGTTAAAAAGGAATCGTTTTAACATTTGGGGTTTTAACATTTTTGCAGCATTATTGGCTTTTTGGGCAACTAAAGTTATATTTGATTACAGTTTGCCACCATTCTTGGCACATTTACGACAAAAAACGGTCACACATTGAAGCGGAAGACGACAATGTCACCATCCTGAAAGACGTAGTCCTTGCCCTCGATGTGCATCTTCCCAGCTTCCTTGACGGCGGCCTCGCTGCCATAGTGGATATAGTCATCATACTTGATGACCTCGGCACGAATAAAACCGCGCTCAAAGTCGGTGTGAATGACTCCAGCGCACTGGGGCGCCTTGCTGCCCTTGCGGAAGGTCCATGCTCGCACTTCCTTAGGCCCGGCAGTGAGGAATGTCTCCAGGTCGAGCAGGGCATAGGCAGCCTTGATGATGCGATTCACGCCACTTTCCTTGAGCCCAATTTCCTCAAGGAACATCTGGCGCTCCTCGTAGGTGTCGAGTTCGGCAATTTCGCTCTCGGTCTGCGCTGCTACCACCAGCAGCTGCGCATCCTCGTCCTTGATGGCCTCGCGCACTGCATCGACATAGGCGTTGCCAGTTGCTGCCGAGGCATCGTCGACGTTGCACACATAGAGTACGGGTTTGTTGGTGAGCAAGAACAGGTCGTGGGCAACGCGCTCCTCGTCCTTGTTCTCGAGTGCGACCGAGCGTGCGTTGCGTCCTTGCGAAAGGGCCTCCTGATAGCGGGTGAGCACATCGTACTGCACCTTAGCGTCACGGTCACCAGCCTGGGCCTGCTTCATGATGCGAGGGATGCGGCCCTCCACAGTCTCCAAGTCGCGCAGCTGAAGCTCGGTGTCAATGACCCCCTTGTCACGCACGGGATCAACAGTGCCGTCGACATGGGTGATGTTGTCGTCGTCAAAGCATCGCAGCACGTGGATGATGGCATCGGTCTCACGGATGTTGGCCAGGAACTTGTTTCCAAGCCCCTCACCGCGCGAGGCGCCCTTGACCAGGCCAGCAATGTCGACTATCTCGACGGTGGTAGGCACGATACGGGCTGGGTGGACCAACTCGGCAAGCGCGTTGAGTCGTTCGTCGGGCACGGTAATTACACCCACATTGGGCTCGATGGTACAGAACGGGAAATTGGCCGATTGCGCCTTGGCATTCGACAGGCAGTTAAATAGGGTTGACTTGCCCACATTGGGCAGTCCTACGATTCCACATTGAAGGGCCATATATCTAGTTTAGAGTTTAAAGTTTCGCTTTGCTGCAGTCTAGAGATTCTAGAATGACTAGAGTATCTAGATTTTCTAGAGTGCAAAGGTACGGCAAAAATGCCAAATGAGGTGTGTTTTTTGCAATTTTGTTTGAAAAATGAGGGAAATGACAAAAAAAAGCCGTAACTTTGTCAACTTGTGAAAACCGATGTGCTCTATATCATCGTTCCTTGCTACAACGAGCAAGAGGTGTTGCCCATGATGCATGAGCAACTGCTGACCTTGTTGCAGCATTTGATCGAAGCATCGGCCGCGTCGCAAGAGAGCCGCGTGCTTTATGTCGACGATGGCTCGACCGATACCACATGGGCATTGATTAGCGACCTTGCGCGCGACGAGCGGGTGTGCGGCATCAAGTTGTCGTGCAACGCGGGACACCAAAACGCCCTCTTGGCAGGCCTGGAGACCGCGGTGGAGCATGCCGACGTGCTAGTGACCATCGATGCCGATGGGCAGGACGATGCACAGGTCATCCCACAGATGCTGGAACGCTATCGGGCGGGGTGCGACATCGTCTACGGCGTGCGACATGAGCGCAAGAGCGACACCTGGTTCAAGCGCACAAGCGCACAAGCGTTCTACCGCACGATGCGATGGCTGGGAGTGAAAAATGTGTATAACCATGCCGACTACCGCCTGATGAGCCGCCGTGCCGCGAATGCGCTACTGGATTATCGCGAGCGCAACCTGTTTCTGCGCGGCGTGGTGTCGCTGGTGGGCTTCAAGAGCGACTGCGTGTACTATGACCGCGGCACTCGGTTGGCGGGCAAGAGCAAGTTCCCGCTGCGCAAGATGATGAGTTTTGCCGTCGACGGCATCACGTCGTTCAGCATCCGCCCTGTGCGCATGGTACTCACGCTGGGCATCGTGTTCCTGTTTATCGCCTTGGCGATGCTGGTCTATGTGCTGGTGGCCTACTTCACTGGGCGTGCCGTGAGCGGATGGGCGTCGATGATCTTGTCGTTGTGGTTCATTGGCGGTTGCGTGCTCATCGGCCTGGGAGTCGTGGGTGAGTACATCGGCAAAATCTACATCGAGGTCAAGGACCGGCCCAGATATCACTTGGAACAATGCATCATGCACAATGCACAATGCACAATTAAGCCTTGCAGCAACCAGTCATCATGTATTGCCGACTCTACTGAACAGAACTAGTAAGAATAAAACATCAATAAATAAAAAACTAATGACAATGAAGAAACTGTTGACACTGGCTGCTGTGGCAGCCATCGCGGTGCAAGCCGCAGCGGTAACCCCGTTGTGGATGCGCTATGCCGCCATCTCACCCAACGGGCAGGAAATCGCGTTTTGCTACAAGGGTGACATCTACAAAGTGCCTGTTACTGGCGGTCACGCCGTGCAGCTGACCACCCAGTCGAGCTATGAGATGAACCCCGTGTGGAGCGCCGACGGCCGCTACCTGGCCTTCGCCAGCGACCGCAAGGGAAACTTTGACGTGTTCATCATGCCGTCATCGGGCGGTGCCCCCACTCGCTTGACCACCAACTCGGCCAGCGAGTTGCCATGGGCGTTCAGCCCCGATGGCAAATATATCTACTTCTCGGCTTCTATCCAGGATCCCGCCAGCAGCGCGTTGTTCCCTAGCGGGCGCTTGACCGAGGTCTACAAGGTGCCGGTGGCAGGTGGTCGCACCACGCAGGTGCTGGGCACGCCCGCCGAGGAAATCACTTGGGACCAGAAGGGAAAGTTTATGGTCTACCAGGACCAGAAGGGCATGGAGGACGCATGGCGCAAGCACCACACCAGCAGCGTCACACGCGACATCTGGAAGTATGATGCCACCACCGGCAAGCACACCAACCTCACCGACCATGCCGGCGAGGACCGCAGCCCTGTGCTCAGTGCCGACGGCCGAACGGTCTATATACTAAGTGAACGCAATGGTGGCTCGATGAACGTCTACCAGTTCCCCATCGACCAGCCCAGCGCCATCAAGGCAGTGACCTCATTCAAGACCCACCCCGTGCGCTTCCTGAGCATCGCCAATAACGGCACGCTGTGCTACACCTATGACGGCGAGCTTTACACTCAAGCGCAAGGCGGCAAGCCCTCCAAGGTGAAAGTCGACCTCTTCCACGATGACAGCGAAGATGTGTTGCGCACCTCGATGACCAGGGGCGCCACCAGCGCGGTGGCATCGCCCGATGGCAAGCAGGTTGCATTCATCGTCCGTGGCGAGGTGTTTGTTACCTCGGTGGAATATGCCACGACCAAGCGCATCACCAACACCCCACAGGCCGAGAGAGGCCTGTCGTGGGGCAGTGACAACCGCACCTTATATTATGCTACCGAACGCAACGGCAACTGGCAACTAGTTGAGGCGAGCATCGAGCGCAAGGAAGACCCCAACTTCCCCAACGCCACGACCATCAAAGAAGAGATACTTTTGCCCTCTACCACCGTCGAGCGTGCCTATCCCGACGTGAGTCCCGATGGCAAGAAACTCGCGTTCATCGAGGACCGCAACCGCTTGATGGTGATGGACCTCAAGAGCAAGAAAGTACACCAAGTGACCGACGGCTCGACCTGGTATAACACCAGTGGCGGATTTGATTACTCCTGGTCACCCGACAGCAAGTGGTTCGCCATCAACTACATCGCCAATGGCCGTGACCCATACACCGACGTAGGTATCGTCAGTGCCGACGGCGGTAAGATTACCAACATCACCGGCAGCGGCTACTTCAGCGAGTCGCCCAAGTGGGTGATGGAGGGCAATGCCATCCTGTTCGCCAGCAATCGTTATGGCATGCGTGCACATGGCTCGTGGGGCTCGCAGGACGACGTGCTGCTCGCTTTCGTCAACCAGGACGCCTACGACAAGTATCGCATGAGCAAGGAGGACTACGAGCTTGTCAAGGAGGCTGAGAAGGAAGCCAAGAAGGAGGCTGACAAGGCCAAGGCCGACGCCAAGAAGAAAGACAAGAAAGACGAAAAAGCCAATGAGAAGAAAGACGAGAAGAAAGATATTGTCGTCGAACTCGAAGGCATTGAGGACCGCGTGGTGCGACTCACACCCAACTCAAGCAGCATCGCCAGCGCAATGATCACCGACGACGGCGAGAGCCTGTACTACTTGTCTAAGTTTGAAGAGGGCTACGACCTCTGGAAGCTCGATATGCGCAAGCACTCGACCAAGCTGGTGAACAAGATGAACTCGGGCTTTGGCGACATCCAGCGCGGCAACGACGGTAAGACGATGTTCATCCTGGGCTCGACCATGAACAAGCTCGCTACCGCTGGCGACAAGCTCACACCCATCACTTACAAGGCTGACCTGAAGATGGACCTTGCTGCCGAGCGCGAGTATATGTACAACCATGTGCAGCACCAGGTAAACAAGCGCTTCTTCCGCACCGACTACAACGGCTGCAAGTGGGACGCCATGTGCGACGCCTACCGCAAGTTCTTGCCGCACATCAACAACAACTATGACTATGCCAACCTGCTGAGCGAGCTGCTGGGCGAGCTGAACGTGTCGCACAGTGGCGGCCGCTATTCACCCAATGGCGGCAGCGAGCCCACCGCCAACATGGGCCTGTTGTTCGACTGGACCTACACTGGCAAGGGTCTGAAGATCGACGAGGTGATTGAGAAAGGCCCATTCGCCAAGTCGACGAGCAAGGTGCGCCGTGGCAGGATTGTCGAGAAGATCAACGGCACCGAGATCAACGAGGAGAACGACTACACGCAGTTACTCAACGGTCTGGCAGGGAAGAAGACGCTGGTGACCATCCGCGACCCCAAGGGCGGCACCTTTGACGAGGTCATCCTGCCCATCACTAGCAGCCAGATGAACAACCTGTTGTACAATCGCTGGGTCAAGCGGAACGCGCACCTGGTCGACAGCCTCTCGGGCGGACGACTGGGCTATGTGCACATCAGGTCGATGAACGATGACAGCTACCGCGAGGTCTACAGCCAGGTCATGGGCAAGTACTACAAGAAGGATGGTATCGTCATCGACATCCGCTATAACGGCGGTGGCCGTCTGCACGAAGACATCGAGGTGCTGTTCAGCGGCAAGAAGTACTTTACGCAGGTGATTCGCGGCCGCGAGGCCTGTGACATGCCCAGCCGTCGCTGGAACAAGCCCAGCATCATGGTTCAGTGCGAGGCATGCTACAGCAACGCGCACGGCACTCCCTGGGTCTACCAGCACACCGGCATCGGCAAGTTGGTGGGTATGCCTGTCCCGGGCACAATGAGTAGTGTGTCGTGGGAAACCCTGCAAGACCCGTCGCTGGTCTACGGCATGCCCATCATCGGCTACCGCTTACCCGACGGCTCGTATCTCGAGAACACCCAGCTTGAGCCCGACATCAAGGTGGCACAAGACCCCGCCACAGTCGTCAAGGGCGACGACCGCCAGCTCAAAGCCGCTGTCGAGGAACTGCTGAGAGAAATTAAGTAATGTAATTCACTACAACATCATGAGCACAACATTTGAAATTGTCGGTTGGCTAGCCAGCATCTCGTTGGTGCTGGGCTACCTGCCCCAGGCCTTCCAAACCATCCGCACGCGCGATACCGATGGCATCGCCTTGCCCACGTTCTTGATGATGGCCATCGGGGGCATCTGCTTCATGATTCAAGGATGGATGCTAGGCAAAGAAGGCATCTTCTTGTTTGTCACCAACCTGATCACGACCATCTGCAGCTTGATCATCTTTGGCATCAAGATGTATAACGACCACATCAAGAAGAGGGCCGAGAAGTGATTCCACGCACCATCCACTACTGCTGGTTTGGCGGCAGCGCACTGCCCGAGTTGGCGGTGCGCTGCCTTGCGTCTTGGCGCGAGCAGATGCCTGACTGGGAGTTGAAGCGTTGGGATGAGTCAAATTTTGACGTTCAGAGCGTTCCTTATACCCGCGAGGCCTACCGCCTGGGGCAATATGCCTATGTGAGCGACTATGCGCGCCTGTGGGTGCTGTATCATCATGGCGGGATTTATCTGGACACCGATGTCGAATTGCTACGTCCACTGGACGACCTGGCCGCGCAGGGTGCTTTCATGGGACAGGAGCAACCCGAGCGCCACGACAACAATAGTCTGCACTGCGCCATGGGGCTGGGCATGGGGTGCGAGGCGGGACATCCCTTCATCGGGCGGATGCTGGAGCACTATCGCACGTTGCACTTTGTGTCACGCACGGGCCAGCAGGGCGACACCATCGTCGACATCACACGCCAATTGCTGACTGACGAAACGGCCGAGCCGCTTGATAATGGAGCATTGCGCTGCGCGGGGTTCACGATTTATCCGTGGCAGTATTTGTGCCCGCTAAACTACTTCACTGGCCAGCTGGATGTCCGACCCGAGACACATGCCATCCACCATTATGCGGCATCGTGGGTCGATAATCGTGAACGGGAATCATTATTGCACAAGTTGCGGCGCCGCCTGCACGGCGCGTGGGTCCGATGGGGATAAACAAAAAGGGCGTGTAGCTTTCGCTAACACGCTCTTTTCCTCTCTCCACAGCGGTGCGTACAGGACTCGAACCAGCGACCTCCTGCGTGACAGGCAGGCATTCTAACCAACTGAACTAACGCACCGTGAAAATGTGTAGTTGCGATTGATTTCTCAATTGCGGGTGCAAAGGTAGGTCAATTTTCTGGACTGGCAAAATTTTTGGACGAAAAAATGAATTTTTCGTCCAAAAAAGTTTTGAAAAGATTGAAATCCTTAAATGAATACAGTGAACAACGGGTTCTGCTCAATTCTTCCTTCCTTATAGACCACAATACCGAAGGCCTTATTGGAGCCACGCTCAATTGCGTTCTCTAAGCGGCTCTTGCCTACTTGACCGTTCAGCAAGGTCTCCTGAAATTGACGGCTGCTGCTAGGAGTCTCACCCTTGATAGTGCCCTCGGCCGTTAAAGTGTAGTTTTCTTTATCAGGATAGTTGCTCTTCAACGCATAAACCAGCTTGTAGCCAAATTCTACAGGCACCGCTTTGTTCTTGACCTCTCTCGATACCTTGCGAGTCCAACGATTGCTAGTGGGCTTGTCAAGGTTGACCTGACCCTTGTTGTCGACATAGACAATGGTCACTTCAGCCACATCGAGCAGATCTTGAGAAAAACTAATCTCATAGGTAGCGCTAACGGTTACGCCATCATTGGGTCCGTCATTGTCGTCACCGCAAGCGGTGAGTCCCAGTGTCATGCACATCAGTGCAGCGAGTGTAAATAATGTCTTTTTCATAAGAAACTAGTGTTTGATTGTTTATGACGATGCAAAGGTAATAAAAAAATAAGTACTGCACGGTGTTATTGCAAAAAAAACACTAATTTCGCAGCATGAAACTGTCCAAACCCCTTCACCACATATCATTTGACGGCCGTCGCATGTTCGGTCTGCTGGCATTTTGCGCCGTTGTGCTGCAGCTTGCCGCGTTCCACTACGCCACAGGAACCTACAAGACCACACTATGGCATTCAAGCCACGGCGTGGGATGGATTCATGGCCTACTGATGTGGTTTTCTGACGCAATCGTACTTACGTTGCCCACTTGGCTGTTTCGTCGCCGCTGGCGTTGGGTACAGTGGCCTGTGCTGCTCTTGTTCTTATGTTGGGGCATCGCGCAATTGATGTATTTCCCTACCTACTGCGACTTGATGCCTCCGTCATCGTTCGTGTTATGGCAGAACCTTGACGAGCTGGTCATCGACAGCGCGTTAGGTAACTGGATACGTCGTGACTGGTTGTTTGTCATTCCAGTGGTGGCACTAGCCATCGTCGACTTATGCTGGCTTCACCGTTTGCCAGCGTCGAGCCACAATGGCAGCGCGTGGCGGCGACTGGCTTATGCACTGGTGGCCTTCGTTGTCCTGCGCGTGGCAGGCGATGCGCTGGCCTACGGCACTTATTGGCACAAAGGACTGAGCGTGAGCGAGTACCTGAACGGCAACTACACCCACGTCAAGGTTTCCCATGCGTCGTATATGGCTGACAATGGTCTGACAGGATATCTCGCCTACTGCACAGCGGTCGAACTGGCTCAACACAAACGTCTGTCGGCCGATGACGAGCGCCGCATCGAGCAGTTCCTAGCCAGCCAGCCTCAATATACCGACAACACCTATGACGCCGGCCGTGACAACCTAATTATGATTGTTGTTGAGTCGCTCAACTCGTGGGTGATTGGTTTGCGCATAGGCGATCGCGAAGTAACCCCTACACTCAATGCCTTGTGCAACGACACGACTAGCCTTGTTGGACTTCACATGCGGCGTCAAGTCAAGAATGGCGGTTCAAGTGATGCCCACTTCATGATCAACACAGGTTTGTTGCCGCTCGAGCAGCGGGCAGTGGCTATGGTGTATCCTACCGCGAATTACCCCACCCTGTTGCAGGCAACGGGCATAGAGCATAGCACGCACATCTGCGCCGACCCGCCAGCACTGTGGAACACCGAACTTACGTCTCGCACCTATGGATATCAAGACTATCATGGGTCAAGAGAAGTGAGACCCTTGTTAAAGTCAAATGACTGGCAGTGGGATAAAATCATATTTGATCTTGCCAGCAAAGTGATTGCCAATATGGAGCAGCCCTTTGTGGCACAAGTAATCACTTTGGGCATGCATGAGCCTTATACTCGTACAGACGTTCCCGAGTCGTGGATTAGCGCTAGCGGACTCTACACATTGAAGGTGCGTAACTATCTAGAACGCACAGCGGTATTTGACCGCGAATTGGGGCTATTCCTCGAGCGCCTGAAACAGCAAAACCTGTATGACAACTCCCTGATAATCATTGTCAGTGACCACAACGACCGCATCGACTTCGAGCCTTCGGGGCGGCAATCAATTGACCCTGAAGGCATTGATTGCTTATTCCTGGTCCTCAACAGTGGGCAAGGGAAAAAGATTGAAAAGCCTTTTGGTCAAATTGATATCTATCCCACCCTGCTCGACCTGACAGGCAGCAATGGCTATCGCTGGAAGGGGCTTGGCCATAGTCTGATGCGCGGCATTACAGGCACGGTGGCGCAGGGCCCCCATGACACGATAGGCAGTGGCCCGTTATTGTCACGCCAGAGCCAAGCATGGGAAATTTCTCGCTTGATAATTACTTCTCGTTGGTTTGACAACCATCCTGTGACAAATACACAACCTCGCAACTGAAAAAAGTTACTGAAATAAGTAGTTTTGAGGCACATAGGTCAAATTTATCGGCGTTTTTTTTGGAGTGAATTGTTGTTTGCCATTAAATTTGCAGTCCCAAAAATATTTGGATTTTAGTTTTTAAGAATTATTGTATATGAGCAACCCCAACATCGAACTCACAGCGAGAGAACTTGAGGTGCTAGAATTGTTATCGCGAGGATTCAGTAGCAAGGAGATTTCCGAGCAGCTTTACATCTCGTCCAACACGGTGGAGTACCATCGTAAACAATTGTTGCGCAAGACTGCCTCGCGCAATGCTGCAGAGCTTATCGGTAACGCGTTCAGACTGCACTTGCTAAATTTGGATGACTGATACTGGTCGGTCGTCAGATATCATCAAGGACAAAAGAGCCTAAAAGACAAAACAAAATGCACCACGGTTTCGTGAAGGAACCGTGGTACATTATTTTGTGAACCGATCACTAGTAGATTAACCGCGAATTACGCGAAAATTACGCGAAACTATAACGTGAGTTCGGCTATAATAAGTTGCTGATACACAGCTACTCCCCTAAGTTAGGGGAGCTGTCACGAAGTGACTGAGGAGTGTTCTTCTGTCTTTCTAGTCTAAAAAAACGCGAAACATTTCTGTACTTATGTCTTAAAAAGACCGCGAATTACGCGAAAAAAAATATGTTTTTATGTCTTTTTAGTCTCTAAACCGCGAAGCACGCGAAACTCCTAATAGTCGTGCCCCAAAAGTGGGTATGGGGAGATAAAACCTCATGGTGCCCCTATCGCCACTCATAGTCAGAACTTGTAGTCGCGGCACTCCTGGGCAAAGGTTTCTCTAAGTGTCGGTCCGTCCATGGTGAGATATTTCTCCATCGATTCGACAGTTCCGAGTACACCTTTGTTGCGCTTGTAGTAGTCTATCACCTGTAGCATCACTTCGCAGTACATTGCCTCGTCGGTCTTGTTGACTTTGAATTCAATGGCATGTTCGGTCATCGCAGCCATGTAGGCAGCAAAAAGTTCAATATGCCCCATCGCCGCATTGCCGCCCACTGTAAACGAGAACTCATCAGTGTTTGTCATCCATAGCATCAGGAATTGCCTCACTTTACTTTGAGCCATATCTTGCATGTTTACAGGTTGCTCCAGGTACCACTTTGCCAGTCGGAGAGCATCATCGCGATGTGCTCGGCATCCTTCAACAGTTGCTATTTCATCAACACTGGGGATATCGAGTTCATCGGTCTTGAAAACCTTAGTCATCACCGTTGGCTCGTCAACGGTAGGGACAAAGCGATTTCTTGCAAACCAAGTCGCGAACTCCTGGAGTTGACGTGCTCCTTCTTCACTGTCGCGCCATTGGCTTGTCTCCTCTGTATCACCAGGCGACATGAGCCACATGTTGTAAGCCATCCAGTGACCACTCTTGATGAGTTTGCGGTGGAAATCAAGCAACGAGAGATTGAAATACCCTGGTGTCACTGTGTCGATGTGCGCCAATGCCTCTTGGCGCAATTCAGCAATTTGAGCCACAGTGAGTTTTTTAGTTTTTGTAACCTCAAGAAGGGCAGGCGACTTCAGAAGTCCCATCTCATAAACCATTGGAAACGGCACTCTCACAATCGAAGAGTCGCTTGTCATGTGGATGACATTATCTTTGGTCATTGTCACATGAATCTTGTCCTCGCCTTCTACCGTCACATTCTCGTTAAACAAGTCATAGATGAGTTTTCCCATCTCGGCGCAACGCTCGGTGCCAGGCACGAGGTTGCACACCACCTCTCCATAGATGATTGCCCACAGCGGCTCGGTAGTTCCGGCATAGAGTCTTGCCAGTCGATAATAGTTGCTGGCAAAGTCGGGTTGCACCTCCACGCCTCGTGTGTAGCACTCGGCGGCCTCGCTGTAGCGCTTGTGCAACATGTGGATGTTGCCTTTCTCAAGATAGAGATATCCCGAATTAGGGAAGATCTTAAGGCCCTCGTCATAGGTCTTCATCGCTGCCTCGGCATCGCCAAGCACGTCCTGGGCGTTGCCAACCAGTTGGTAACACTGAGGCTCAATTTCGGGATTATCGTACAGCTTGGGGCCTTCTTTTACGATGCGTTTGTAGTCGCCTGCCAAGTAAAAAGCATAGAGGCGCTCATACTCAAGGATATAGTTGTCCTTGTAATTCTTGCGCAGTTTGTCAAAAATCTTGATGGCATCTTTGGCTTTGCCATTGTCCATGAGGTTTACTGCCGAGTCAAGCAGTACCCGGTCTTGATCATTAATCAGGTCTATTGACCGTTGCGCTCTTGCCTGCTGCGCACATGCCAGAGCAAAAAGAATAATCAAAACATGATAAAAAGTTGTTCTCTTCATAACACCAAGTTTAGTTTATACATATTTTTCAGTGGCGGAAAAATAACAGTCCCTAATCCGCCCCAATCACCAGTTCTCATTTTTCTCATATGGTGTTAGTTGTAAGCTGTCGTTCAGCACATAAACCCACGATGGCCCATCAGTTCCGCTTAAAACGCCATCAATTATTCTCATTTTAATTGTTTGAGAAGTTGGTGCTAATAGTTTTTTTCTTTCGATGGAACTGAAACCGATTTTATCATATATAAGTATGTCATACCCATCAATATTACAACAGCCCAATATACATTGAACTTTTTCGCGTCTAATTTTATGGAAAGGCAATCTGCTGATTGACATCATTCGCACGTCAGATGTGTAGAAATTTATTATTATCATATACTCTTTTGGTGGATAGTTATTATTTAGGAACGGGATAATAGTTTGATGCAGCTCTTCTGATATGCAATTGTTTATCAGATGAACCTTTGGGATGAAAATAGTAGAGGAGTCAGATATCGAAATGCCCATATATTCTTCCACAATAGAATCTGTATGAGACTTAATTGTGTTGTCATTTTTCAGTTCAACATCACGTTTGCTATCAGAGTTGCTACAACTACAGAAGCAAAGACACAACAACGTGAAAGCAAGTATTGGAATCTTTTTCATATCTTTAAGAGTCTTGGGCAAAGGTACGGAAATAATCTTTACAGTCATAATAATTGACTGACAAAATGCTGTTTTTGTCAAGTCGCTCATCCTATTTAAAGCAACAATCATAAATATTGAAGGCCATTTAATTAATATTGAAAATCGGACGAATGATCTATAGTACAAAGTTACACCACACTCTATTCCCGTCCAAATATTTCCATGCCCAAATGCTTTTACAACAACCACACAGCCAACAAGTTGAAAAAATATTTTTGCCC
>JAEEGI010014153.1_pt1 | contig 16813 bp, 13 predicted proteins | sample 8958751 | NCBI WGS metagenome assembly JAEEGI01 (sample SAMN16246545, study PRJNA631951) | gut metagenome | biome: gut microbiome; feature: rumen; material: KS-attached | host: Bos | place: Iran: Karaj | collected 2018-10
CGATTTTTGTAGCGGGAGTGGGTCACGATCCCACGACCTCCGGATTATGAATCCGACGCTCTAACCAGCTGAGCTACCCCGCCATCATTGTTTCAAAATAAAAATCAGCTTAAACGGCTGATTTTTGTTGAGATAGAAGGACTCGAACCCTCACTGACAGAGCCAGAATCTGTAGTGCTACCATTACACCATATCTCAATATCCCGAAAACGGGATTGCAAAGGTACTACTTTTTTCCGAATGTGCAAGCGTGTTTCGGAAAAAAAGTTCAGGGCATTCGAATTATTCCCACTCAATGGTTCCCGTCGGCTTCGGCGTGAGGTCATACAGCACGCGGTTCACGCCCGGAACCTCCGTCACGATGCGCTTCGTGATGTGATGCAGCAGCGCATAAGGGATCTCCTCGATGGTGGCGGTCATGGCATCGCGGGTGTTGACGGCGCGGATGATGACCGGCCAGTCCCAACTACGCTTACCATCCTTGACTCCTGTCGACTTATAATCAGGGACCACGGTGAAATACTGCCACACCTTACCTTCCAGGCCGTTCTTCGCGAACTCTTCGCGCAGGATGGCATCGCTCTCGCGAAGAGCCTCCAGACGGTCGCGGGTGATAGCGCCGGTGCAGCGGACACCCAGACCGGGACCGGGGAACGGCTGACGGAAGACCATGTTGTCCGGGAGACCCAGCTCCTTGCCCACTACGCGGACTTCGTCCTTGAAGAGAAGCTTGATGGGCTCCACAAGTTCGAACTGGAGGTCTTCGGGAAGACCGCCCACGTTGTGGTGGGACTTGACGGGACCCGATTCCACGATGTCCGGGTAGATGGTACCCTGGGCCAGGAAGCTGATGCCGTCCAGCTTGCGGGCTTCCTCTTCGAACACGCGGATGAATTCCGCCCCGATAATTTTCCGCTTCTGCTCGGGATCGGCCACGCCGGCAAGCTTGTCGAGGAAGCGGTCGACGGCATCCACGTACACCAGGTTGGCATTGAGTTCATCGCGGAACACGCGCACCACCTGCTCCGGCTCACCTTTGCGGAGAAGGCCGTGGTTCACGTGGACGGAAACCAGCTGCTTGCCCACGGCCTTGATGAGGAGCGCTGCGACCACCGAGGAGTCGACGCCGCCCGACAGGGCAAGCAATACTTTCTTGTCGCCGATCTGCGCACGCAGTTCCTTGACCTGTTCTTCAATGAATTTCCGGGCCAGTTCGGGGGTCGTGATCCGCTCCATGTCCGCTGGACGAACGTTGCTTGTACTCATGTCTGTTTCTGTTAATTCGTTTGTTTTATTCCCATTCAATGGTTGCCGGCGGCTTCGAGCTCACGTCGTAAACGACGCGGTTCACGCCCCGGACCTTGTTGATGATTTCGTTGGAAACCTCGGCGAGGAAGTCGTACGGCAGCGGGAACCAGTCGGCGGTCATCGCGTCGGTGGAAACCACCGCGCGGAGCGCGACCGGATGTTCGTAGGTGCGCTCGTCACCCATGACACCCACGCTGCGGATGGGCAGCAGGACCACACCCGCCTGCCAGATGGCGTCGTACAGGTTCGTAGCCATCACGCGCGGGTCGGAAGCGCTGCGATAGCCCTTGCCGGTGCAATCGTAAGCGCGGAGACCGCGGATGAAGATGTCGTCGGCATCGCGCAGGATGCGGAGCTTCTCCTCCGTCACATCCCCCAGGATGCGGACACCGAGGGACGGACCCGGGAAAGGATGGCGGCTCACGAGTTCTTCCTTGATGCCCAGGGCGCGGCCCACACGACGGACTTCGTCCTTGAAGAGCATCCGCAAGGGTTCGACGACCTGGAGGTTCATTTCCTTGGGAAGTCCGCCCACATTATGGTGCGACTTGATTTTCGAGGCGATGCCGGGGATGCCGGCGGATTCGATGACATCGGGGTAGATGGTCCCCTGGGCCAGCCAGCGGGCGCCTTCGATCTGCCGGGCGTACTTGTCGAACGTTTCGACAAAGAGCCGGCCGATGACCTTGCGCTTGGCCTCCGGCTCGGAGACGCCGGCGAGAGCAGCCAGGAATTCCTTGGAGGTATCGGCCCCGATCACATTCAGGCCCATGTCGCGGTAGGAGGCCAGCACGTCCTCGTATTCATTCTTGCGGAGGAGGCCGTTATTCACGAAGATGCTGGTCAGGTTCGAGCCGATGGCCTTGTGCAGCAGCACACCCGCGACCGTGGAATCCACGCCGCCGCTGAGGCCGAGGATGACCTTGTCGTCCCCGAGCTGCTCACGGAGGGCGGCCACCGTGGTCTCAATGAAGGAATCCGGCGTCCAGTCGCCCGCGCAGCCGCAGATGCCGAGCGCGAAATTCGACAGAATCTTCGAACCTTCCTCCGTATGGAACACCTCCGGATGGAACTGCACCGCGAAAGTGGGCTCACCCACAATCTGATACGCCGCATAAGGGATGTCGGCGGTCTGGGCGATGGCGACGCCCCCTTCCGGGAGGCGGGAGATCGTGTCGCCGTGCGACATCCAAACCTGGGAATGAACCTTCACGCCATCCATCAGCGGGGAATCCGGACGGATGACATCCAGCATAGCCCGGCCATATTCCCGGGCGAGGGAACCTTCCACCTTACCGCCGCAATGGTGTGCGATATACTGCGCGCCGTAGCAGATGCCCAGGACGGGCAGCCGGCCCTTCACGCTTGCCAGGTCGAACTTGGGTGCATTGGCGTCCCGAACAGAGCACGGGCTGCCCGACAGGATAACGCCCTTGACAGCATCGTCCAAGGCGGGCATCTTGTCGTAGGGATAGATTTCGCAATAGACATTCAGCTCCCGGAGACGGCGGCCGATCAGCTGGGTCACCTGGGAGCCGAAGTCGAGGATCAGGATCTTATTCACCGCGGGAGTAGTTAGGGGTCTCCTTGGTGATGGTGATGTCGTGCGGATGGCTTTCCGTCATGCCGCTGGCGGTAACGCGGGTGAACTTGGCCTGCTTCAGGGCTTCCAGGTCCTTCGCGCCGCAATAACCCATGCCGGAACGGAGGCCGCCCACAAGCTGGTAGACGGTTTCGGCGAGGGTACCCTTGTACGGGACCCGTCCCACGATGCCTTCCGGAACCAGTTTCTTGAGCTCCACCTTGTCGGACTGGAAATACCGGTCCTTGGAGCCGGCCGCCATCGCGTCGATGGAACCCATGCCCCTGTAAGCCTTGAACTTACGGCCGCTGTAGATGATGGTTTCGCCCGGGGATTCCTCGGTACCGGCGAACATCGACCCGCACATCACGCAGTCGCCGCCGGCTGCGAGGGCCTTGACGACATCGCCGGAATAGCGGAGACCGCCGTCGGCGATGAGGGTCGCGCCCGTTCCCTTGATAGCCTGGTAAGCGTTGTAAATGGCGCTCAGCTGGGGAACACCCACGCCCGCAACGATGCGGGTGGTGCAGATGGAACCCGGGCCGATGCCCACTTTCACGCCGTCCGCGCCGGCATTGACAAGGTCGCGTGCGCCCTCCTCGGTGGCCACATTGCCCACCACCACATCCAGGGACGGGAAGGAGGATTTCACACGTTTCAGCAGGTCGATCACGCCCTTGCTGTGCCCGTGGGCGGAATCCAGCACCACGGCGTCCACGCCTTCGGCATACAGGGCGGCCACGCGGTCCAGGGCGTCCGGCGTAATGCCGATGCCCGCCGCCACGCGGAGACGGCCCTTGTCGTCCTTGCAGGCGTCCGGATGCAAACGCTCCTTGATGAGGTCCTTATAGGTAATCAGACCCACGATGCAACCCTTGGCGTCCACGACCGGAAGTTTCTCCACCTTATATTTCTGAAGGACGGATTTCACGTATTCGCGGTCCGTACGGGTATCGGGGATGGTTACAAGATTCTCGGACGTCATGACGGCCCGTACCGGAACGGACAGGTCGTCGAAGAAGCGGACGTCCCGGTTCGTGACGATGCCCACCAGATGGCACTCTCCGTCGGTGACGGGAATGCCGCCGATGTGGTTCTCCTTCATCAGCCGGAGGGCGTCCCCGACCGTCGCGTCCTGGTTGATCGTGACGGGATCGTTGATCATCCCGTTCTCAGACCGCTTGACCTTGCGGACTTCGGCCGCCTGGGCGGCGATGTCCATGTTCTTATGAATAACGCCGATGCCTCCTTCCCTTGCCAGGGCGATGGCCATCGGCGCTTCGGTGACGGTGTCCATGGCGGCGGACACGACCGGGATGTTCAGGGTGATATGGCGGGAGAACCGGGTGCGCAGGCTCACTTCCCGCGGGAGGACCTCGGAGTACGCCGGGATGAGCAGTACATCGTCAAAAGTGAGGCCTTCCAGGGCGATTCGTTCTTGGATAAAGGACATATTGCGCGGAATTTTTGCAAAGGTAGCGAAAATTTGGTTCCCGTCAAAGGCCGGAGAAGAAGACGTGAATATCAGCTGTATTTCCGCGGGAAGCGGAAAAGGATGGACAGGACGGCAAAAAAGCCCAGCGCGAAAGGATAGTAGAGGTAACCTGTGATGGAAGCCGCCGATACGCCCGAAAGGCCGCTCGCCATGAGCATCTGGGCGCCGTAGGGGATAATGCCCTGCACGAGGCAGGAGAAGGTGTCCAGGATGGAGGCCGTCTTGCGCGGATCCAGGTGGAACCGTTCGGAAATGTCCTTCGCCAACGGTCCTACGGTGATGATGGCGATGGTGTTGTTCGCCGTGCAGAAGTTCACGAGGGACACGAGGCCGGCAATGGAGAAGTAGGCCCCGCGCCGTCCGCGGATGCGGCGGGTGAGACCGTCGATGATGAAGTCCAGTCCGCCGTTGTACCGGATGAGTTCCAGCATGCCGCCGGCGAGGAGGGAGACGATGATCAGTTCACCCATCGATCCGATGCCGTCGCCGATGGCGGTCATCCACCCGATCCAGTCATAGGCGCCTATACTCCAGCCGATCACACCATTCACGCCGATGCCGATGGCCAGTACCGTTACCACATTGACCCCGGCCAGGGCCAGGATGATGACAAGAAAATAGGGCACCAGTCCGAGCCAATGGATTGCCTCCGTTGAGGGAACCGCCTCCGCTTTCATGCCCAGGATCACGTACACCGCCGTCGCCAGGAGGGCGGCCGGCGCGGCGATCCACAGGTTGACCCGGAACTTATCCCGCATGGAACACCCCTGGCTCTTGGTGGCTGCCACCGTCGTGTCGGAAATGAAGGACAGATTGTCCCCGAAGAAAGCTCCTCCGACGACAATAGCGGTGAGCAGCGGTACACCGGCACCGGCCTCCTGCGCGATGCCTGCCGCAATCGGGACCAGGGCGACGATCGTACCTACGCTGGTGCCGATGGCCATCGAAATGAAGCAGGCGGCGAGGAACAGTCCCGCATAGATGAGCTTCCCGGGCAGGATCCGGAGCGTAGCATTGACCGTTGCGTCGATGGCACCGATATCCCGGGCTGTCGCCGCGAAAGCCCCCGCCAGCACGAAGATCCAGATCATCAGGAGCACGTTCTTGTTGCCGGCTCCTTCCGAGAAGATGGAAATCTTGTCGTCGGTCTTTTCCACGCTGCGCGTGATGAGCAGCGCATAGGCCGATGCGATGATGAACGCCGCCGCGACCGGGACTTTGTAGAAGTCGCGGGCGACGATGGAAGACACCAGATAGACGAGCAGGAAGACCAGCAGCGGGCTCAGGGCGAGCCAGCCGTTCATCCGCTTCACGGCGGGGAGCCGCAGGGGAGTCTTATCTGTGTTGATAGCCATTTGTCCGTTCGTTTTTCTCGGAAAGAGGATCTTGTCTCTTTGTCACGGGAATAGCAAAGGTACGAAAAAAACAGTGAAAAGCTCCGCTGTTGACAAACCATGCCCCGTAGAATGGAAACAACTGTAAATAAACAACTTACATAATCTTACCCTGTCGAAAATGACAGGGTAAGATATGATAACATGCTAATAATCAATTACTTCCATTCTACGGTCAACGGACAGAAAACGGCAACAGGCAGAATAAAAAAGGGGATAGGAATCTTTTTCGTATTTTTGCAACATGAAACCGCATGTACAACTGGAAGTGCCCTTCGGGGCGGAGAAGGTGCTGCTGCACGCGTGCTGCGCACCGTGCTCCAGCGCCGTGGTGGAGTGTCTGATGGACAATGGGATCGAGCCTGTCATCTTCTATTCCAATTCGAATATTTTTCCGCGCGAGGAGTACGACCACCGGTTGAACGAGTGCATCCGGTATGCGAAGAAGTGGGGCATCCCCATCGTGGACGATGTCTATGACCACGAGGAGTGGGGCGGATGCGCGAAAGGGCTTGAGGACGAGCCGGAGCGCGGCGGCCGCTGCCTACAGTGCTTCAAGTACAGGCTGTTACGCGCCGCCCGTTATGCAGCGGAAAACGGCTTTCCGGTCCTCACCACGACCCTCGCCTCCTCTCGCTGGAAGAGCATCGAACAGGTCAATGTCGCCGGCGAATGGGCCTGCGCCCAGGTCGACGGCGTCACCTGGTGGCCCCAAAACTGGCGCAAGGGCGGCCTGCAGGAGCGAAGGAACGAAATCATCCGCAGCGAGCGGTTCTACAACCAGCTCTACTGCGGATGCGAATATTCTTTCAGGCCCGAAAAGGCCAAAGAACCCTAGAAGTTGTAACCGACACCGATCTTGATGTTGGAACGATGGGCGCTGGGAGCGTTGTCACCCTTGTACTGGTTCATCATACCGTAGTCATAACCCACAGTGACCATGTAGCCACCGGCGTTGATGCCGATACCGCCGCCCACATAGACGTTCATGCGGTTGTAGTTGTCGTTCTTGTAGTTGTCGGAGGTGCTGCTGCCGCTAACGCCAAGCACGTTGCCTTCATACTTGATCGTGGAAGAAAGGCCATACTGGAAGGTAGGACCGCCATAGATGAAGAAATTCGTGTCGCGGTTGAGGGCGATGTTGTAGTTCAGATAGGCGGGGACATTGAGGGCGTGCTCCATGAAGGTGCCGGAACCGGAGGCGATGGAACCGAGGTTGGCGGTGCTCTTGGAGGTAATCATCGAATAATAGATACCCGGGGCGATGGCGAGGCCGCCAGCGAGGGGAACGTTGAAGGACACACCTGCGAAAGCGCCGTTGGCGTTGGAAGGATCGTTATTCCCGACTTTAATGGAGGAATTAAGGTAACCGGCGTTCACGGAAATCTGGGCGAAAGCCTGGGTTCCAAGAAGCATCAGGGATGCTGCAAGGAGGGTGGAAAGAATCTTTTTCATACTTCTTTTATTAAGGTTTAAAAAACTTCCAAAAATGCATGTCTGCAAAAAACGCGCCAGCATAAATCGGCCCGGATTGATTGCAATTAGGGACAAAAATAGTATCTTTGTTTTATAAAACCGACAAAAACATGAAAAGATTTGCATTTTTCTGCGGCCTCGTCGCCGCGCTTCTCTGCCTGACACAGAACGCCAACGCCCAATATGCCGGCCCTATCGAGCGTCACGGCATCAATCTCACGGACAACCGGGGCAATGTCCTGTCCGACCACGAAATCCTCAACATGATCGGTGAAGAAGTCTATGACGCCACCTTCGTCGGCGCCCGCAAGCAGATGAAGGCCGGTAAGACCTTGATCTGGAGCGGTCTCGGCGGAATGGTCGGCGGCGCCGTCCTCTACGGGGTCGGTTTGTCCAAGGTTGCCGGCAAAGTCAACCAGAACAGCAGCAAAGAAGACATCCAGAAGGCTTTCGAGGGCGATCCCGGTTCTGCCGGAATGGTCGTGGGAGGAACCTTGCTGATGGCCGCTGGCGCCATCGCCCTGGACGCCGGTATCCCCCTCGCCATCATCGGCAAGAAGCGCCTGAACTGGGTGGCTGATGACTACAATGCCCGCAAGGGCCTGACCTACCAGATGGGTGTCACTCCCAGCGGCGTAGGCCTCGCCATTAATTTCTAAGGACTTACGACAGACAACGGATTCCCCGCCCCGGAAAATACCAACATCTTGGGATTGACCGCGGCGGGGAATCACTGTATCTTTGCCTTTGGAAAAAGCCAAATGATTAGACAAAGTTTATAGTGTTCCTTTTATTGTTGTGTGAGCCCTCCCCCCTTGAGAAAGGCAGGAGGGTTTTATATTCCGATGATATTTGCTAAATTTGTTACGCTGAAATGACGACCCGTCTGACCCACCCTTCCGAACGGCTCCTGCCGTCTCCCTCCATGAAAATGGCGGAGCTGATGAACATCAGCCCCTGTCTGCCCGGCGTACTTACGCGGATGGGCATTCCTTTCGGTTTCGGCGACGAGACCGTGGAAGAGGTCTGCCGCCGGCAGGACATCGACCCGGAAACTTTTCTGCTGATCTGCAGCGTCCACGCCTCCGACGGCGGCCTTCCCCCGAAGGAACGGATTCGGAAGGCGGACCTCAGGGATGTCCTGAAATATCTCCGCCGGTCCCATACTTATTACATGGAAGTGGCGATGAAGGAACTCACCGACGCCCTGGTGGCGCTGACCGAACCCTGCGGCGAGCGGCACAAGAGCACGATCCGGCGGTTCTTCAACGAATACAAGGACGAGCTTTTCAAGCACCTGGAATACGAGGAGGAAACCGTGTTCCCGCAGGCGGAAGCCGCCCTGCATCACGGGAATTTCGCGTCCGGGGACTATGAGGAAAACCACTCCCATGTAGAGGAGAAACTGGAAGACCTGAAGAACCTGATCATGAAATACATGCCGTCGGTATGCGGACAGCAGGAAATCTTCCGGGCACTCACATGCATCTTCACCCTGCAGGAGGATCTGGCCAAGCATATCCTCGTGGAGGACGGCATCCTCGTCCCGATCGTCAACCGGAAGATGCACACCACCCTGGAAAGCAGCGTCGACATCCCCGGGGACAAAGGAGAGGAACTCTCCTCCCGCGAGAAGGAAATCCTCGTGTGCGTGGCCAAGGGCATGCTGAACAAGGAGATTGCCGACGCGGAGAACATCTCCATCCACACGGTCATCACCCACCGCAAGAACATCACCCGCAAGACGGGCATCAAGACGGTCGCCGGCCTGACGGTTTACGCCCTCCTGAACAATCTCATCGACATCAACACCATCGAATAATGGATTACAAGGAAGTCTTGAAGTTCTATCCGAACTTCCCCATCCACGGGGTCAATTTCGTGGACATCATCCCTTTCCTGCAGGACAAGGACATTTTCCGGAGCCTGGTCGACGACATCGGCGCGGCCTGCGACTCCCCGAACATCGTCGCCCCTGAAGCGCGCGGGTTCCTGTTTACCGCTCCGCTGCTGTATAACGGCATGGCGGAGAATGTCATTCCCGTCCGGAAGAAAGGCAAGCTTCCTTTCTCCGAAGGAGACCTGGTCGCCGTGGATATCGTCAAAGAGTACGGAAAGGACCAGGTGTTCTACCGTATCTCCGACCTCGCAGCCGGAAAGCCGGAAGGGGACACGATTCCCCTCACCTTGTTCGACGACATCCTGGCCACCGGAGGAACGGCCCTCGGCATCGCGAAAAGCCTGAACCAGCAGAAAGTTACCATTGACGGAAAGGAATACAAGGTGAAAGTCACCGACTTCGTTTTCCTGGTGGAGATCGACGACCTCCCGGGTCGCAAGATCATCGAAGAACTTGCGCCCGTGAAAGCGTTGATCCACGTTACGGAGAACTAAAGCAACAGGAACAGCCTGTACGCGGCAAAGCCGAATACCCAGGCCACCAATATCGTGTACAGGGCGCACAGGACAGCCCAGCGCCACTTCCCAGTCTCGTTCTTGATCGCGATGAACGTTGCGATACAGGGGAAGTACAGCAACACGAACACCATATAGGCTACCGCGGCAGCCAGCGGGACATCGCCCTTCAGCGCGTTCTGGAGGGCGGTGCTGTTTTCATCGGCATCCGCGCCCTCGTCCCCGGCGTACATCACGCCCAGGGTACTGACCACCAGTTCCTTGGCACCGACGCCGGCCAGCAGGCCCACATCCATTTTCCAGTTGAATCCAAGCGGCTCCAAGGCCGGTTCCACCGCCTTTCCTAGCATACCGATGCAGGAATGCTCCTGCTGGTAGGCAGCCCCTTTCTCCTCGTTCCGCGGGAAGTAGCCGAGGAACCAGATGGCGATGGAGAACAGGAGGATGGTTGTCGCCATCTTTTCCAGATACTGTTTTCCTTTCTCCCACGTGTGGCGCCAGATGGCCTTTCCGGTAGGGACACGATAAGGCGGGAGTTCCATCACGAAAGGAAGATCGTCGTCCTTCACGAAATGCCGCAGGACGCGCGCACTCAGGATGGCGAGTATCACTCCCAGCAGGTAGATGCCCAGCAGGGCGGTTGCCGCATTATGCGGGAAGAACGCCCCTGCGAACAGGACGAAGATGGGAAGCCGTCCCGCACAGGACATGAACGGGATGATGGCGATGGTGATGAGGCGTGACTTCCGGCTCTCGATGGAGCGGGTAGCCATGATGGCCGGCACGTTGCACCCGAAGCCCATCACCATGGGGATGAACGACTTGCCGTGCAGGCCGATCCGGTGCATGAGCTTGTCCACGATGAAGGCTGCGCGGGCCATATAACCGCTGTCCTCCATCAGGGAAATGAACAGGTACAGGATCATGATGTTCGGAAGGAACACCAGGACACTGCCCACGCCGGCAATGATACCGTCCACAATCAAGTCCTTCAGCCAGCCCTCCTTCATGAACGCCCCCACAAATCCGCCGAACTTGCCGACGAGCCAGTCGATCCAGTCCATCGGGTACTGTCCGATGGTGAAGGTCGCCCAGAACGTGACCCACAGCAGGAAGATGAAGATCGGGAAAGCCAGCCACTTGTTCGTGACGATGGCGTCGATCCGGTCGGTAATGGTCCGGCGGGGCTTTTCTTCCTGGTATTTCTCGTAGGTCTCCGCCAAGGCGCCCTGGATGAAGGCGTATTTGGCATCGACGATGGCCGCCTCCGGCGTCGTGTGCAAAAGCGCGTCGATCCGTTCCTCTTCTTCCTTCCGGACCGCTTCCATCGCCTCCCGGTTCGGGAATTTCGCGACCATCGCCTCGATGTCCCGGTCCTTCTCCAGATACTTGATGGCGACGTAGCGGGTGGAATATTTCGACCGTATTTCCTCGTTCTGGTAGATCAGGTCGCGAAGGCGCGTGATCGCCTTCTCTATTTCCGTCCCGTGGTTGATGTGGATGTGGCGGGCAACCGTCGGGTCGGCGTTCTCATACACCTTGATGACCGTGTCGAACAGTTCCGGGATTCCCCGGCCGTCGCGGCTCACCGTCGGGCAGACCGGAATGCCCAGCAGCCGGCCCAGCTGGCCGGTATCCAGCTTGTCCCCCTTGTGCTGCAACTCGTCATACATGTTCAGGGCCATCACGGTCCGGAGGTTCATGTCGATGACCTGGGTTGTCAGGTACAGGTTCCGCTCGATGTTGGAGGCGTCCACGACGTTCACGACCACATCCGGCATGGCGTCGATGAGATTCTTCCGGACATACAGCTCCTCCGGGGAATACGCTGACAACGAATAGGTTCCGGGCAGGTCGACCAGCGTGATGTCGTAGCCCTTGTGCTTGAAATGCCCCTCTTTCGCATCCACCGTCACACCGGAGTAGTTGCCCACATGCTCGTGGGAACCGGACGCGATGTTGAACAGGGAGGTCTTGCCGCAGTTGGGATTGCCCACCAGGGCGACGCGGATCACGTGGTTCCGCTCCTCGGCCAGATGCGCGAGGGCCTTGTCCAGGCGCTCCCGCTCCGCCATATCCTCCGGCAGTCCCTGGAGGTGCTCGTCGCTCGCGAGGGCCTCACGGGCCTCCGCTTCATTCACCACCTCGATCTGCTCCGCCTCTTCCCGGCGGAGGGAAATCTTGTATCCGATGATCTCATATTCAATCGGGTCCTTGAGCGGAGCGTTCAGGATCACCGTCACTTCCTTCCCCTGGATGAAACCCATTTCGATGAGCCGCTTCCGGAAGGATCCGTGACCGTTGACCTTGACGATGACCGCCTTTTCCCCGGTTTGAAGGTCAGAAAGCTTCATGATTCGTATTTTTGCGCTTTGACGGCGCAAAGATAAGGGGATTGAACCAAAGATTCAATCCCCAATTATTGGTATTTTCCCGTTCCGCAGGCCGGTTACTTCGGAGACCAGGCATCGACGAAGGTCCTGCCCGCCCGCTCCGGACGCTGGTCGAACGGTGCGACCTTCCCTTCATGGATGTCATACATCCTGGCCGCGGAGGCCTTGATAGCCTCGATCATGCGGGGATAAGGCCGGTCGGTCGCATCCAGGAGGCCGGTGTTGTAGTTCTCACCGTCACCGCGTCCCAAAAGCGGTTCATCGTACCAGGCGAACCAGCAGACACCGATCAGGCCCGGATGCGAGAACGCTTTCTCCGTATAGTTCCGGTAGGCGACCGCCCGCTGCTCCGGCGAGGTCACCTTGATGACGGATTCGCCGAGGGAACGGTCCACGGAGCCGAAATGGTACTCGCCGATGATCATCGGCAGACCGGTAACCTCGGACACGCGGTCCATCGTCCGGACATTGGCTTCGATGCCGTAGTTGTTGAAGCTGTATACGTCGAAGTACTTCTTGCAGATCACGAGCACCTCGTCGGCAGGAAGGCCGGCTCCGAAACGGATGCCGAGGTTCAGGTGGTCCGGGTCATACTTTTTCAAGGCCTTGTCCACGGTCTTGACAAACCGCTCGAAGGTGTCATAGGCAAAGGCTTTCCGGCTTTCCGGCGTATCGCCGAACTTGGCGATATGCTTCAGGAGGGCCTGCTTCATGGGCATGGCGTCGTCCGCTTCCAGGACATAGTCGCACAGGAGGGTTTCTCGGTTGCTCCAGGTGGGCTCGTTGCCGAGGAACCAGCCGATGAGCATTTTGTTGCCCTTGTAGCGTTCGGTGGAACGCTTCACGCCCTCGTCCACGATGGACTCGAAGTCCTCCCGGTACACGTCCGGCATGCCGTAAATGCCCGTCTGGATACCGATGCCACCGAGGGAGGTCATGAACGGGACCTGGCCCATGTCCATCAGGGCGCGGCTGGACCAGTTGCCGATAGTGTTCATTCCCCAGGCCTTCATCCGGTTGATGTTGAGCTGGTTGGCCTTCCGCTCGGTATCTTCGGCGCCGTGACGGCGATAGAGGTTCCAGTCAGTCAGCCAGACGATGTGGTCAGGCTCGCCTTCCGGGGCGGGCTGCACCCGGACCACGCGGCCGAGTGTCTTCCTCAGATCGGCGGGAGGGACGAATCCTTCCGGAGCTTTCTCCACGTACATGCCCGGAAGCGGATTGAGGACGGTTCCGCCGCCACCCGGCTCGATGTCGGTGGAGGCGTTGGACAGGAACAGGCAGCCGTCCGGGTCGACGAACCACCATTTCCCGTCGATCTTCTCGACCCGGAAATAGCCCGTGGCCTTCACCTTCCGGGCCAGGAGACCGCCATATTCAGAATGGGTATCATCCTGGAAAGCAGCCAATTCAGCATCCTCTTTCGCCCATTCCGCACGAAGTTCTTCCTCGGAATGGATCTTCCCCTCGAACTCGCCCAGGTTCCACTGGCCGAACTCGTCCACGACGGGCTTGTCGCCCAGATACGCGTCGCCCGGGTCCTCCACGGCCAGATACACGTCGGCCAAATCAATCTTGCAGTCCTTGACGGGCATGCTCATCCGGAGGCCGATGGAATCGACCCCGACCAGCTCGCGTTGGGTCCCGTGCAGGCCGATGTGGGCGAAGGGGCGTTTCTTGTTGAAGGTGGCCGCCATGTCGTGGGACGCGGCGGGACGCTTGCGGAAATAATCCAGCGGAATCGCCGTGCGGATCCATCCGTCGGAAGCATAGAAGGTGACGCTGGCTTCAGCGTACCCGCTGTCAGTGTTCATTCCCAGATACATATACTGGGAAGTGCTCGTGCGGGCCACCATCACCAGGTAGTTGTACGTGCTCCAGTCCGTCGGGAAATCCTTATCGAACTCCTTCAGGGCGATCTTGCGGCCGGACATCTGCTCCTCCGGATTGAACCGGACGGTAGCGACGGGAACAGGTTCCTTCTCCTTGCAGGAGGGAACAAAAAGCGCCGGCATCAGGAGGAATGCCAGCGCGGCAAAAGTCGTTCGCTTCATCAGGGTACTATTGGTAAACTCTCACATAGTCAATGTAGTAGCGCTGCGGGAAGGCCGTCTGGGACGGGTCGCCGCCGTTCTGCCCGATCGCGTGGTCCAGGAGGATGTAATCCTGGAAGTCGGGATCGTCGTTGCTGAACGGGTTCTGTCCCTCGGTCCGGCCCTTGTTGACCGTTTCGGAAAGGGACACGCGGTTCAGGACTTCACCGTCCAGGGAGAGGACGATCTCCTCCGGAGTCCAGTCCATCACCCAGACGTGGTACTTGTCCACCCAGTCGGGATCCTTGGCGAGGAACCGCTCCAGCGGATGCCAGGTCGTGCGCCATTCGGCGCCCCGTTCCTTCGCCCAGGCCACGTTGGCCAGGATCGTCGGCGTGTCGTTCTCGCCCACCACGTAGTATTCCATCAGGTCCACTTCGCCACCGGCCGGCCAGAACAGCTTGTTGCCCAGGGTCCAGATGGCGGGCCAGCAGCCTTTCGCCACGGAGATCTTGGCGCGGACCACCAGCTTGCCGTACTTGTAGGTGAAGCTCTCGCGGGTATTGACGGAACCGGACGTATAGGCCGCATAGGGGCGGGAATGCTTCCAATCCTGCTCCGGGGCCTCGGGATTGTAATCCGGATTCACGACCGTATCGCGGCGCGCTTCCAGGACCAGGGCGCCGTTCTCGACAAAGCAGTTGTCTTCCTGGTACCACTGGAGTTCCCGGTTGCGGACGAAGCCCTTTTCATAGGACCAGTCGGCCCCCGGGCGTCCATCCACGTCAAACTCGTCGTGCCAGACGAGTTTCATGCCGTCAATCTGGTCCACCTTCGCTCCCTTGGGGAGGGAATGGTAGTCGGCATATTGATTGCCGTCACCGCCCTTGCAGCCTCCCAGGAGGGAGACTGCAACGGCAGCGGCGGTTAAAAGGGATGCTCTTTTCATTGGGGAGACTGAAAAAAGGTTCGGTTATTTCCAGAGCTCGTGCTGGACAAGGTTCTCGTTGGCGTCGATTTCCTTCTGCGGGATCGGCCAGACATAGTCCTTCTCACCACGGTAGAAGCGGTCCTCATACCAGAAGCCGTACTTGGCTTTCTCGGCCATGATCTTGTTCACTTGCTCCTCGATCATGTGCCAGCGGTACATGTCGTAGATGCGGACACCTTCGAAAGCCAGTTCCACGCGGCGCTCGTGACGGACCACGTCACGAAGGGCGGCCTGGGTCGTGGCCTTCTCCACATCCTCCACCTTCGGCATGCCGACGCGGGCGCGGACCTGGTCCACCAGCTGGACGGCCTTGTCCAGGTTGGTACCCTGCTCGACATAGGCCTCGGCGAGAGACAGGAGGACTTCGGCGTAACGGATGATGTAGAAGTCGTCACTGCCATCCCAGGAGTTGGACTTGTCTTCCGGGTTGAAATACTTGTTCACATAGATCGTGGAATAAGAAGCAGCCGCACCGCCGTAGGTGTTACCGTTATCGATGCTCTTGCCAGCCCAGCTCATGCCAGGGACCCACAGGGTGGTCTTCAGGCGCGGGTCGCGATTCTCGTAACGGGACGGATTCGGCTTGTTGATGTCGATGGCGCCGTCCTTCCACTCACCCACGTCGTTCGAGTTCGGATACGGTTTGCCGTCCAGGCAATAGAAGGCATCAGCCAGGTCGATGGTGCCGTTGAGGGCCTCCAGCGGGGTGTTCCAATGGGCATTGAACTGACCGCCTTCGCTCTGGCCGGGGCCGGTGTAGCGGACGGAGAAGATGATTTCGTTGCAGCCCTCGTTCGTGGAATCGAAGAGCGTCGCATAATCATCGAAGAGCCCGTAGCAGCCCAGATTGATGATCTGCTCGTAGGTCTTGGCGGCATCGGCCCACATACCATTATACAGGTACACGCGGCCGAGGACACCGAGGGCGGCACCCTTGGTGATGCGGCCCAGGGCCGGAGCCTGGACGGGAAGGGCGTTGGCGGCTTCCGTCAGTTCGGCGATGAGCTTCGGAACGATCTCGCTCTTGGGGTTCTTGGACACCTTGGCGGTCTCCAGGGTGAGCGGTTCGGTCAGGTAAGGGACATCCTGGAAGGTGGAGGTCAGGTTGAGGTACATGAAGGAGCGAAGCACCTTCGCTTCGGCGATATACTGCTTCAGGGTTTCCTCGGAAAGGCCTTCGCAGTTGCCGATGTTGGCGATGAGGGCGTTGCAGCGCTTGATCACTTCATAATACGCCGACCAGAAACGGGACGAACAGCTGTTCGATGTGGAAGATGTGCCGTTGACGACATCATATCCCGGCATCCAGCCGCTCCAGTTGAAGTGGCCGCCGTCATCGGTCATGCAGTCGGTGTTGATCGGGCCGATGCCCCAGGGGCCACCGTCATAGACATCCGTGCTCTGGAGACCGTCGTAGCAGGCGGCCAGGCCGTTGAGCGCATCGGTCGGGGTTTTCCAGAAGGTGGTGGCGGACACGGCGGACAGGGAATCCCGCTGCAGGAAGTCGTCCGAGCAGGAGTTCAGGGCAAGCAGCAGGAAGGCCGCTGCGGCAAACGCAAAAATCTTATGGATGTGTTTCATGTCAGCGTCGGATTAGAAGTTGATGTTGATGCCCGCGGAGTAGGACTTGATGTTCGGGAACATCCGGTTGTCGGAGTCGCCGGAGGTCTTTTCAGCGTCATAGCCCTTCACGCCGGTGATGGTGAGCAGGTTGGTGCCCTGCAGA
>JAEEGI010014155.1_pt1 | contig 16813 bp, 19 predicted proteins | sample 8958751 | NCBI WGS metagenome assembly JAEEGI01 (sample SAMN16246545, study PRJNA631951) | gut metagenome | biome: gut microbiome; feature: rumen; material: KS-attached | host: Bos | place: Iran: Karaj | collected 2018-10
TATTCTCTTACTTCACTTTGTAATGCCTCTAGAAGCTCACTAGAGTTATCTAAAATATTAAACCAGAAAGTAACACTAAAACAATTAATTTTCATCGTTTAAAATCTCAAATGTACTTATCATGTACTTTATTCTCTCTTTTAATTCATTATTATAATCATTTTCGCTTTGAATATTAACAGTTATCTTATATACTCTGTCATATACACTTATAAAGTATTCTTCTTTTAAAGCATCAATATATTTATAACAACTATTATATCCGGTCTTTAATGGATCTGAATTGCAATCAGCTGGTAATATTGCTTTTTCAATAAGCATAATAAGTCCATCATTTTCAAGGGATTTAAATACATCTTGATTTCTAAAACGATATACTTTAAATCTTTCTACATCATATCTCATATCGTAACCAAAATCGCTAACATACTTTTGGGTTGCTACTAATTCTTCTGATCCTTCAATAGTAACATATACAAGTCTCTTATCTGTTGAATAATTATTAGTTATATTACTTTTGTCAACAAAAAAATGTTTCATAATTAATATAGCCAATAAGCACATTATTATAGTTCCCATCAAAAGGAAAAACTTAGTAAGTGGTCTTTGAGTATCAAATACTTTATAGTTTTTTTCCCTTTTTATTTTTGAATTGTAATCATCATTTCTATATAGCATAATATCACATCTTCCAAATAAATAATACAACTTTACTTAAAATGATGCAACTACTTTTTCTTTTTTAATGTAAATAATCATTTTTATATAATTAATTCATAATATTTAAAGAAGGGGAGAATAATGAAAAGCATTTTTAAAAACATATTCTATATTTTTTTGCCAATTTTAGTAGGGTTTACCATTAGTTTAATTATAAGAGATTCAATTGATTATAATGATTATATAAAGCCGGTTCTTTCTCCTCCCGGATTTCTATTCCCAATTATCTGGACCATTATATATATATTAATGGGAATATCATTTTACCTGCTAAATAAAAACGACAATGTTTCGAGAAATATAAAGATAATTTATTATTCACAACTACTTATTAATGCATTATGGTCTATTTTATTTTTTGTTTTTAAATTAAAATTGTTAGCAGTTTTATGGATTATATTATTGGTTCTCATTATTACTTTGATGATTTCAAAATTTTATGATATTAACAAAACGAGTTCATATCTTAATATTCCCTATTTAGTATGGTGTTTATATGCAACCTATTTGACAATTGGTATTTATATATTAAATTAGGTATTTGCAATATTACAATTTTTAGTTTATACTTTATATACAATATGATTGGACGTGAAGTATATGAGAATTGGTCTATTTTCAGATAGTTATTACCCACATGTTTCTGGAGTATCAACAAGTGTTGAAATGCTTAGAGAAACATTAGAAAAAATGGGACACAGAGTTTTTGTTGTTGCTCCCAACCTATATGATAATAAATTTAAATATGATAAAGGTAATGGAATTATATGGTTACCTGGAATTAAAACAGGCATTTATAACACAAAATTAACAAGGTTCTATTCATCTAGGGCAATGTTTATTATAAAAAATGAATGGAAATTAGACATTATACACTCTCATACAGAATTTGGGGTTGGTTATTTCTCAAGGATTGTATCAAGAAAATTAAAAATACCTATTGTTCATACGTATCATACACTATATGAAGACTATCTTCATTATATTGCCAAGGGTAAGCATACTAAATTACTCAAAAAAATAGTTATTAAACTAACTAGATATTATTGCGACAAAAAATGTGATGAATTAATTGTTCCAACTAATAAGATAAAGAAACTATTTAATAGTAAATATAATATTAAAAGAAAGATGCATGTTATTCCGAGCGGAATCGACCTAAGAAAGTTTTATCCAAACGAAAAAATATTAGAAAAAGTTAAAACACTTAAAAGAAGATATAAAATAAAGGACAAAGATTTTGTTTTAGGTAGCGTAGGAAGAATTGCCTCAGAAAAAAGTTTTGATAAGATTATTTATAATTTAAAAGATTTAGTAGTTATTAATAGCAATATTAAATTAATGCTTGTTGGTGATGGACCAGATATTGATAATTTAAAACAACTAACAAAAGAACTTGAATTAGAAGGCAATGTTGTCTTTACTGGTTTAGTTGATTACTCATTAATTGAATCATTTTATCAAGTATTTGATGTTCTCGTGTCATATTCAAAGACCGAGACACAAGGATTAACAATTATCGAAGGACTTGCCGCTAATAAACCAGCAATATGTATTAAAGATGATAGTTTCAAAGAAATGGTTAGAGATGGTTATAACGGATTTTTAGTAAAGAACGATAAAGAATTCAAAGAAAAAGTATTGTTTTTTATAAAGGATAATTATACATATACTATTATGTGTAGAAATGCAAGAGCAAGCGTTGAAAATTATTCTAAAGAAGCTTTTGCAAATAATATATTGAAGGTATACGAATTAGCATTAGAAAAAAAGAAGGCAAAGAAAAAAGGTTTATTTAGAAAATAAACCTTTTTATTATTCATCTGGTGGAGGATGTGGGATTCGAACCCGCGACCCCTTGCGTGCAGGGCAAGTGCTCTAGCCAGCTGAGCTAATCCCCCAGAGACAAAATAATATTACCATATAAAAACTAGTTAATCAAGTATTTTTTAAAAAAACAAAAAAAGTCATATATGACTTTAATCTTTTTTTACTACTTTTATTAGTCCATTTTCGAGTTCTTCTAGGGCTCTTCCTAGTTCCTTTTTACTAACATACTCATTAATTCTCATTTGATAATGAGATGTCTCAAGCATTTGCTTGCTTCTTTTTGATGCAACATGAACTAACATATATTTTGAATCAACAATATTTAATAGTTTATCTATAGATGGATATAACATATTACCTACTCTCCTTACATTAATATATTACTAAATTTTTTTATATTAATACAAGGATATTTAAAAATTTTACATAAACTTTACTATATTAATTGTCGACATCTATAATAAATGTATTATCTTCTTTTTTTATTTTAATAATATTGGAATTTAAAATGGTTTTATTATCGATTGGACTAATAACATTCTCCCCATTATTAGGAATAAGAAGTTCTGAATCAATTAAATCTTGAATTTTAATATACACTGTTGTTTCTTCTTTAAATAATTCTTCATTTTTATTTGCATATACTTTTGCACATTCTTTAATTGTTGATATTAAATTATTATAGGATTCTTTTGAAAGATTGTCAGTTTCAAAGGCATATGATATCTTATTAATTGCAACAAAATAAACTATAGTAAACAATAATAATATAACCCCAAGTGCAATTATTTTTTTATCCTTTAATAAATTCATATGAATCACTACCTAACATATCTATATTATAACCCATTTAAAAAATAATGAAAAGAAAAAATCTCTATTTAAGAGATTTTATAATTAAAAACAACATTTTGGCCCATATTCATTAGTGACAACATTTTCCTCACAGCATGTGTAACAAGGTGTATATGTATGTTTATATATATGATGATTTATTATCTTCGTATTACACGGCATAATATGAGGAACTTCATAGCAAATATATCTATGACACACTCTTTCTTGTGGGCACTCATGAATAGGTGGACACATTACTATTTGATTGCCTGCGTCTTGATTTTGGCAAGATACATCCTCGCCATTTCCAATATTGGTATTATCCTTTATTTCAAAACCACTTTCATCCCAAAACATAAATTTATTAGGTTCCATAAAAACATTCCTTTCTAATGTATTTTATGTTTTTAAGTGTTTTTGGTATGGGTATTATTACTTATATGGTGCAAATTGCTTAAGTGGTGTCGATGCATCGATTGCCGCAAATGTATATCCTTTACTCTTTGCATAGGAAATCATATCAGGAAGAGCTTCCAAAGTACTTTTCTTGATGTCATGCATTAATACTATGTTGGCTTTGTTATCCTTTAACCCCGCTTTAAAATAACCATAAACACACTTCTTTTTTTCTTCGTCGCCTTTCTTTTTGGTACAAGTTCCAGCATCTTCCACACTAAGAGACCAATCAAAGTATATATAACCCTTCTCAAGCATCATTTGAGATAATTCCTTCATGCTTATCTTTGCAACGTGATTTGATGTTCCGCCTGGAAATCTAAAATATTTTGGCTCTACTCCTGTTTGTGCAACAATTATTTCTCTTATCTTTTCAAAATCTTCCATATATGCTTCTACAGTATTATATATTGTCCATTTATGTGAGTATGTATGAATTCCAACTGTGTGGCCAGCTTCATATTCCTTTTTTATTATATATTGATATTTAGATCCTAATTGATTTGTAACAAAGAAAGTTGCCTTAATATTATTGCTTTCTAATATGTCTAATATTTTTTCTGTATAAACACCGGGACCATCATCAAAAGTAAGATATATTATTCCATTTTTAGCTGAACTTGTTTCTGCTTTTTCTTGAACAATTACTTTTCTATTAATTGATGCAGTATTTTTTTCAGAATCCTCGACCTTATATGTTATTACATATTCTCCGATAATGTTTGAATCAACACTTCCAGTTGTAATTATGCTCTTACTAAGATTTCCATCGCATATATCTGAGGCGGTGGCTCCATATTCTGTATATTTGTCACCAACATTTAAATAAATTATGCTATTCCCATTCAATTTTATTGTTGGTTTTTCTTCATTGTATTCCAAATCTTGGATGTATTCTGATCTGTTTTTTGAACTATCTTCAACATACACTAGTATTTTCCTGCCATTAATTTTATATTTAATATTATTGGTGATATCTCCATCAAAATTATCTATTGCCTGTGCATCAATATTTAAAAGGTTGTTACTCTTGCATATTGTAATTTTCTTATTAATAGTTAATTCTGGTTTTTCTAAATCTACGACTGTAACCATTCTAATGGCATCGTATGATTTTTTCTTATAATTTGTGTGATAAGTTATGATATATCTTCCCGGCAAGCTTGTATCTACTTCACCTTTTATCTCAACAGGCAAATCTTTTTTGGTTCCTATCCCAACTAAATTTGCAACAGCACCATATTCAATATATTCATCACCTATGTTTATTTTCATATTTACTGCTTCATTTATTTCTATTTTCACTTTTGGAATTAAAAATAATAATAAAGAAGTAAAAACTAGTAACAAAAATGTAATACCAATAAATAGCAATTTGTTTTTACTACTCATAATTTCACCATCTATTCATTATTATTTTAACATAAAAAAGAGTCATTGGACTCTTTTTTTTTAATATTTGTTAATAATTGTAAAATCTAGAAAAAATATTTTTTTGAATTTGAATAATATTGATATCCACTGATAACAGATAAGATTGTTGCGATTAATACTAAGAATTTATCAACAGGTAAATTTATTAACATAAATGGTATATTATAGAATAGAGTTAATGATAAACCTATCATCATACACATCGTCTTTGCTTTACCCATCATGCTTGCTGCAACAACTTTTCCTTTATTACCACAAATCATTTTACATGAATCGACAATAATATCCCTTGTAATAATAACTACAGGTACTACTACAGGAATCATTCTATCATATGCAAGAACAATCAATAATCCGTTTACTAGAATTTTATCTGCTATTGCATCGGCCATCTTTCCGAAATCCGTTACCATATTTCTGCTACGTGCAATATTACCATCAACAAAATCTGTCAATGAGGCAATAATAAATATTACACCTGCAATAATATACTTTAACTGAATTATTTCCCCGTGAAAATTATACTCTGGAAGTTTAACTCCCAAATTATACCATGGAACCATGAGAAATATTAATAGTAATATTCCAAGTATTATTCTAGAAACTGTTATCTTATTTGGTAAATTTAATTTCATTTTTAATCCCTACTTTCTATATGAAATTACATATGCGTTTCTTTTTTCAACAGTAATTTGATTTACTGACCAATAAATTGCAAGTATCACTAACAATAGTATTAATAAATATATAAACAAATATGTTCCTTTTCCGCTTTTCGGCTTATCCAAAGTATATGGTGAAACTATTTTGTTTTTCTCCTCCTCTTTTGATTCCTTTATTGCCTTTTCAATTTGAGAAACTGGAATCTTTGAAGTATATTCAAATAAATATCCATTAAATTTATCAGCAATTTTTTCTTCTTCTAGCCCTAAATATTTTGCATAATCTAGAATATATGACTTAATTTCGAAAATATCTTTAAATGCTCCAATATGGCCATCCTCTATATTTTTTAATACAAGTTCAGGTATACCTAGATCTTTGCTTACTTCTTCAATTGAAATACCAGATTCTTCCCTGGTAATTCTTAAAATTTCAGCTATATCCTCCAATTTATTCACTCCTTAATAAATAATATTAATAAGCCATGTTCTGTACTCATAAATGAGTGGCAAATATCTATCTATGCATTATAGCATCTGCAAACTTGTTCAGTTTCTTATTTGCAATTCCCTTACCATAATTTAGGTTTCTCACTCGTGGGGTTTACCGCGTTTCATTTGCTTGTCACCAAGCAACTACGTTTCTGTGGCACTTTATATCTACTTGTGTCTCTAAAGGCACTTTCGAAGCCGTTAGTAAAAACTACCCTACGTTATTTGTTCCGTAGGCACGATCAGTACTTTCATCTCAGAAAGTGTGAGCATGGACTTTCCTCTACATAACTTCCTTATGCAGCATTTGCCTAAATATTATTCCTCTTTACCAAATACAACTTTTTCAAGTTGGCTAATTCGTTTTATAATATCCAAATTAGTAACTTGCTTTGAATTGGCACTTTCCTCGTTAGTTTTTATTAGAAGTTGCTCCTTTAAATTGCGAATTTCCTGTTGTAATTTTTGAACGTCATCATTAGCATCCTTTAAACTTTTATCTAACGCCTTAATTATAGAATTGTATTCAGTATAATCTCGAATAACCATATCTAGGAATTTATCCACTTCTTGTGGCCTATATCCCCTAGCATCAATTTTAAACTCTTTATTTAAAATTTCCTCTGGAGTTAAATAAATACGATCATTATACACTTACAACACCTTCTAACAAGAAAATTATAAACGATTTTTGCCCTTATTGTCAAGTTCTTCAGCAGAAATGCAAACACTTGCATACTCAATCTTTGCAAGCATTTCGTTTAATATATATTCTATTTTCATAAGATCACCATGGTAATAATAACAAAAATAAATTAATAATTAAATAGATTCGACAAACGTTGTCATTTTTTTGTAAAAAAAGACATCAATTAATGATGCTTTTAAAGTAGTAATAAATATATTTAAACTTTTTATTCTTATTAATCCCCTAAAAATATTTTACTACTTACATTTTTATTATAATTTAGTCCTTATTATAAATAAATTCAAAATGTAGTCTAATATACATTTTTTTACATTTTTAATTAATAAAACATAATTTGACATTTTTTGCACTACATATATGCTATAGTATCAACTCGAGGTGAAGATATGGAAGAATTTTTGGATTTAAAAAAGAAGTTTAAAGTTATCCACGATATGGGAAAAATTAAATCTTTAAGGAAAGGAACAACAGGAATTGGATATACTTTTGAAATGCTTTTAGGAAAAAAGGAAGATCAAAGTCCTGCTCCCGATTATAAAGGCATTGAAATTAAATGCCGAAGTGGGCTTTCTAAATATGATTTGGGATTATTTACATGCAATCCAAAAAGAAATGATATAGTTGCAACAACATATATTTTTCAAAAATATAGTTATCATTTATATGAAAACCCAAATTTATATCGTGTGTTCTCGAGAAAATTGTATGCAGATTATAAATATGAATTATATAATTATTCATTTAAATTAAATGTGAACTATTTAGAAGGAAAAATATATCTTGAAAGTTACTACAAAAATGAGTTTTGTGAGAATGTTTGCTTTTGGAATTTTGAAGATCTAAGGAATATACTTTGCAATAAATTGAATAAACTGGCTGTTGTTACTGGATATTCATATAAAGAAGATGGAGAAATATATTATAAATATTATTCTATTAAATTTTATGTATTTAAAAACTTTGATACATTTATAAAATTGATAGAGCGCGGCAAAATATACATTGTTTCATACTTGCGAGAAGATGTTAATAAGCTTGGAGACTATAAAATACTTAATAGAGGTTTTTCATTTAGAATAAAAATTAATAATGTAGAAGATTTATTTTATAGAGTTGTAGTGCGCGATTAATGTCAACAAAAAACACCCAAAGGTGTTTTTTAATTTAAAATGGTCGAGAAGACAGGATTTGAACCTGCGACATCTACATCCCAAATGTAGCGCACTACCAAGCTGTGCTACTTCTCGATATATGGTGCGCCCAAAGGGAGTCGAACCCCTAACCTCTAGATCCGTAGTCTAGCGCTCTATCCAATTGAGCTATGGGTGCGTATCTCTTTAGAATACCATTTATATTCATTTTCCAACGTTAGCTCGTAGGAAACAATAATAACAAATAATGGTGTCTCGTTGGAGATTCGAACTCCAGACCCTTTGATTAAAAGTCAAATGCTCTACCTACTGAGCTAACGAGACAAATCAAAAATAAGATGGCTGCCCCGGCTGGATTCGGACCAACGGAATGTCAGAGTCAAAGTCTGATGCCTTACCACTTGGCTACGGGGCAATAATATAAAAATAAGATGGTGGAGAGATATGGATTTGAACCATAGAACCCGAAGGAACAGATTTACAGTCTGCCGCGTTTGACCACTTCGCTACCTCTCCAATATCCAACATATGCCTAATCGTTAGAAATAACATCTCTGTCATTCCGTCGCTTTAGACGAATACAATAATAGCATATTTTTTTTAATTTGTGAACCCTTTTTTTACTTTTTTTACCTATTTTTCAAAAAATAGGTGATTTATTTGTACAATAATGTGTTTTATATACTAGCAAAAAAGCGACATTTGTAATCTGTAGGCAAAATAAAAAACTCATAAATGAGTTTAATATTTATAATGGTGCCGACTGAGGGAATCGAACCCCCAACCTACTGATTACAAGTCAGTTGCGCTACCAATTACGCTAAGTCGGCATTAAAATGGTGGGCGATATAGGACTCGAACCTATGACCCCCTGCTTGTAAGGCAGATGCTCTAACCAACTGAGCTAATCGCCCGACTTAGTCTACTTCTTTTTTCCCAAGACAAGTAAAATTATACTATACATATTTAGAATATGCAATAATTTTTAACTATTTTATCAAAATAATTTTAATATATAATGCCTTTTTGTATCGCATAAGGAAAAAAGTGATCAACTATTGATGATGATAATACATATCCGCTCTCTCCAATCTTGTACCAGTGATAATCCAATATTTCATCATTTGGAATTAAACTAACATGTATTTTCTTGGTAGCTAAAAACATATTATATTCAATAGTAATATCAGAATCGCTTGCAGCAGCCTCCTTGAAGCATAAGATAGGAAGTAAATCCTCCTCACAAAACTCAAATCCTTGACCAATTTCCTCATTAACTTCTCTTAGTGCAGCTATTATTTCAGTTTCACCAGTCTCTATTCCACCGCCAACAAGCGTCCACGAATTTGTGGTACTACTCCTTTGTGACTTTACAATCAATAACTTTCCGTCTTCAACAAATGCTACTCCAACAACTCTTTTTAACTTTTCCATATCTATACCTCTACAATATTATACAACTTTTTTTAACTAAAATATATCCTTTTCTATTTACAATTTTTTTGATAATATGTTTTTAGAAACTTTTCTTAAATAGAAAGGTTTTTACATGACAAAAAATATCAATTTGGATGAATATCAATCAAAAGTTGTCGAATGTAATTCTAATGTAATAGTTATTGCTGGCGCAGGGTCTGGAAAATCGCTAACTATTGTGGAAAAAATTAATCATTTAATAAACGAAAACATATGCACACCAAATGAAATACTTGCAATTTCTTTTACAAATGCTTCAGTAAAAGACTTGAAGAAGAAAATAACATATAATATAAATGTTTTTACCTTTCATCAATTGGCTATTAACATCTTAAAATCCAACAATTACAGTTATACCTTATCATCGCCAAATTTATTGGAATACACTATCACTGAAGAACTAAAAAAATGCAATAAAAATGACCAAAAAGTTATTTTAAAATATTTAAGAATCCCTCTAACATACAATAATTTCTTAAAAAGCAAATATTTTAAAAGCTTTTGCAATTTCATAACTTCTTTTATTAACACATATAAATCAAACAATTTAAGTGTTGATATTATTTTAAAAGCAAGATTTTCAACTTTAGAAAAGAAGATAATAAAGATTATTTTTGAAATATACAAAACATATATGGAAGAAAAGAAAAGTACCAATTCACTAGACTTTGATGATTTAATAATATATTCAACAAAATTTGCAAATGTAACAAAATTTGATTACAAATATATTATTATTGATGAATTTCAAGATACATCTCAAATACGTCTCAATTTAATATATAACATTTTTAAAAATTCAGAATCAAAAATAATTGTTGTGGGTGATGATTATCAATCTATATATCATTTTAGCGGTTGCGATCTAAACATTTTTTTAAATTTTACAAAATTGTTTCCTAATGTTGAAACAATAAAATTAATCAACACGTATCGCAATAGTTTAGAACTCATTAAAATTGCTGCATTATTTATTCAAAAAAATCCTATTCAAATAAAAAAAGATCTTTCCTCTACAATTAATAACTCTGTACCTATCGTGTTTGCACCTCATACTGATAAAATAAAATCCTTAAAAAAAATCTTATTATATCTCGAAAAAATCTCGGATGATATTATGATTGTTTCAAGAAACAACAAGGATATAAATAAATATATAGACAACGACTTTACCCTACAAGATAATATACTTACATTTAATAATAGAAGCATTAAATATTATACTATACACAAATCAAAAGGATTAGAAGCTGAGTATGTAATTGTTATTAATTGCAACGATAGTTATCTTGGGTTTCCTAACAAAATAGAAAGTAATGCAATAATCAACAAATTATTGCCTAATAACGAAATAAGATTCGCAGAAGAACGAAGACTTTTCTACGTTGCAATTACTAGATGCAAGAAGCAAGTGTTCCTTTTATATGACAAAAATTTGCCATCAATATTCATCAAAGAAATTAAAAAAATCACAAAAAAAATAGTACATAATAATACTATTTTTAAATAACATTTTTATAAACAAACATCTCATTATCTTCGTAACCAAAAACAACTTTTTCATTTTCTTCCAAATATTTTAGATATGCTTTTATAGTTGCTAATACTACATGGTATTGAACTGAGTTAATTTTAATGTTATATTTTTCAAACACTTTTTTTACTAAATCACTTATTGTTATTTTTTTACCAACAATACTAAGAATAATATCTTTAACATTTAAACATGTTTCTAAATTTTTTTCTAACGTATTAAAAGCACTACTCTTTTTCTCTATCATTCCATGAGCTGGAATATAATAATCATAATTTGAATCTAGTAATGATTGCAATGATTTAATATATTTTCCTACATCATAAATATACTGTATCGAGTATTTTTCAACAATATTAGTACTAGAATAGGCATCCCCGGCAAAACAGACTTTATCACTTGTTACTATACCTATTTGATCAATAGAATGACCAGCTAAACTTATTACTTGCAATCCCTCTATTTCTACACCATTTATATCCTTGCATACGCTTTCTTTAGCATAAAATACGTGATTCATTACATCTTTAATTGGACTAGCACCATACATAAAAGCAGGTTCAAGGACTGGAATGTTGATAAAATATGATTCAAGTCTGCTTGAAAAAACTTCACAATTATACTTGTTTTGTAAATAATTATTACCACCAATATGATCAGCATGACTATGGGTATTAATAATATATTTCAAGTTCCAATTATTTTCAATTAATATCTTATCAATTATTTTAGCATAATCTTTCGAACTACCGCTATCAATCAAACAAATATCACAATTATTCAATAGGTAAAACCCAATATTGACTACATTCTCTAAACAGTATGTTCTTTTTCCTATTTTTCTTAATTTTTCATTCATATTATTTATCCTTACCAAGTATATTTTTTAACCCCTCTAATCCAAGAATGATAACTCCTCCTAAAAAGAAGTAAAGAATATTAAAACTATCAAAAGTTAAATGATTTAATGGCTCTTCAATAGTAGTAGGTCCCATAACAATTGAATATATTGACGCAAACATCATTCCTAAAATTAAATATATTGTTGCACTTCTTCTCTTTTCTAAGCACGTTCTAAGAAATTTCGTGAAGAATAATATTCCAAATATTACTCCCAACCCAAAAACAGTCAAAATTGGTATTGTAGAAAAATCAAAATGTAAAAAATCCTTAATCTTATTAATAATTGGCAAATACAAACCAAATATAAGAAGTATTGTTGATCCAGATATTCCTGGTAAAATCATTGCTGATATAGCAAGTGATGCAGCAAAGAAAACATATAAAATTGTAGCTATATTAAAACTATTAAAATCAAAATGAACACCACCTATATAATTTAAATATGTAATCATCGTAACAATTAACATTCCAACTATAGCAAAAAACACATTATAATATTTTCCTCTTAATGATTCTTTTTCTTCCTTTATTACAATGGGAATTGCTATTACAATAAATCCGATAAACAAAGAGCTCATTTCATAAATATGTCTATCAAATAAATCAGCAAGGAAAGAAATTGATAGTAATAACCCAATAATCCATCCTATTCCTATTTTAAATAAATATTTTAAAGAATCTAATTTTTTCTTTTTATCACCCCAAAATAGATTATCTAGTGAGAAAATAAAATTATCATAAAATCCTAGGATAAATGCAACTGTACCACCAGAAACACCAGGCACGCTATCTGCTAGAGCCATACAAAATCCATTTATAAAATTAACAATATATTCTTTTATTTTCTTCATTTTACTCCTCCACTAAATTTTTGTTTTTGCCTGTTAACAAGGCTAACATACTTCTAAAATCTTTTATTTGATGAAAAGATACTTTTTTATCTGCCTTAGACATTATTCTCCCTTCTATATATTTTGACCGTTTCCACGATATCTTCTTAAAAAATTTGCTCTTTGTGCATTCAACTAAATAGTTAATAATAGTTGGTGACAGCTTATCTACTAATTCACAATTCTTCAAATCCAAATCGCTATAGTTTTCATTAGAAAACAATTGAACTGGTAATGGATACATGTGATGAACAATCCCAGCTATTATTATTTTAGCTTCTTCCTCATTATCAAATAGTTCCGGATACCATGTATATGCATTAATTACTGCTTCGATAGGATGTCTAAAGCCATGCTTATTGAAGAAATACTTTTCATTCACCTTTTTTGCGTTTTGATAAGGTACTGTATATAAATCGTGAAGCATTGCAATAATTACAGTTAATCTTATATTGACCCTCTTCCTGCATTTTATCGCTAGCTCATAACTAACAATTGCGTCTTCTAAAATATGTTCTCCCAAGGATATACTACCATGGTGATAAAAAGGCTTTTTCATTCTTTTTTGGAACTCTTTATGGATAAAAATTGGATAAATAATTTCATTAATTGCCAAAATATCATCATTGCTTAAATGATATTTTTGATATATATTATATAATTTTTTGTCAATTATCTTATCCATATTTACTCCTTATTAATGGTGTCCCAGATGGGAATCGAACCCATAATTGGGCTTTAGGAGAGCCCCGTTATATCCATTTAACTACCAGGACATTAAAGGCACAGCCTTTAAATATTATCTAATTCATCAATATATTTATTAATGCTTTTAATTTTTTTATTAACCTTTTCTAAATCAACTTTTTTATCTATAAAATCATTATTAATTTTGTATTTTTCCTTAAATAATTTTATTTTTTTGTAACTATTATTAATATACTCTGGATCTATTTCACAATTATTTACCATCTTAATAAGTTTATTATATAATTTAATATCTCCCTTTTGATACTTAATAATCATCATATTATTTCCGGCTTCAATACTTTTCTTAACATTACTTTTTGTTCTTCTAAACAATCTTAGTGAATTCATTCTCAAATCATCTGTTATAACTAATCCATTGTATCCTTTATTCAATAGAAGTTTGTTAATAATTTTTTTATTTATTGATGCTGGAGCATTACCATACCCTCTTACTTTTAAATGACCAACCATTATTGCGTCTGCACCATATTCAATAGCCTTATAAAATACATTTATGTCTTCTTTTTTTAGTAACTTAACATTTTTAATCTTTGGTAAGAGAAAGTGACTATCTCTATGCGTTAATCCGTGACCAGGGAAATGCTTTATAACTGAAATAATATTATTTTTTTGCATTTCTATCATAAATGGTATACCATATTTAATAATGTCTTCAGTCTTTCCATAACTACGATTTCCAATCGCTTTGTTTTTATTATCTCTATAAATATCTAGTACTGGAGCAAAGTTCATGCTAACACCAGTTCTTTTCAACAAATATGTAGTTACTTTATTTACATTATCTACAACTTTCTCATCCTTAGTACTTGCTATTTTTAATGCGTTATACATTTTTTCAACATCTTTAGGAAATCTATTAACTCGTCCATTTTCTTGATCAATTGCAATAAATAAAGGCATTCCATCTTTATTAAATCCTTTTATCTTATTTACAAAATCTATCATAGTATCCAAAGACGTATAATTGTTTTTATATAAAACTACTCCTCCAACTTGATAATTCTTAATTAATTCAATTATCTCATCATTTAAGTCATATACGTCTAATCCAAGTATAATCATTTGCATAAATTTATCTTTTAAATCTACTTTTTTATTCATTATTTCAACTCCATATTAATTATAATACTTCAAGCAAATTAATTATATCACACAAAATAAAAGAGAACAATTAAGTTCCCTAGTCTTTTGCTTTAAAAATGAGAGTAAAGACAAAAGATAAAATTACAACACTTACTAAAGCAATTCCTGATGAAGAAAGAAGTCTAAAAAATAAACCGAGTATGCCAGATTCTTCATAACCAGCTATTCCGGATGAATATAACATATGGCCGAAATTAGATATCAGTACTGTAGCACCTGCACCGAACGTTTTTATAAGTTTATCATAAATACCAAAGTATGATAATAATACACCAATTACTGTTAAACCACTAGTTATATGTCCGGGAGTTAATTTAGTATTATCAAGAATCACTTCACATAATAGGCAAACTAAACCAGATAATAAAAAAGCCTTTAAATAAATCATAGTACCTCCAAACTTACTGCGTGAGCAATTGCTGGTACTGGAATATGTTGATTTACTAACGTTGTACTATGTAGAGATCCTGTCCCTAGTATTAGAATCTTCTTATACTTTTTGCTTAAGAGTATTTTGTTAAATAATATTAAAGGAAGACATGTTGGACCTGATCCGCCGGCATATACATCTTGACTATCTAAATATAATTCACAGCCAGCATCTAGATATTTATTGAACTTTATACCATATTCTTGGAGAGCATACTCTTTAAATATTTCTTTTCCAACACATCCTAAATCCCCAGTTAGTATTAAGTCGTAGTAAGATACATCTCTTTTTAAATCTCTTAGATGTTCATATAAAGTACTTGCAGCAGCTGGAGCCATTATAGCGCCCATATTATTAACATCTTTTATACCCATTTCAATAACCTTGCCAATTGTTGCTGATTCTATTTTGAGTTTTCCAGTATTTTTAGATAGCAAAGATGCTATCGCTGCAGTGGCAGTATATGTTTGAGTCTTCTTCCTTGGAAAACCATATTCAATTGGATATCTAAATTGTCTTTCAACAGATTTATTATGACTACTTGTTAATGTAACAACTTTTTTTATTGATTTTTCTTGCAAAAAATTTGATGCTACTATTAAACTTTCAACATATGTTGCACAAGCACTATATATTCCTAATAAAGAAATTGAATTATTAATACAACTATATCCTATTCCAGATATTTGATTTAATAAATCTCCTCCTATAACTAAATCAACATCTTTTCTTCCAATATAATTCTTCTCAAGCAAACAATCTAATACTACTTTTTGCATTTTTATCTCGGCTTGTTCGAATGTCTTCTCACCAAAATAGTAATCATCCATTATTAAATTTAATTTTTTAAGTTTACTTTCGCCTTCCATCGGACCAGCAAGTACGATATTATCATTTATATAAATATTGTTATATTTAATACTAGCCATATAACATCACCTTCAATATAATTAGAAAAAATGAACTAATTATTCCATATACAATTACTGATCCCGCTAACTTAAACATATTTGATCCTATTCCAGTTATTAAACCATCTCTTTTATAATCCAAAGCAGCACTTTGAACACTATGAGCAAACCCGGTCGTAGGTATTATCAAGCCACATTTTGCCTTACTAACCCAGTTATCAAATTTGCCTATTGCAGTCATAAATGATGTAAATAATATTAAAATAAAGGATAACCATGCAAAAGAATCTGTTCTGGATATTCCAAACGATTCTATGAGAACATAGATAATTATTTCTCCAATTAATCCAACTAAACCTCCAACTAAAAAAGCAATTAATGAGTTTTTAATTCTCTCTTCTTTGGGAGATAATCTTTTTACTAATTTAAGGTATTCCTTTTTATTCATATAACCACCATTATTA
>JAEEGI010014160.1_pt1 | contig 16812 bp, 15 predicted proteins | sample 8958751 | NCBI WGS metagenome assembly JAEEGI01 (sample SAMN16246545, study PRJNA631951) | gut metagenome | biome: gut microbiome; feature: rumen; material: KS-attached | host: Bos | place: Iran: Karaj | collected 2018-10
TTACGGTCACTGGAGGCCTGTCATCCGCGGGAAGGCATTGCGACACAGCGGAGGTGAAATCCTTGGTCCTTAGGCCTTTGATAGGTATCACGGAAGAGAATGTACCGTCGGATACCAGCATTTTGCCTTCCTCATATGATGCGTAGAATGCAGGTATCTCCATGCGACGTCCATCCATCTCATCATATTTTGGATTGACGGCATTTTAAAGGTATCCTTTTATGAACATTAGCCGATTCGGGTCTGAGGTAATTACTATGGTAATCTACAAGTGCGCAAAATGCCCCAACGCTTTCGAGGTCGTATTCAAGGCCCCCTGCACCCCCAAGTGCTGCGGCGAGGACATGGTCATCGTTGAGCCCAAGACTGACGACTTCAAGAATGAGAAGCATGTCCCCTATATCGAGAAGCAGGACGGAGGATTCCTTGTAAAGGTCGGTAAGGAGACCCCTCACCCGATGGTAGAGGATCACTACATAGTGTACATCCAGATCTGCGCAGACGGTATCATGATGAGGAAATACCTCAAACCCGGAGACGCCCCTGAGGCCTTCTTCAAGACCGATGCAAAAGAGGTCAGGGCTTGGGAGTACTGCAACAAGCACGGACTCTGGAAGTCAAATCAGTGAATTAAAACAGCCCCTCTGGGGCTTTTCTTCTTTTTTTGTATTATAAAAAGGCAGCATGGTGACCATGCCGCCTTAAGAAAATTCATTCTTCGAAAGAGATGCTGACAGGCCTCTTCAGGCCCATTCCGGATTCTGCTTCGATAGCTTTGATGATACCGCAAGGCACCGGACAAGCTGTGTGCTTAAGGCACCCGGATGCCTTCTTATAGACTTCCGATTCAGTGAACGGGGTTCCTATGGCCTCGTAGGGGTTGACTCCTTCGATTGGAGACATGGACCTCACCATTGGGCAGTTGCTTTCGATGACAACGTTAACGCTCATCATGTCTTCGCTCACAGTAGCGGTGATCTTGGAAGTCATACCGCAGACTCCGGCCTGTACATTGCAAATTGTTGGGCACATGTTTCTCACTCCTTAGTTCCACCAATCCTTCTTACGGTCGATGGTCTCATCTCTGTCGGGTCCGAGACTGATAAGGTCTGCAGGGACCTTCAGGTACTTCTCGATATACTCGATGTATTCCCTCATCTCTCCGGGAAGGTTGTCGTAGCCTGCTTTCACGACATCCATGGTGTTGTCCCATCCTTTCCATCCCTTGAAAGTCTCATACACGGGTTTTGCCCTGTTCAGTTTGGCGATGGATGCAGGGAAGTGCTTGACTTCTTCTCCGTCTATCTCGTACGCGACGCACACGGGAAGTTCAGGGATGTCGTTCAGCACATCGATCTTTGTGATTCCGAGGGATGTGAATCCGCAGAGCCTTGAAGCATGTTCGACAACGACCAGGTCCAGCCATCCGCATCTTCTTCCCCTTCCGGTAGTGACACCGAACTCTCCGCCCTTCTTTTGGAGTTCTATTCCGAAATCGTCGTGGATCTCTGAAACGAAAGGTCCTTCCCCTACACGTGTGGTGTATGCCTTGACGATTCCGACAACCTTATCAATCCTGTTGGGGGCGACTCCCGACCCGGTACAGATCCCTCCTCCGCAGGTTGCGGAGGATGTGACATACGGGTATGTACCGTGATCGATGTCCAGCATGGCGCCCTGAGCTCCTTCGAACACAACATTCTTGTTATTGTCCAGAGCATCGTTGATCAGAACGGAGGTGTCGCAGATGTACTTGCCGATCTGGTTTCTCCAGCCCACCATCTTCTCGTACAGGGATTCGGTAGTGCAGTTGCACTGCTCGGCATCCATCATGGCCATGAGGTCCTTTTTGTACGGGAGTATGAATGAGATCTTCTCTTTCAGAAGGTCATCCTCGAGAAGGTCCCCTGCCCTGAATCCGATCCTAGCAATCTTGTCCTGATATGTGGGTCCGATACCTTTCTTGGTCGTACCGACGTTGTTCTTACCGCGGTACTTCTCCTCAGCTCCGTCCAGTTTCTTGTGGTATCCCATGATCAAATGGGCCCTGTCGGAGATCCTCAGTCCGTCGATCGAACCTCCGTTGGCGAGAACCTGGTTGATCTCCTCCCCCAACTCTTCAAGGTTGACGACGACACCGTTACCGATGACTGCGAGTTTTCCAGGTCTTACAACTCCGGATGGTAGTCCGTGGAGCTTGAACACCTTGTCATCTACGATGATTGTGTGTCCCGCATTGTTTCCTCCCTGGAAACGTACGATGAGGTCTGATTTCTCATCCAGATAATCTGTGAGCTTTCCTTTTCCTTCGTCTCCCCATTGGGAACCGATGATAGCTAGACTCGGCATGTTTTAGGCACCTAATCTGGATAGAGAGAGGTAGAATATAAGAGATTACTCGGTCAGGACTTGGAGTCGGGACTAGCATCTATGTAGAGAGATAAAACGTCTTTAAGGGGAAGATCAGTTTTGAATGAAGTTGGACAGATATGTGTGGGTGATGCTTTGCCGTGGGCATTCAGAAGTTCAATGAAATCGGCCAGTTTCGCGGGCGATTTCTTGATGTAAGATGACAGCTCGCTCATATCATAGACGAAAACTTCCGTGTCCAATTCATTCTTCCAGAGGTCAAGGTATTTTCTGCATCTTTTCTCAGCAGCCATCCCAGTAGCATCCATTCTTGAGACGAACTCCTGATCATGGAGAGGACCAAGCCAGAAAGGACCGTATTTGTGGATGCTGTCGTAGTGCTTGGATGTGGACCTCTCAAGAGTCTCCATGTTGTATTCCATATAACCGAGCTGATCCATCATTTTGTCTGCTTTCTCTGCTCCCTCTTCGATCTGTATGTAGGTGCGGAAATAGTGGTCAGCATAGAATGAGAGCAACGGTTTCATTCCCCTGTCGAACTTGGCCAATTCTCTGGCGATGGAGCACATAAGGATGCGTAATCCTCCTTCATGACACATGTATCCCCTTACCGGTTCGGACTGATACCTGCGTCTGCACTTGGGTGCATGCGCGCCAGCAAGAGGGGCAGTGTCGGTGGCTGTGATGGCCAGAATCCCCTTCTTGCGACATCCCAAGATCGCTGATTGAATGAAGGGTACAGGGGAACCGAATGGATCCAGGTCCACGTAATCAAATGCTTCGTCAGCGAACAATGAGTGCAGATTCCTATTGGATGCTACGCAGTTCTGGAGGTTATTCATGCTGATGTTTGCCTCGATATAGGGTATCGTGTCTGGGCTGATGTCATTGGCGGTCACCTGTGTGCACTTGACCTCATTAGCAATCCTGACCGCCCTGGAGCCTGTGGCTGTCATGGCATCGGCAACAGTCAATTCCCTTCCTACGGCACGAAGGAACATGACACTAACATCGCGGTTGAATGCCATCTGTTCGTTGAAGAATACTCCTCCCTGGATTTTCCCGGGTCCGCCCGAAGAGTGTAGTTCTGGGACCAGGATATCTGTGGATCCTTCGCGGATCACCATTCCATCAGGCATCAAACATTCTCCCCATGCATGAGACGGACAATCTTGTATGGCAAGATGTTCCTGTTGGTGGGGGTTACTTCCAAGATCCTTACATCATCCCTTCTCCGGATGTCCTGTAAAAGCGGGTTCCTGGATTTCTTGTGAAGGGTAATTATCATGGGTTTATCGGCATCCAGTGTTTCCTTGACGGCTTCTACGAATGCTTCGCTCTCAACTTCCATCTTTCCGACCTCATCGATCACGATGATGTCGCATTTTTCGATGGCTTCTTTGAGGGCTTTGACACCTACCTCTTCGAGTTTAGAAAGGTCGACACCTAGCTTACCGACGACGACTTTGCTTTCGATATCTGTACTGGCGAAAACTGCTTTCTCGTCGGTCAAAAGATTCCTGACAGTAAAACCAGTCTTTTTCCTTCCTTCTTCGATAGGCTCATCTACCATACCGCCTATCAATAGCTCTTCTTCTTTTAGCATCTCGATGACACGAAGAAGTGCATAGGTCTTTCCTGAGCCCGGAAGTCCTGTTATACCGATTTTGATATCAGTAATCATGATGTCTCCGCAGTCAATAGACTGGCTACATAATAATAGTCACTAAAATATTTATAAATATCATCATAGACCCGCAAAAATCAACGCTATTAACATTACAGAGTTACTTTCAAATGTGCCTTTTTTAGACCCTTATCTTATCATCATTCGATGGATGAGACATACATAAGAGGATATTGCAAATTATCGTCATATCTCATTTCGGCAGTCACTTTAGTGTCTCCCAGGCGGATTACAACTATCGCGTCGATCATATCGCCAGTCAGAGAAACGTATGAATATGTGTCCCCGTCCTTTGTAAAGAAGGTGCGAGGTATCTTCACTCTGGCAGACTCGACATAGGGCTGGACCTCGATTGCTTTGGAGATCGTTCTTTCCAAATCCTCAACGGTATCCATGTTGACAGGGGTGCCGACGAACTGATGATAGATCGTGGCAAGTTTTATCCCGGCCTCGAACACAGCACGCTCGCGCTCGCTGCAGTTGAATCTTTCGTTGGCCAGTGATTCCCTGTCTGTCAACAGATCATCTCTTCTCTATAGGTATGTAATCCCTGGGTTCGTGTATGTTGATATAGGCTGGCCTAAGGATCTTGTTGGATGTGATCAGCTCTTCTATGCGGTGTGCGCTCCATCCCACAATTCTGGCGGTTGCGAACAGAGGGGTGAAGACCTCTTTGGGGATGTCCATCATATCATATACGAATCCGCTGTAGAAATCGACGTTGGCGCAAACACTCTTGTTGTTGTGCTTATGAGCCATGATGAGTCCGGGCGCGATTTTCTCAATGTTCTTGTAATAGGTGTAGTCCTTGGTACGGTTCTTCTCCAAGGCCAATTCTTCCACAAGGGATTTGAAAACCTTGGCACGGGGGTCGGATTTGGTGTAGATGGCGTGGCCCATTCCATAGATGAGGCCAGAGTTGTCAAATGCCTTTTTGTCCAGAATCTTGTTGAGATAATCCGTAAGGGCTTCTTCGTCGTTAGGGTCTTTGACATGTTTCTTGATATCGGCCATCATGTCCATGACCTTGAGGTTGGCCCCTCCGTGCTTAGGTCCTTTCAATGATGACATGGCCGCTGCAACAACGGCATACGTATCAGAACCGCTGGATGTCGTGACCCTTGTTGTGAATGTAGAGTTGTTTCCTCCTCCATGCTCCATGTGCAGGACCAGGGCGAGGTCCAGGACCACAGCTTCGAGTTTTGAATATTTCTTGTTGGGCCTGAGCATGCGAAGGAAATTCTCCGCAGTGGAAAGATTCGGATCAGGGTTGTGTATGTACATGCTCTGGCCGTTTATGTAGTGGTTGTAAGCATGATAGCTGTAGGCAGTCAGAAGAGGGAAGACCGTGATCAGGTACAGGGTCTGCCTCAGGACATTGTCCAGAGAGTTGTCAAGTGCATCATCGTCGTAAGAGGCGAGGAACAGAATCTCTCTGGATATCGCATTCATAACGTCCTTACTGGCCGCTTTCATGATGACGTCTCTAGTGAAGGTCTTCGGCAGTTTGCGGTTCTTATTGAGGATTTCTTTGAATTCATTGAGATCCTTATCGTTGGGCAGTTTGCCGAACATGATGAGATATGCTATCTCTTCGAAACCGTATCTTTTGTTTAGGAATCCTGAGGTTAGATCCTCTATACTGTATCCGCGATAGCGAAGGATGCCTTCGCACTCCACTTTCTCCCCATCGATAATGGTTGTACCGTCTACCTGCGAGATCTCCGTAAGTCCTACGATGACTCCGTTGCCCTGTGCGTCGCGCAGACCTTTCTTCACGTCGTATTTGGAATACTCTGTCGGCTGAAAACTGTCATTCTCCTCGCACATCTTGTGTTTGGCTTCTATAAACTCGACGTATTCCTTCTTCATACGTTTCACCCTTGACTTTACACTACTGAATTATTCGACTCTTAATTAAAGGGTTGCGACCTTTTCGACGCGATAATTTAAGCGTATGTACAAAAATATTCATAAATCAACATTTGTGTGTCATATAGACTATTTATAGTGTCCCTGAGTTGGATGATACATCCAAGGTTTTATATTGAGTAATCACTATTTTTTATTGATAACTCATGACTACATACTCCGCCATTGATGTCGCCAACTTTTTCATCGATTACTACGGGCGCTCCGTAGACCCGATGAACCTGCCCCGTGTTCAGTACTTCTGCTATTTCGCACAGGTCGAGAGCCTATGCCGCAACGGAACACCAATTATCGAGGACACATTCAGAGCATATCCTTCCGGCCCCGCACTGACTAGGTTGGAGTTCTACTACGAGGGATCCGGCAATATGCCTATCAAGGTCTACAAGGAGTTCGACAGAAGCATCTTCGACAAAGAGGATCTCCAGCTCCTGATGGATGTGGCAATCTACTACAACACCTTCTCTACTTCGGAGCTCCAGATCATGACATACGTCAACAACGGTCCATGGCAGTACGTGTACTCTCAGGGAACAGATCTGTTGGATATAAGCAACGATTTCATCAAAGCGTTCTATGAGAGGCTTCCGAGGATACCCAACTACAGGGAACAGATCTGGACTGCAATCCACGGATCATGCGATATCGAGATCATGCCCGTATTCAAATCTGAAGAAGTGGCTCCCATCGATGTAAATACTCCTAGCGAAGTTACCTCTACATGGGAGTGATTCAGGTATCAGGGAAGGATAACGAGGTCCGTAACGGTCAGACGATACAGCAAGCCGTTACGGAGCTCGGTCTTCATCCTGATTCCTATTTGTATCTGGTGGATGGCAAACCTGTCCCTATGGACACTGTGATCGCGGACGGAATGGTCGTCAAGGCCATGAGGGTCGCATCCGGCGGATGATCACAGTCCTGCCATCCTCATCATGAGGTTGAAGTCGAAACCGTCTTCTTCCGCATGAGTTATCATCTCGTCCAGATTCGCGATGAATGCGGAATGGATATCATTACCTTCCAGCTTTCCTTCCGAAGATGAAAGGGAGTCCTCTTCGGGGAATCTCAGATATTCGTATCTGAGGACGCCGAGGCACCTCATACCAGTCATCGTTTCTATCTGACGTATGGCGGACTCCAATATCGAACCGTCGCCTCTGAATCTGTTGATTATGAACCCCTTGAGCTGTGGCTTGAGGTCATCAGGGATGAGCTTCCATGTTCCGTATATCGCAGCGAAGACACCGCCTCTTTCGATATCGCCAATGATAACGGCGGGAACTCCCGTTTCCTTCATCAATCCGACATTGGCAAGATCGGTTTTCATTAGGTTGAGTTCAACAGGGGAACCAGAACCCTCGCATAGGACGAGTTGGTGTCTAGAGTTCATCCTGTCGTAAGCTTTCTTCACCTCTTTTAGGGCCATTTCGCGATCCATGGGGGAGTCTTTAGTTATGTCCTTGTAGGGCTTACCGTTGAGGACAAGCTGCATCACTCCCTTTCCAGAGGGTTTCAGGAGAACAGGGTTCATATCGGTCTCGGGGTCCAGACCGGCGGCCCAGGCTTGGAATGCCTGCCCCATACCGATCTCCCCACCATCCTTCGTGGCTATCGAGTTCAATGACAGGTTGGATCCTTTGAACGGGGCAACATCGATTCCTTTCCTGTTCAGATATCTGCACATCATGGCGCACACGGTAGTCTTTCCTGCACCGGATGATGTCCCCAAGAAAAGAATGCTCACTCTTTCACCCCCGCGATTTCTATTAGCTTTTCAACGTCCATGTTGTCCTCGAATACCTTGGCCAGCTTGGAAAGGTTCTCCTCCAATATCGAATCGTAATCCTCCGCGTTGCTGGTGTCTACGGGTTCCCCTTCATGCTTGACAAAGGATAGGAAGTACTTCCTGAATGCCGGTTTATCGAATATGCCGTGCTGATAGGTTCCAAAAGTCAGGTCAGCCTCTCTCACAGAACCTTCGGGGACGGGGTCTGCATGGAATCTGCTCAGCATGACCAGAGGCTGCTTCTCATTCACCTCTGAGATTCCCATATGGAGCTCGTATCCGGTTATCTCGCCACCGTTTCCGACTGCAAGAACCCCCTCGTTCTGTATGATCTGTTTATCGTATTCTCCGAATTTCGTGATGTTGTCAAAGAATCCAAGCGCCTCATACACCTGGGGCTTGCCGTTCTCTATTCCGTTGGAATCATCCAGGATCCTGCCCATCATCTGGTATCCGCCACATATGCCTACTATCGGGACCTTCTTCCACAGTTTCTTGATCTCATCGGCGATACCAGTCTCCTGCATCCACATGTAATCGGAGACTGTGTTCTTGGTTCCAGGCATAACAATGGCGTCGACCCCTTTAAGGTCCTCAGGCCTTTCAACGAAGACAGTGGAGACGTCCTCGAGGAAAAGAGGGTCCAGATCTGTGAAGTTGGCCATTCTCGGGAACTTGATGACCCCTATCAGGGATCTCCCTTCTCCCTTGGAATGTACTCCCCTCAGTGCCTCAGAATCCTCACTTGGGAGTACGACATCGGCATGCGGGATAATGCCGATCACTGGTATGCCCGTGATCCTCTCTAGTTCTTCCGCGCCAGGTTTCAGATTGTCCGTGTTTCCGCGTACGTTATTGAGAATGATTCCTTTGATACGTTTCCTGTCCTTCTCAGGGATCAGGTCGATGGTGCCTACTGCGTATGCGAACGAGCCTCCCCATTCGACATTGACTACCAGGATCACATTGGCATCCGCGATCTCAGCGGCACGCATATTGGCGATATCCTTGTCATAGATGTTGATCTCCGCTGGAGAACCCGCACCTTCCATGACGACGCAGTCATATCTGTCCTTGAGGAAATCCACATGCTCTTTCACAATCTGAATTCCAGGCCCGGGGACAAAATCGTTGTAGTATCCTTCCACATTGTAATCGGCGAACGGCTTGCCGCATACCATTACCTGCGAAACGGTATCCCCTTTCGGTTTGAGGAGGATCGGATTCATATGTGCATCGGGATTGGTGATCCCTGCCGCTTTGGCCTGGAGCACTTGGATCATGGCGATCTCCGCACCGGTTCTGGTGACCTTGGAATTCAGGCTCATGTTCTGGGATTTGAAAGGAGCTACCAGATATCCTCTGTTGTGGAGTATCCTGCATATGGCCGCTACCGTGACCGATTTTCCAGCATCGGAAGTCGCACCGACCACCATAAGCGCTTTTCCGGGTTTCCAGAACTTCTCTTTGGCTGCTTTGAAGATATCGTTGAAACGCTCATCCTTGGCGTCGGTGATACCGAGGCGGTCGATCTCCGAATAGATGAATTTGACGACTGGGGTCCTGTGTATGAACAGGCAATCTGAGCAGTTCCACACGGGGCCGTGCCTCCCCTGGAGTTCCCAGCCGAAGGTCTTGTCATTACATGGGAAGAACGGACAATAGCAGAAGGAACAATCCTGGCCTGTGAAGTGTGCCGGATGATAAGGGCAGTTATGGTCTGGTCCGAGCCACCCTCTTTTAATCTCGTCATTGACCTTCTTCGCAATCTTCTCCATGGTAATCGTGGGATGTATCTGCAAATACAGTTATTACGCATTCGGTCGCCGAAAGTGCAGGGCTTATAAACGATATGTTGTCTGGATAGGTGGGCAAATCATTTTCCACTTTCGGGCACCCTCTGCTTCCGTTCTTATACTCTGAACAAGATTATTCCCCGATGGGAAAAGTATTCAGATTCATGCACTGTGCAGACCTGCATTTGGGAGCCCGCTTCAAAGGTCTCGGTCAGGACAATGGGGAGATGGCCGAGAGGATGAGGAAGTCTGTGATGGAATCGTTCGAACGTATCATCGACATCTCTATCGACAGATCCGTCGATGCGTTGGTGATATCTGGAGACGTCTACGATGACAGCAATGAGCTGCCTTCTACCAGAGCATGGTTTTCAAATCAGCTGGACAGATTGGATGTGCCCGTTTACATATGCAGAGGCAATCACGACAGCGCTACCAGTTGGGACGGGGCGATAGCATATCCTGAAAACGTGCATGAGTTCGGGACGGAACCAGAAAAGATTGAAATAACCGATGGCGTGGAGATCGTCGGCATCAGCTATTCCACTTCCCACGAGACCAGAAACCTCGCTTCGATGCTCGAGGGTAGCGGGGACAAGTTCACTATAGCCTGCATCCATTGCGATCTGGATTCGGTCTCTGAAGGTTACCCCTACGCTCCATGCAAGATGTCCGACCTGATTGGAAAGTCAGTGGATTACTGGGCACTTGGGCACATCCATAAGAGGGAAATTGTGTCCACAAGTCCTTATGTTGTCTATCCGGGTAATATCCAAGGACGTAGTTTCAAAGAGACCGGGCAAAAGGGTGCTTATCTAGTCACCGTTTCAGAAGGGAGGGTTTCATCGTTGGATTTCATTCCAACCAGCAAATACAGATGGGAGGATCTGTCTGTAGACATAACAGGAAAGAATCTGAACGAAATCATCAAGGACCTATCTGGTAAAGTGGACAGGTCCACAGTATGCAGGTTAACCTTTGTCGGATGTGGTGATCTGGACACAATGCTGCGTACAAAGACGAGTGACGTTTCTTCAGCCATATCCTCATCAACAGGGTGTACCATATCATCTATCAAGCTGAATACGATTTCCAGCATCGATCTGGAATCCAGATCTGACGGTAAAGACATGGCCGCTGCCATAGTACGTTCCGGTAACAAGATAATGTCAATGACCAAAGAACAGATCGTCGATATCATCTGCCAGAACAGGAATGCTGCGAAATATCGTGACATATACATGTCCATGACAGAAGAAGAGATCCGCAGCATCGTTTCGGATTCCATGAGGTCCATCATTGCCAAGATGGAGGTGGCATGATGAGGCTGAAGTCTATAGTCATCGATTCATTTGGGAGATTGAAAGGAAAGACTTTCAATCTGGATCCAGGCCTCAATGTCTTCTATGGCCCCAACGAGTCTGGCAAAAGCACCACCATGGAATTCATCCGCTGTACCCTGGTTCCCAATAAGAGCAATAAAAGCTCGTATCCTGAACGCATGAAGACGGATTCAGGTACGATAGTGTATGAGGAAAACGGACTGGAAAAAAGAGTTTTCATGGAAGGGAAGACCGGACATAAAGGGGATGCTCCCGAATGCGTTTCTGACATAGAGCCTGTTCTGTATCGTAACATTTTTGCAATGAACAGAGAGGGTCTGGATGAAATGGCTACACTTTCTAACGGTGACATAAGGTCCAAATTCCTGACCATCCCCGGCGGTGAATCTATGCCTGATGTCATCAAGAGCATAGATGCAGACTGGGAAAGGCTTATCGGGAAGACATCGACGTCCCCTTCCGCCATCAATGTCATCCAAAGAAATGAGGATGAGATACTGAAGAAGATCGGCGAGTTGCGTTCTCATGTAGAGTCCTATTCTGAACTGAACGGCAGACGCATGGAATTGGAGGAAAGGCTGCAGAAGTTAGATTATGTGAATAAGAAGGCCATCGAGAATAACAATCAATACTCCAAGGTTGAATCGCAGAAATCGAATTTCGACAGTCTTGCGGCATGCAGAGCTAAGAGGGATGAATTGATGAAGGGCCCGATTCTGCAGGACGGTGCTCAAGACACTTACGAATCCCTGAAAAACGATGCCGAATCTAAGAAGGCCGCGTATGAAGCACTCGAGCAGAACCGTAGGCAGCAGATATATGCACTACCGGGACAGGATGAGAGCAAACTGCTTCAATTGCGTCCACGCATCCAGTCTGTTGTAGATAGACAACCGGAATACCATGCGCGGATATCTAGGCCTGCGGAACATGTCCAGGTCTCAAACTCGAAGATGCCGTTTGTTTTGATGGCGTTATTGGCTATTGCCGCAGTGGCTGTTTGGTTAATTCCCGGACTGGATGTTACCATCCCTATTGTTGCCGATATTGCGATACTGGCCGTCATAGCCTTTGTGTATTTCAGAATGAAAGGTACAAAGACGACTATCAAAACCGAGGGGCCTGATCCGTGGATTTCCAATTATGAGGCTGAGGTTAGGGTTCTGTCCAACGAATTGCGTATCGAACCCATCAGCACGGACGTTGATCTGAGAAACATGGCCGGAATCCTTGTCAAACTGAATGCACTGGATGCCACCAGGGAGCCTTGTTTGACGGCTAGAACCGAATACCTCAAAGCAGATAACAAACTCCTGGGTTTCCTCGCCCAATACGGGGGAGAGCAGGGTTATAAGAAAGCTTTCGAGAGCACGGCGCAGCTGAGGTCCTGTAAGGCCACCATAGCCACCTTGGAGTCCAACATCAGAATATCCGGATTGGATCCCGATAGGCCTCTTCCAGATATCGTCAAAATTGACATCGATATGTCGGAATATGCTTCGTTAAGTGCGGAGAAAGGAAAGATAGAAGAGATGATGAAAAACATCCTGGATACCAAAGAACTAGATTCGCTGATCGACAGTTCGTACACTGTAAGCTCTGAAAAGGGCAAGGTACTCCGTGAAGGGGCGGTATCGTTGGTTTCATCTCTGATTGTACAAGATGCGTGTGCCGACCTATATGAGAATGTTCATCCAGATGTAATCAGCACTGCGGACAGATATCTTGGGCTGATGACGAATGGTTCATGCCGTTTGGATTTGGATCCCAGAAACACAGACATATCTGTGATCTCGAACGGTGAACCAAAGAATCCCAAACAATGGAGTACCGGACTTCGCGCGCAGATCCTTCTTTCGATCAAACTTGCTATCGCCAAGGAGATGGGGAGAGGAGAGATCCCGATCATTCTGGACGATGTTCTGCTGCCGTTTGACAACGTGAGAAAGAAGGGTGCTATCGAGGCATTATCTGCACTGTCCGATGAGATGCAGGTATTGCTGTTTTCCTGTGATGACGATGTAATGGAGATTGCCAAAGAACATCCAGAAATCTCCATCATAACGATGTGATGGAGCGACACTCCCTCTTATTTATATATAAGATTTAGAATGTCCTAAACAGGGAGAATACTATCCCTGTTCACACATACAATATCACGATCATCACTCGCCCTGTGGGGCGAAAACTAAGGATTCGGGCAACGGAGCGACCGACCCGACATACGAAAATCCACGGTTTGGTTAAATATGGGCGCACTGCCAGACGGCGGTTGCGGTTAGGGATGCAGAGCAGGGATCAGAGGATTCTCTCATAAACACCCTGGAGGGTGCAAATGAACATTGATCCCAATGCAACAAAATACATGGTAAAAGCGAAGATTACAGCCGATGGAGTCATTGACAGACCGGATGTAGTCGGTGCAATCTTTGGACAGACTGAAGGACTCCTTGGAGATGAACTGGACCTCAGAGACCTGCAGAAATCCGGAAGGATCGGAAGAATCGAGGTGGAGACCGTTACCAAAGGCGGAAAATCCGAGGGAATAATCTACATGTCATCCAGTCTCGACCAGGTCGAGACAGTAATTCTGGCGTCCGCTCTTGAGACTGTTGACCGCGTCGGACCTTGCAAGGCATCCGTACACGTTCTCGGAATCGAAGATGTCCGTGTTACAAAGAGAGAGAAGGTTGTAGAGCGTGCAAAGGAGCTGCTCAATGAACTCATGAAACAGTCCGAAGGCTCAAGTACGAACCTCATGAACAGCGTGAAGCAGAGCGTTCAGGTCGAGGAGATCACAACCTACGGACCTGACAGATGTCCTGCAGGACCCAATGTTAAGGATTCCGAGGCGATCATCATCGTTGAGGGAAGGTCAGATGTTCTGAACCTTCTGAAAGCAGGAATCAAGAATGCAATTGCGGTAGAGGGTACCAACATCCCCAAGACCGTCCAGGAACTCTCCAAAGAGAGGGTCGTTACGGCGTTCACCGACGGTGACAGAGGAGGAGAACTCATCCTCAGGGAGCTCTTCCAGGTTGCAGAGGTCGATTTCGTCGCCCGTGCCCCGCGTGCACACGAGGTCGAGGAATTATCCTCTAAGCAGATCGTCAAGTGTCTTCGCAACAAGGTCCCCGGAGACCAGTACATGGAGATGAACAACCTCAGCTTCGAAGAAAAGTCATTCGAAGAACTCGACAATTTCGAGCCTGAGGGAGACTACAGGCGTGACAGGAAGGACCGCCACGACCGTGAGGACAGGCGCGACAGGCGTGACAGGAAGGACCGCCACGACCGTGAGGACAGGCGCGAGGAGCGCAGAGACCGCGACGAGCACCGCAAGGAGAGATTCAACAACGAAGCCCTCGACAAATACAGGAAGAAGCGCGAGGAGCGCCAGGAGAGGGAAGAGAAAGAGGAGAGGGAGATGGAGACCTTCCTCGACCGCGATGAACCTGAGATCGAAGCTCAGGAGACCCCGATCGAGCAGCCTGAGGAGGAACACGAGGTGCCTGTCGAGGAAGAGAGGCCCAGGAAGTCCACCAAGAGGAAGAAGGATGCAGAAGAGAGGCCTAGGAAATCCACCAAGAGGAAGAAGGATGAGGAGCCTGCAGAGGAACCCGTAATGGACGCCTCTGAAGATTTCGAAGCATCCGCAGAACCCAAGGAAGAAGAGGCCGAAGCCGTCGAGAAGCCTAAGGAAGCCAAAAAGGCAAGGTCCCTCCGCGGAAAGAAGCTCATAACTGATAAGGTTCTGACTCCCGAGCAAGAAGCATTCCGTGACATGCTCCTCGGACTTTCAACAACACACAACGCTACTGTGCTGGATGCTGACAACAATGTCATCAGGCAGGTGGCTGTCAAGAGCCTCGTCAACTCATTGAAAGAGGATGGCGACGATGTTGCAGCCATCGTCTTCGATGGAGTCATCTCCCAGAGGATCATCGATGTATCCTCGGAGAAGGGAATCAAGACCGTTGTCGGAACCCGTAAGGGAAACATCTCCAAGATGCCCGCAGATGTGACCATACTAACTAAGGAAGATCTCGTCTGATTACCATGGCCAAACAGAAACACGTCGAGACCTGGGAAGACGTCCAGGGAATGAAGTCGACCGCCGAGATCCTTCTGCCGAAGGACCCTCTTGACAGGGTCCTCGGTCAGGAGGAAGCCATCGAGCTGGCGAAGATCGCTGCCAAACAGCGCAGGCATCTGCTGCTCGTAGGTCCTCCCGGTACCGGTAAGTCGATGATCGCACGCGCACTGTCGATGAACCTTCCTGCACCTACGCAGGAGGTCCGTGTCGTCAAGAATCCCGAGAATCCTGAGAGGCCTCTGCTTTCCGTCCTCAGTGCGGAAGAGGTCCTCAAAGAGGAGGATATGAAATCAGCATCCATCGGCATTCTGCTGACGCCTGAACAGGCGCCTCCGTCCGTTGCCGAGCATTTGGGATACAGGTGTAAGATCTGCGGAGGCTATTCGCTTCCTACAGACCTTTCCTGCCCCCATTGCAACCAGACCAAACTGGATGCGACAGCGAACAAGAGCAATCCCTTCCAGGATCTACTAAGCAACCTCGGGGGCATGTTGGACATGCCTATGCCCGAGATCACAGCCGGAAAAGAGAAGGTCACTACACGCGGAAGGAATGACGAACAGGTCATCTTCGAGCGTGCTGGCGACAAGGTCCGCATGCTGGATAAGGACGCTATCGAGAAGAGGGCCGAACTCCGCACCACTAGCAACGAGAAGGTCCTTGTGAAACTCAAGAGGAACCCATTCGTTCTGGCCACCGGTGCATCCGAGACAGAACTCTTGGGCGATGTCCGTCATGATCCATACGGAGGTCATGAGAAACTCGGTTCCCCCGCATACGAGAGAATCGTTGCAGGTTCGATCCACGAGGCTCACGAAGGAGTTCTATTCATCGATGAGATCTCACACCTCAAGGACCTGCAGAGATACATCCTTACCGCTATGCAGGACAAGGTGTTCCCTATCACCGGTAGGAACCCCCAGTCAGCCGGAGCAAGCGTCAAGGTGGATTCTGTGCCTTGCGATTTCATCCTCGTAGCGGCCTGTAACATACAGGACTTGGAGAACATCCTCTCCCCGCTGAGGTCAAGGATCGTCGGAAACGGATACGAGGTCCTGGTGGACATAGCAATGCCGGATACCCCTCACAACCGCGCCAGGTACGCCCAGTTCGTGGCTCAGGAGGTCCAGATCGACGGACACATCCCGCATGCTACCATCGAGGCTGTTGAGAAGATCATCGCCGAAGGAAAGAGACGCGCCAAACTGGACAACCAGAACAATTCCCTCACTCTCAGACTGAGGGAGCTGGGCGGACTCATCAGGTCTGCCGGAGACATAGCCGTCCTCGAAGGTGCGAAGTACATAACAGGCGACCATATCGATCGTGCACTCAGGAGATCGAGAAGCGTCGAAGAGCAGATCAAGGAGCGTTACGGTTCCTACAACAAAGGTCTCTCCAAGGACGTATCCTCGGCTCAGAAAGAACGTTCCGGATACTACTTCGAGACAGAGCATCTGGACGATTCGATGTTCTCCTGAACAAACAATTGCGGCGGTACGGTTCGCCCTGCCGCCATCTTTCATTCTTCCATACACGTCGTTGGCTTATCATTTCACTGAGTATTTTCAACAAACCGCTTTATATATAGACCAGATTTTTGTATCAATGAGTAGGAACGGGTTCGTTCTTCTGGCCGTATCGATGCTGATTCTATCGTGTTTAGCGATGTCAGCTGTCGCCATGGATGCAGCCAAGGAGAAGCCCGTGGTGGAAGAAGGACCGCATCCCGAAGAACTGTATCCTGACGCAGATGTCATAATCACTGCAGATTCAGAAGGCAATACTGTGATGACATT
>JAEEGI010014161.1_pt1 | contig 16811 bp, 9 predicted proteins | sample 8958751 | NCBI WGS metagenome assembly JAEEGI01 (sample SAMN16246545, study PRJNA631951) | gut metagenome | biome: gut microbiome; feature: rumen; material: KS-attached | host: Bos | place: Iran: Karaj | collected 2018-10
AATAATTATTATAAAAACAAAGATGATATTAAAGTTAATGATATATTAAAAGTTAGAAGTGTAAAAATTATAAATAAAACTTTTAATCAAACTTATTCTTTTCAAAAAAATAGAAAAAGAGAAATTTTTGATTTAAATTTTTCAGAAAATGAAAAAGAAAAAAATAAAACATCAATAAATAATTATAAAAGTAATATAAGAAATAAAAATAATGATTCATTTAAAAATGATGTTCAATATGTTTTATTAAAATCAATTATAAATAATAATCATTTATTAAATCAAAAATCAAAAATTAAAGAAAAAAATGAAAAAATAAAGAGAAAAATCCTTAAAAAAAATTTGAATGAAAAATCAGAAAAATTTATTCAAACAAATATAAGTGAGGCTAATAATTCAATTAATAATATTTCTATATTTAGTTCAAATAATAATCAAAAAACAATTAATTCAAATCATATGATTCATTTAAATCAAAAAATCAAGTCTTTTGAAAATAAAAATGCTTTTATTCCTTTTAATATTCAAACTCCGAATAATAAAAAGTTAAAAGATTATTTTGATAAAGGAAATAAAAATAATAATGAATTTACTTTAAATTCTTATTCTAAAGAAAATAAAATTAGAAAATTAAGTAGATATAATTTAATTAAAAAATTGTCTAGTCCAGTAAAATTAATGTCTCCTGATTTAGATAATATTTTTACAGATGAAAATGATAAATAATTAATAAGTTTTTTTTTTTGAAAATATTTAATATATTTTAATTAAATTTCTTTATTATTTAAAAGACAAATTCCCATTCCAAAAATAATCAAAGAAAATCCGTAATAAAACTCTTTTTTAAATTTTTTTTTCTTATGAAATAATTCAAATAATAAAGTAGTTATAAAAGAAACAGTATTACTAATAATAACAGTTAAACTTAAACTTATTGATCCTAAACAAAAATAAAAAAGTATACTTCCACATTGATTAAGTAAAAAACAAATAAAAGCTTTATAATTTATTTTTAAATAATTTATTATTTTTATTATTAAAGAGTTTTTATCTTTATTTAAATCATCTTCTTTATAATATATTTCTATCAAATAATTTGTACTTCCCCAAATGAAACCAACTAGAGATAAAATAAAAAAGTCATTTAACATTTAAAAATTTATTTTCAAATAGAAAATAAAAATAAAATAATATATGTTTATTATTTTTTAAATTATGGAAGATGTTGTAATGAAAGATGAACAAGGAGTTTATACTATTAATGACAATTTTAATAGGAATAATAATAATGGAAATTTTAATATAGATAATATTGATATTGATGAAATTTGTAATAATTTAAAGGAAAATAAAGAAGAAATAGAAAAAAACAGTAAAAGTTTATTTGACGAAGATGATAGAATTATTTTAAGAAAATATGTTCAAAAAGAAAAAGAAATGCTTGAAAAGAACAATTATAACAAACATTATAAAAAGGATTTATTAGAAATTCAAAATAATTTAAATAAAATTCCAATTAATAATAAAATTAAGGAAAAATATTTAAATGCACTAAATAAAAAAAAAAACAAAATCAAAAAACAAGAAAATTAAAACCCAAAAAAAAACTAAAAAATATGTGGAAAATCAAATAATAATTGAAAAAAATACTTAATTAAAATTAAAATAATTAATTATAATTTTATATTATTGAGAAATAAATTTATGTAAATATAATTTAATAAAATATACAATATTATTTCTTTATTTGGTAATTTTTCAAAATAATATTCAATTAAACAAAAAAAAAATTAAAATAAAGTAAATTTAATGGTAAGATAAAAAAATATAATTTAAAAAGAGAAAATTAGATGAATTAGCAGCTCGAGATAATTGTGGTTTATCATGGAAAAAATTAACAGATTTATATTATTATAATATATATAAATCAAATGATTTTAAATATAAACCAAATTTCAGAGAACCTGCTTTAATTGATATAATAGATTCAAATAGTGAAAATAAAAAAGAATTTATTAGTTATATAAGTTATTTAATTCCTTATTTAATTGTTATTGGAATTGGAATATTATTTATTATTCCTTTTGTTGTTTTATGGTGTTGTATTTGTTTTCCTAAATGTTGTTGTAGAAAAAAATCAAGAATTACAAAACCAGTTTATTGTGTTATTATTCAATTAATATTATCTGCTATTAGTCTTGCTTTTGGAATTTCTATCTCTGTTTTATTATATTATTCTAAAAAAGATGTTTATGGAACTATATGTACTCTATCTATGTTAGGCTTTGATATCGTTGATGGAGTTGGTTTATTAAGAAAACAACAATTTGTAAAACCTTATTGGTATGGAATTACTGATGTTGGTTTAGTTCTTGAAAATTCTCAAACAGCTATTAATGATTTACAAACTGCTTGTACAGCTTTTGATGATACTAAAATTCAAGATTTAGTTGATAAAAGGGTATTGTTTACAACACAATTGATAGATATATATTCTTATTTTTACGGTTATGGAAAGATTTCATATAATAATCCAGATTCAAAATTATATACTAGTGGAACAAATGTTATTACTCCAACTTATATTTCTAGTTTAGGTCCATATAGTGATAATTCAACGGATCTTGGTAAAATTAATAAAGATTATTTAGATACATTTGAAATAGTATATAAAAAATATGTAAAACCTGTTGTTGGTTTATGTTTAGTCCTTAGACAATCAACTGAATTAACTTCTTCATTAAATTCTATATCTGATATTACTGGAACTTTAGAAGAATCAATGAGTACAATAACAGATGATGTTGTACAATTATTAAATGATTATAAAAATTATATTACTGAATATTTATTTGGCACTTTTTTAGGTTTAAATATAGTTTCAATGATATTTATTTTTGTTGAAGGATTAATGATAATATTTTATGCAAACAGAAATTATAATTTATTAAGAAAACATATAATTTGCCTTTGGTCTTTTATTGGATTTATCTTAGTTTTCTTCTTTATATTTGCAGGAATTTTTGGTATTGTTGCTGCTTTAATTAGTGATGTTGCTGATATTGTTGATTTTATTTTTGCAAATGAAAATTTAAAATCTGATAAACCAAGAATAATTAGTCAAGACGAAAATTTACAAAATATAGATATTTGTTTAAGAGGAAATGGTGATTTATTAACTATGTTTGTTAAAGATGATAATACCAAACAATATATTGATTATATGAATAGATTATTTAATATGTATTATCCTATTGAAAAATATAAAGCTTTGTCACAACCTGGTACAGAAAAAAATGAGTTTAACACTTTATCATCAATAGAAGAATATGAAACAAAATTACAAACTTATAGAGATGATTTTTCTTTGGCAACAACATATCAAGATCATGGAGGTTTGGATATGTCAACTCAATTAGAAGAATTAAATAAATATACAGTATATGGTAAATATTATCAAGAAGTATGTAATAATAGATTATATGATTATTTTGTATCAACAAAAGATAAATGTCCAAGTAATACTGATTATAATTGTTTATTGATAACAGATATTATTTCAAGTGCTCGTTATTCTAGTGGAAGAGTCTGTGAATTAGTTACTTCTAAATCACCTTCTTTTACAAATGTAGAAGCAGCTTTTATTGCATTTTCTGATTCCATTAACGATTTTAAGGTAAAGAATGATGATATAATAAAAAAAATTCTAAAAGAAGATACCAGTGCTCCCCCACAAAACATTATAGATTTAAAAGCTAAATATAAAGCTTGTGTGGAAGAAATAAACACTGTTTTAACAAATATAAATGATGATATAATAGGTCCAATTTATGAAACTTATAAAAACTACGTAAATTTAGAAGAATTAGAATCAGGAGAAGAAGTAAATGTATTTTCATGGATGAATTGCACAGTATTTGGAAGAGATTTAAACGCAACATTAAACATAATGAAAAAACATTTTAAAAAAGATTTACAAAATATTTTTATAATAACATTAATAAACAATGGTATATTAATATCTCAAATGATAATAATAACATTTATAATAAATTGGTATAAATATGATCCATTAGAGAATAATCCAGTAGGAGAGATGGAAATAGATGAAAAGAAAATAGGAGATGATGGAAAAGAAATAAAAGAAAAAGAAAAAATAGAATATGAAGAAGAAGAAGAAGAAGAAGATGATGATGATGAAGAAGAAGAAGAAGAAGAAACAGATCATGAATTATATCATAAATCTCAAAGTTTAAATGATAATAAGAAAAAAAATGAAATTGATTCTCCTGAAAGAATTGAAGTTAATAATAAAAAAGGAGTTAACAATAATTTTGTTAATGATCATCATAGTTCCAATGAAAGTGAAAATAATTCTGAATCTGATTTTAAATTAAAAATGATGAATAAATTAAATAAGAATAATGGGAATTGATTGGTAAATATATTCAATTTTTTTTTATTAATTTAGGTTTTATATTTTATTAATATTAAACAAAATTAATTTGGGATTTAATTTTCTCCTGATAAATAATCTTTTATTAAATATAAAATCATAAATTCTTTAAAAACAAAATATATATTTACTATAAATGAATTATGAAATTGAGATAATTTTTTTCTTTCATTTAATATATTTTCTTCAATTTTTCTTTTTTTTTTTTACTTTTGCTCTTTTAAAGCAAAATTTTCTTTTGTCTTTTTTAATTTCATTTTCAATTCTTTTCCAAATCCTCCTTTTCCAATGAATTCAAAATCAAAAAATTTCCTCATTACTTTTTTTTTTATTTTTAATTAAATTGTTCAATATAAATTTAGAAGTTTCTTTTCCATTTAAAAATTATTTTTTTCATTTATCTTCAAAATTTAAACATTTTTTTTATCTAATAAAAAAAAATATAAAATTATTATATCATCATAAAAAATATATTAAATAAAAAAGGAATAAATTAAAACATTGGAAATTAATTTTAATTATTTTAAATCAATGGAATAAAATAAATAAAATAAATGTCAAATCAAATTGAAATAGAAAAGATAATATTACTAATAGAAGAATTTATCCCAAATAACAATAATTTTAATATTATAATTGTTTTTTTAAGAGTAATGCCAATTTTTTTAGTATGTCATGATTGGAACATTCATTATAAATGTTCAATAACATATTTTCTTTCATATTATACAACATTACCTTTAATTCATCAATCAAATGCAAAACAATTTTCTTTTTATTTAGTTTTAATATTTTTTATTTTAGCAATAATAAATATAATAATATTCTTAAAATTATATTATCAATATAAAGAATATGGAAAATTAATTCATCCAAAAATTGCAGAAATAAATATTCAAATAATTTATATTATAAATTTTATAATTTCTCCTTTTATTTTTATGATTTGTACAGAAAATTTTTTTTGTACTCCAATTTATGATAATGAATCTTCTTATAAATTAATTATAGATTATAAAGATGATTGTAGAGATTATAAAAATATTATAATAATAATAATGCAAATCTTTTTATTTATTTGGAATATTTTTTTAAATATTTTATTTAGTTGTTTAACTGCAAAACCACTTTGTTTTACTTCTTCTTTTATAATTGCAAAATTAAATGAAATTAAATTTAAATTAGCTTTTTTTCCTTTATTTCAAATTATTTTAGTTTTTGATTATTATTTACCTTTAAAAATATGTACTTGTATTAGAATATTAGCAAGAATAATTTATATTATATTTTTTATAAAATTAATTATTCATGAACCAAAAAATTTTTATACTGATTTTAATATTAGATTTATTTTACTTGTTATTTATTCTATGAATTTTATTTCTTGTATGATAGAATATATTTTTTTATTTGATTTAAAAAATAATTTAATAATTTTACAAAAAAATGATACAATAATAATATTTAAAATATTAGTAGAAATATCGTTATCTCTTTTAATAGTTCAATTATTAAATTCAAGTGAAAGAAAATATACTCTTCAAGTTTTCCAAGGAAAAATATGTTCGGATTTTCCATATGAACTACTTAATAAAATATTTTATATATTTAATCACATTGAAAAGAAAATTGGAAATGATTTATTATATGAAATAATAGAAGACTTTGATTCAATTTATCAAATTCATTTAAAAGAAAATAAATGTTTAAAAATAAATGGTTTAAAATGTTATTGTAAAAAATATTCTTATGAAAATTTTTCTGAACAAGTTGATGATTTTTTAGATTCTATTAAAGAAGTTAGAGAAGGTGCAAAACCAATAAATAAATTATTAAAAAATAAATTTCCAATTATGTATAAATATTTAGAATATTTTATTAGAAGTCAAATTATTAAAAATAAAAGTAAAACAAATCAAGCTTTTTTTATTTTAGCTCTTGTTTTATTTTATATTATTTTTGATAAAAATTATACTAAATCACTTTTTTACGTTGAAGAATTTTCAAATACGAAATTTTATAAAGCAAATAAATTAGTACGTTTACAAACAAAATTAATTAAATTAGTAATATTAGATGATTATAAAAATTGTTTTATTTATTCTGCAGAAAAAGATAATAAAAAGCATACTGAAAATTCATTTCCAGAAATGTATAAAATATATTCAAAATTAAATGATAAAATATGTATAGAAAATAATTTAATAGCAGTAATGAAAAATTATATTTATACTTTAAATCAATATAAAGAAAAAGATTGTTCTTTAAATGAATATGTTGAATTAATGAAAAATTTTAGAAAATCATTAAATAAATTAAATACATCTTTAACAAGTACTTATTCTAAAAATCCTATAAGTTCTTATCATTTATGTGCTAAATTAACTTTATTTTATAGTTTTTTTTATTTAGAAATACCAAAAAATTTATCAATATGTTATAAAAATATTTTTGAAATTGAATGTACACAAGAAAATTTTTCAACATTAATAATAAATACATATAATAATAAAAATAATTGGAAATTTACAATTGAATATTCTTCTGATGAATTATGTTCTAAATTAGGTTATTGTTTATATGAATTAAAAGGAAAAGAAGTTAATGAATTATTTCCAGAATCTTTAAAAAAATGTTTTGAATATATTGTTTTAGAAAAAATTAGATTAGGAATTGTTCAAATTTTATTAAGAGAAATTGTCCTTGTTAATAAAGAAAAATATGCTTCTTTATTTGATATGATTTCTATTGTTATTTTCACTGGACAAGGTTTAAAATTATTTATGAAAGTTTATCCTTATAATTTTAAACAAAAAAAGAGTTTGAATAATAAAAAAAAAAATAAGAAAGAAAAAGAAAATAAAAAGGATAAAAAAAAGAAAAAAAAAAATTCGAAAGAAGAATGTTTTTCCTTTATAAATAAAAATGGTAAAGTTATAGCAATAAGTAAAGATTTTGAACAATATTTTTGTTTGAATTTTAATACAATAAAAAAATATAAAATAAATTTATTTAAAGATATTTTAAAAATAGAAAATATAGAAGGAAAAGATACAATAAAAAAAAATTTAGCACAAGTTTATCAAAATATCTCAGAACTAAATTTTAGTTTAATGCAAAATAATTCAAACGAAGAATTCGCAAAATCTTATAAAGAAATAAAAAAATTACAAAAAGAAATTTTAAGAAATATAAATACTAATTTAATATGCAATTATGAAGAAAGAGAACTTGCAAAAAATGAAAAAGAATTTAAACAATATTATTTTGTTTGCTTTAATATTGAAGTAGAAAATAAAATAATAAGTTTTGAAGATTATTTTAAAAATGATCATAATAAAACTGATTTATTAACTTTACAATCAAATACAAAAATAGGAGAAATTTTACATATAATTGAAAATACTAAACATAATAAAAAAACTAAATTTTATTTGAATATGAATCAAAATGAAGTTTTAAATAAAATAAGACAAATTCAAATATTATCAATTAAACAATTAATAGCAAACTATAATATTAATATTAAAGAAATATTACAATTTAATCAACAAGAAGAAGAAGAATTTAATCAATATAATAATATTGTAGAAAAAGAAACAAATAGATTAATTTCTTCAACTTCAAGTACTTTAAATTCAAATAAAAATAGTTCTACTCAATTAATTTCAATTGATAGTTTAGAAAAATTTTTTAGAATAAGAATGGATGAAGAATATCAATCAGTTAAAAAAAAAAGAAATTTTCAAATTTTAAAATATAGAATCTATTTACAAGTTTTTATTTGGATTTTTTTTACTTCAATATTTATTATATTACAAACATTAATAGTAATTATTGAAAGAAAACATAAAAAAAAAACTAGTATTTTAACAGATATATTAATTAATTCTTTAGTTTCAAGAAATATAATTTATTCTTTTATTTCTTCTTTAGTTTCAATGCAATATATTGTTAATAATTTACAAAATGATTCTATTATTGATAATGGATTTAGTAATACTATTGAATTTCATAAAGATAAAATTTATGACAAAATTGAAGATTATTTATTTTTTTATAAATTATTTGAAAGACAAGAAAAATATTTAGTTGATTATAATCAACAAGAAATAATTAATATATTTTTTACTCAATTAAATTATATAAGTGTTAAAAGTGATAATTTTATTGTTAAAGATTCATTAAATTCTATTTTATCTTCTACTCATTTAAATGCTTATGAAGTTATTGAAAGTGAAATTGAAAAATTTAATTTTAATGTTTCATATTCTGAAATTGAAAATAGAAAATTATTAAATGAAAGTGCATTTTTTCAATTTGTGTTTGATAATTATTTCTGTAATGGAAAATATTCTTGGGATGAAATTGATAATCTTTTATTATATGATATTAAGCATGATTCAAATAAAATTATTATTTATATTTATATTATTAATATTTTGAATGGTTCTTTTATGATTGTTGTATTTATTCTTCAATTATATTTTTTTAATAAATTTACTAATCAAATTTATGCAAAATATTATATTAATTATAATTACCTTCAATTTTTTAATAATTTATTATTAAAAAAAGCAAGTATAATAAAAGAATTTATTGATAATACAGCATTAGAAAATTTTCATAAATTTAAATCAGAAAAAATAGATTTTATAAATAAATATGAAGATAATAATACATTTAAAACTAATTATATAAGAATTAATAATAAAATTCCCATTATAATAAAATCATATAACATTAAATTAATAAAAACTGCAGAATCATCAAGAGAAAATTCAATAACATTTATAAATTTTAATAAAATATCAAATAATACAATTATACAAAATACAAAACAATTAGAAGAAAAAAAAAAAGAAGTGATTGAAAAACCAATTGAATATTATACAAATAAAAGTAATGTTCCATTTAATAATTCAGTAAAAAATAGTACTGCAAATTGTAAATATAATGGTAATTCTGAAAATAATGATTATAATCAAAAAAAATCAACTATTTATAAAATAATTAATAAAAAAAAACAAAACAAAATACCAAAAAGAAATTCTTTTCTAGGAAAAGATACAACAACTGAAAATTTAAATAATTCATCAATTGAAAATAATCTTAATAATCTAAAAAATTATCCTTTAAATTTACTAACAGAAATAAATCAAATATCCGCAAAAAAAGATTTACAAAAACCAAAACAATTTATAATATATATACTTTTTTTTTCAATATCTTGTGTTTTAATAATATTATTTTGTATAATAAATGATTTAATAATTCATAGAAGTTTAAGAGAAAATTTTATTTTTACAGAAATAATAAAAAATATAATAGAATTACCAAATACAAGAATGGAAATTTTTTTAATTTATGCAATCATGCTTTTAAAAGGAGAAATAATAACTTTTGATTATAAATCTCATGGTTATTTAAGTTCTTTTGAAGAATTAAAATATTTAAATGATTTAGAAACTCATGATATTTTAGAAGAAGCATTTTTAAAAATAGATATATTTGAAAATAATATTTTTAAATATTTACAAATTAATAAGAAAAAATTTATAAATTTAAATTCTTTTGTTTCAAATTATAAATCTAAAGAAGCTTGTGATTTAATATTTTCATATTATTATAATAATAAAGAAGAATTTGGTTATAATCAATTTAATCCGTTTAATAAACACAACAAAGAAGAATTAAGTAGAATATGTAAAAATATTTCAAAAGGAATTAATAATCAAGGAATAAACACAGCAATTGCAAGTTTAATTATTTCTATTAAAAGTAATTTTTATGAATTTAAAGAAGATAAATACAGAGAAAATAATTTAACTTCAAGAATTGAAAGTGAACATTTTGTTTCTTATCAATTAGAAGTTGAATATATTTTAGATAAAATTTATGCTAATTATATCATTTCATGGAAAATGGATAATAAAATTGCTAAGAACAAATTAAAGAAATATATTATTGTTTTTTATGTTTTAATTATGGCTTTAATTTTAATTATTTTAGGATTTTATCTTATTTTTTTTCCTTTTAAAACTTTAAAAGAAAATGACATTATTAATGATGTTGAACCTTGTTATTATAATACTATTATGTATTGAATATTATTATTATATACATATTATTAAGAAGCAATATTTTAAATCAGTGATTAATTAATAAATATAATATATAAATATTTAATAATATAAATATTTTATATGATAAATAAGTTTAATTTAAATTTAAATTAATTTAAAAAATCAACTTTACAATATTTCAATCAAAAAAAATAATTGATGTACGATAAAATAAATAACAAAATAAAACAAAAAAAATATATATCTCTTAAAATAATAAAAAACATGATTTACTTATTAATCTTTAAATTCTCCAATATTTTCCATACTTTTATTTTTTTTAATTTTCTTTTTTTTCTTTTTAAAACTTTTATTATAAATTCCAAATTCAGAAAAGCTATCATAACTTCCAGGTCCAGGATTATCATTAATAAGAAAATAATTTCCATGTTTCGCAAAAATACTTCTTCCTAAATTACTTCTAAATCTTGAGTTAAAAATATTTTTTCCTCCATTAATTAAATTTTCACTTTTATAACAATTAGGACCAGGAATATTATTCTTATAACTTTTCATTCTACTTTCTTTAGTGAAACCAATAAAAGGAAAATTAATATATTTACTATTAAAAATATATCTTTTATGAATATTATTATTATAAGAACCAGGACCAGGAAAATTTTCACTCATACTATAATTTTGAAATTTATTTCTCCCTTGAAAAGAATATTTAGGAGCATCATTACCAAAAATGTTACTTACATTATATTTCCCAGGACCAGGAGAACAATCATCTTTAATTTTATTAAATTTACTAGTTCCAAAAGAATATCTTGGTCCAGATTTTTTATCAAATAAACGAGATATTTTATAAAAAGGAACATTATTGTTTTTTCCTTTTGTAAAATCACTTTTATTACCATATCCTAATGATGTTGAACGATTTGATAAGAATGAAGGAAGATTATAATAAAATGTTTCTGATGATAAATTTTTTGATATTGGAAAACGAAGAGATTTTGGAAAAGAATACATTTGCTTTGAAATTGAGTGGTTTAGTTGATTATTTGATATTAATGTTCCTGTTATATCTGAATTAGAATGTGATAAAGACATTTTTTAATTTTTATGTATTTGAAATTTAAATTATAATGTGAATAAAAAAAAATAAAAAAAATGAGTAATTTAAATAGAAATGAAATAACAGAAGATTTATTATTAAAATCAATATCAAAAAAAAGTCAAAATGAAATAGAAAATGAAGATGATGAAAATATTATAGTAAATTATGAATATGAAATAATTGATGAAGAAGAAAAAGAAAAAGAAAAGGAAGAAAATAATTCAACAAATAAAACACTAGGAAAAGGAGATCAAACAAATAATGATGTATTTAATGATAAAAATATTGATAAAACAATTTTTAGTAAAATTGCTGAAGATATGTATAATAAAATTAAATTAAATAATAATAAATCCTATAATTATGAAGATTTTACTAATGATCAATTTTTAGCTTTTTATTCTGATAAAATTAATAATTTTGAAAATAATCAAATCATTAAAAATTTTTTAGATAGAAATAAACAATATATAATTGATAAAAATAATAATAAAGAAACTATTAATAATAGAATTGATCAAATTCAATTTTTTAATAATAAAAAATATTCCCAAAATCAAATAGAAGAAAAAATAAAAAAATTTAATGATAAACAAGAATTATATCAAAATAAAAAGAAAAAAGAAATTGAAGAATTATCAAAAAAAATTTATGAAGAAAAAAAAAAAAATTATCAAGATAAACCAAATATAAATAAAACAAATTTAGATTATTTAAAGAAAAAAGTGGAATATAAATTTAGAAAAAGGAATTTAAGTCAAAATAATAAAAATAATACTTCATTTAATAATAATAATAGTGTTAATATTACACCAAAAAAAAAAATGAGTGATAAAGAAATAAATAATTTAGTGAATAAATTACATAATGAAGCAAAAGAACTTAAATTAAAAATTTCTAAATCAAGTGATGATTTTTATAAAAAAAAAAAGAAAAATTATAATTTTACAAATAAAACTTCAAATAAAATGTTATTTAATAATCTTTTAAAACAATATCAAAAAGAAATAAAAAATATAAAATCAGTTTCTTATATAAAAAATCCAATTATAAATTTTGATGAGTTTAAAATTATATTAGAACATATGCATTTTATTAATGAAGATACAGAAATAAATGTAATTAAAGAAATTTGGAAAGAATTAACTTTATTTTCTCCTTCAAATAAAAAAGATAGTGATTTAATTTTAATTTATATTTTATGTTTAAATAATTTATATAAAAATGATATTGAAGATATTATTCATAAAAATTTAAAATGGATTAATTTTAAAAAATATGATAAATTAATTAAAAAAAGAAAAGATTTAGAAAATAAATATAAAGAATTAAGACAAAATAGAAATGAATATTATAATAATTTAAGAGTTCAAAAAGAAAAAGAAAATTTAGAAAAAAAATATAATTCATTAGAATATGAAAATCAACATATTTCAAAAAGTTTAGATAAATATTATGAATCAATAAATTTAAAAAGAAAAAAATTAAGTGAAACATATAATATAATATTACAAAAAAGAAGAAATAAAATAGAAGAATTAAAGGATGAAAAAGAAAAAAAAGCATTAAAAGAATGTACATTTAAACCAAAAACAAATAAAAATAAAATTATATTTTATTCTCCAAATGAAAAAGTAAATTATTCAAAAGAAAAAAAAATTAAAAAAAATATATCAGAGAAAGAAAAATCTTATGGAACAACTTATCATAATACATTATCATCATTAAATGAAAAAATGTTTAATGAAAATCCTATTTCAAATGATTATAATGTTCAACAAGAAATATATAGATATAAACAAGCAAGATATTTAAAAAATAAAAAAAATAAAGAATTAAATTTTGGAAATAATTTTTCTTATAATAATCAAATTTTACAAAAAGAAATGTTCTTTGATAATGAAAAATTAAAGAATAAAGAATCTTTTGATAAATTTCATAAAATTAATCAAAATTATCTTAAAAAAGAACCTTTAATTACTTTTGAAATTCAAATTAGAAATAAAACTGATATTTTAAATTATTATCAAGGTGATGATGTTGAAAAAATTGTTATGAAATTTGTTAAAAAACATAATTTAAGTAATGAATCTAAAAGGCAAATTAAAGAAGCTTTACAAAGAAAAATAGAATTATTATAAACTTTTTTTTTGAATGTTATTTAATTTTTTTAAAAGTAAATTCATATAATTATAAAAATATAAAATATAGAATTATTATTATATATAAACAATAACAACCAATAAAATATTAAAAAATAAATAATTTAATATAAAAAAATAATTCAAATTGTTTTTTTTACATTTTAATTTTGCTTAATTTTAATTTTTTTATTACCATTTTTTTTTTAAAGGAGAAATATTTTTATTCGTTTTTTGATATCTCTTTAATATAACATTTACAAAAATGAAAGACTTTATCTCTTTTTATTAAATTACAAAAAATATCAAATTAATCTTTTTATAGTAAATAATATTACCATACATAATCAATTAATTTCATCATAATTATCGTATACAAAAAGTTAATACCTATATCTTTTAGAAGTATTAATTACTTCTGAATTTTCATTTTCTTCATCATCATCAACTTCTATATCTTCAGAAGATTGATATTCAGATTCATTATCACTTTCTTCTTTTATTCTTCTTGATCTTATAGGAGAATATTTATATTCAATTTTTTTTCTATTATTTTTTTTCTTTTCTTTTTTTTGTTGTTTATGTAAATTATTTATATCTTCTTCATGAACACAATAATCTGGAATTGGTTTTCTTTTAATTGTTTCTCCTGTTAATTCTTGTAATTGTTTTATTCTTTCTTCTCTTTCAGTTCTTATATCTACTCTTTCTAATTTTAACATCATTATTTTTGATTCTAATTTTTCTTTAACTGTTGCACAACCCATTTTTTATTATTTTTCAATTTTTCATTAATATTTAAATAATTTAATTTTATTGAGAAAATAATTATTATTTGTTTATAAAAAATGAAAAATATAAATTAATGTGAATAAAAAAGGTTTCATATTTTGAATAAAAAATAAAAAGTTTCTAATATTCTTAGGTCTTTACAATGTAATTGAATTTATTCATATTTCTTTTTTATTATATTTTCATGAAGAAAGAGTTAAAAAAGAAGATTATATTATATTTTTATAATAATTAATTTTTGAATTTAAGAAAAATTAATAAGTTCTATTTATTATTAAAAAAGCCTAAGAATCATAATATAATATACTTAATCATTTAATTATAATTCTTATATTTCTAGGGAGAAAATAATAAAATATAAATAATATTAAAATAAAAAGAAATTTTAAAGTCATAAATTTTTTGAAATGAATTATAATATATAATTTAAATAATTTAAAAAACATCCAAATAAAAATTAAACAAAGAAATAAATAAAAAGAAGAAAAACAATAAAATAAATAATTACAAAAAAATAAATATCAATTAATGATTATTATCTTGTGCTTTAAATTGAATTTTTTTACTAGATTTAGATTGTTCACTTCCTTTATTAATTTTTATTTTTCCAACACTTTTATTAACAGGAGTAATAGTAACTTTATTATCAAAACTTACTCTATCATTAATTTGATTTGTTTTATAATTTGAAAGTTCTCTTAGTTTAGATGCATTATTTCTTTTTTGTTTACTTTGATAATTGATTTTTCTTTTTGAATTTGAATTTTGTAAAATATTATTATTATTAATAATGTTACTATTAATATTTGAATGTGTTTTTAAAAATATTTTTGGCTTATTTTGAGAAGGATTTGAAATATGACTTGTTTCATTACTTGATTCATTTTCATAATCTTGATTTTTTTTCTCATTTTTAATCTTATTTAAATTTGGTGTATTTTTTTTATAATTAGTATAATTTTGCTTAGTTTGATTATTAGGTTGAAAAACAAAATTTATGTTTTTACCTGGAATCCTTGAAGAAGTAATTTTCTTATGGTCATTATTATTATTATCATTATTAAGTAGTTTTAAAATTATTTCACTATCATCTTTTTTATCTTTAATTTTTAAATGAAATAAAAATTTAAAAGGTTCAAATAACAGAGGAATAGTTAATAAAGCTTTAAATTGTTTAATTTTATCAGTTTTTTCATATTCATCAACAAGAGTTAAAGGAATTTCTCCTTTTTCACTTCTAGTAATCCAAGGATGTTTTAAAGCTTTAAAAGTACTGTATCTAAAGAAAGGTTCAAATTTACATAATTTTAAAAATAAATTTCTAGCTAATAAAGGAAAATAAGAAGGAAAATCAAATTTTTCTTTATTTAATTTTAAAGAATGTAATTCTTTAATATATTCATCATGAGTCATTTTCTTTTTATATATAGGATGTTTACCTCCAGAAACTAATACATACAATATAATACCTATAGAAAATAAATCTACTAAATAATCATATTTTCTTTTTTCAATTATTTCAGGAGCCATATATAATGTGGTCCCACAAGTTCCTTGAATTAATTTTTCTAATAAATTACTATCTAAATGATATGCTAAACCAAAATCGCATAATATTATAGAATCTAAATTATTTTTTTTTTTAAACATTATATTTTCAGGTTTTAAATCCCTATGAATAATATTATTTTGATGGAGAAATTCAACAGCTTCTAAAATTCCTTTTATTATAATAGAACATTCAGAATCTGTAAATAAATAATCTTCTTTTTTATTATTATATCTTCTTATAATTAAATCTTTTAAAGAACCTCCTTCAATTAATTCCATGAAAATAAAAAAATATTTAGGAGTATCTAAAACTTCATAAACATTTAATATTCTTGGATTAGATAGTTTTTTTAATATATTAACTTCATTATTTAATATTTTCAAATCGAAAATATTATTTTCAGTTTTATCTACAATTTTAATTGCTAATTTTTGTTCAGTTTCTAAATCAATTACACTAATAACTAAACCAAAAGAACCAGCACCAATAATTTCTATTGGATAAAAAGCTTCTATAAATAATATTGAGTATCCATTTGGATATTCAAGTTTTAAATTCTTGAAATTTATATTAAATGGATTTTTGTTTAGTTTTTCAAAATTTATTGTTTCTTTATAGTTTTTTTTTATTTAATATTTGAGATGTTTTTATACTGTCTCTTCTCAAAAATAATAAATAATTT
>JAEEGI010014163.1_pt1 | contig 16810 bp, 18 predicted proteins | sample 8958751 | NCBI WGS metagenome assembly JAEEGI01 (sample SAMN16246545, study PRJNA631951) | gut metagenome | biome: gut microbiome; feature: rumen; material: KS-attached | host: Bos | place: Iran: Karaj | collected 2018-10
CTCACGGAGCAGGTAGACGCAGCGAGCATGAACTCTCTGCTGCAGCAGCTGATGTATCTCGAGCAGACCGATACGGGTGAAGAGATCACCCTGTTCATCAATTCACCCGGCGGAGAGTGTCTCAGCGGCCTTGCCGTTGTCGACTACATCAGGACGATGAAATCGCCTGTCAGGACCGTCTGTACTGGTCTCGCGGCGAGCATGGGAGCTATCCTGTTCCTCTGCGGAACCAAGCGTGAGATGCTCTCGCATACAAAGGTCATGATTCACGATCCGAGCACTCATAACACGTTCAGCGGCATGAAGCCCGATGAGATCGATGAACAGCTCTCCATGCTCCGCGAAACTCAGCAGGTCCTCTGCGGAATCATCTCCGACGTCACGGGCAAGCCGCTCAAGGACGTCCGCAGAGTGACAAAGCGCGACAGCTATTTTGACCTGAAGGAGGCACTGAAATTCGGGCTGGCGACGGGTGAATATTCGGGTTGACGCAGTACCACCCTTTAGGGTGGTACTGCTGCGGCTTTAAACACGGCGGAAAATGAATATTTTTTTCGGTATGAAATACGTATTGAGATTTGAAAAAAAGTGTGTTATTATATACCTGATTGGTACTATAAGTATTTGAATAAAGTCAATGGCATAAACGGCGTCTCCGAAACGGAGCTGCCCTTTGTGACGACCTTATGAGAGGAATAAAAATGGCTGAATTGAAAAAACGTAAAAAACGAAGAGGCCTCAGCTCCTTCCAGGTTATTATCATGAGCTTCTTCGGGCTTATAATGGCAGGAACTCTGCTGCTGATGCTTCCGATTTCTTCCGCGCAGCACGTATTCACTCCGTTTCCCGAAGCGCTGTTCACCGCGACCTCAGCGACCTGCGTAACGGGGCTGATCGTACACGATACGGCTACATACTGGTCGTTCTTCGGACAGTGCGTTATCATCACGCTTATCCAGATCGGCGGAATGGGCGTTATCACGATCGGAATGGCTGTAATGCGCGCGTCGGGCATGAAGATAGGCCTTTGGCACAGAAGCACCATGCAGGATTCCATAGCGGCTCCGCATGTCGGAGGAATGGTGCGTCTCACAGGCTTTATCCTGAAAACGACCGTGCTTATCGAGCTTATCGGCGCGCTGCTGCTTTTGCCGTTATTCTGCAAGGATTTCGGGATTCTTAAGGGCATCTGGTATTCTCTGTTCCATTCGATCTCGGCGTTTTGCAACGCGGGCTTTGACCTTATGGGAACGCGGGAGCAGTTTTCTTCGCTGACGACCTACGGCGACAATATCTACCTCAACTGCATCATAATGCTGCTGATCATCTCAGGCGGTATCGGCTTCCTCGTATGGGGCGATATAAAAGCCAACAAATACCGCTTCAAGAGATATTCTCTCCAGAGCAAGATTGTGCTGTTTTCCACGCTGCTGCTGATTGTGCTGCCGGCTGTGTTGTTCTTCTTTACCGAATACGGCAATCTGAATATGCCGGAAAGAATCATAAGCTCGTTTTTCCAATCCGTAACGACAAGGACGGCGGGCTTCAACTCGCAGGATCTGTCGCAGATGAACGAATCGGGCGTAGCGGTCATGATAATCCTCATGCTGATAGGCGGCTCGCCGGGTTCGACCGCGGGCGGTATGAAAACCGTTACCTTCGCTGTCGTGTTCCTGGCGGCGATCACGGTATTCAGCAGGAGAAAGGACGTTCAGGCATTCAAAAGAAGAATCGGAGACGATATCGTCCGCAACGCGGGCGCGGTACTGTTCATGTATCTGTCGCTGGCGTTCATAAGCGGCGTTATCATCAGCAGGGTCGATAATCTTCCGCTGCTGACCTGCCTTTTTGAGACGAGCTCCGGTATCGGAACGGTCGGCCTGACGCTCGGAATAACAACAAAGCTCTCAATGCTGTCAAAGGCAATACTAATGGTGCTGATGTTCTTCGGCAGAGTCGGAGGACTGACGCTGATTTACGCGGCGGTGCCGTCATCGGGCAGTACGAATTCCCGTCTGCCGCTCGAAAAAATATCAATCGGTTAAAGGAGAATCAAAATGAAATCAGTTTTAGTTATAGGCGCGGGACAATTCGGAACCCATATCGCGCAGAGAATGGAAGAGCTTCACTGTGAAGTAATGGCGATAGATATCGACGAGGACAGCATCAACGATATCCTGCCTTATGTGACCGACGCGAAGATCGGAGACGGCACAAACGAGGATTTTCTCCGTACCCTGGGCATTGATAATTTTGACGTCTGCTTTGTCACCCTCGGCAGACACTTCCAGACCTCGCTGGAAACCACTTCTCTTCTCAGCGAGCTTGGAGCCAAAAGGGTAATTTCGCGCGCCACGAACGACGTACAGATGAAGTTTTTGCTCCGCAACGGCGCCGACGAGGTCGTTTACCCCGAAAAGCAGATGGCGCACCGCATCGCCACCAAATACGCGTCTGACAATATTCTTGACCTGTTCCACCTTGAGAAGGACTATTATATCTACGAGCTTGAGGTGCCGAAGGACTGGTACGGCAAATCTATCGTTCAGGTTGACGTCAGAAAGAGATTCAATATCAATATCCTGACTATGAAGCGCGGAGACAAGGTAATGATCCCCGACGCCAACACTGTTATTCAGCCCGCCGACATCGCTTTCGTCCTCGGAGAGCTTAAGGATATCCAGAAGGCGTTGAATTACAGGAGATAACTAAATTATCATACAGTCCGTAACTGCCCCTGACAAGGCGGCTGCGGGCTTTTTGTTTTGCCGCACTTGATAAAGTTTTAATATTCCGAAGCTGCTGATATTGACTTAAGTCTGAGTTTATGATAAACTCAAATCAGAGATTTTTGTGCAATAACGCGAAAGTGACCGAAAGCAAGAAAATATCATATGAGTTATAATATTCAGGTATTGTGACTCGGAAAAGGAGTGCAAAATGGCAGACTACATTATAGCGACGTCGTCAACCTCTGATCTGACACGTGACTGGCTCGACGAACACGGCGTTCCGTTTATTCCCTACACATACACGGTCGGCAGCGTTCTGTACGAGGACGACTGCCGCGAGGAAAGCCGCGCCGCGGTTTACGCGGGAATGAGGAAGGGCGATATCCTCAAGACGTCTATGATCAACGAGGTCATGTACTGCGACTTTTTCAGAAAGCTGATGGAAACAGGCAAGGACGTTATTTTTCTCGATATGTCGGAGAAGATGTCCGTTTCCTACAAAAACGCGCTGAACGCCGCCGAACAGGTACGCGCTGAATATCCCACACAGACGCTTTACGTCATGGATACGCTGTGCATCTCAGGCGGTCTGGGAATGCTCGTTCAGAATATGGTCAGCCGGATGGAAGAAGGCATGAGCTTTGACGACGTGATCGCGTGGGGAGAGGCGAACAAGCTGAAAATAGCCCACCGCTTTACCGTTGACGACCTCAATTATCTTAAGGCAGGCGGACGCGTGTCAAACGCATCGGCGCTGGTAGGCTCGATTCTGAACATCAAGCCCGTGCTGTACGTTCCCGACAAAGGCACGCTCGAAGTCGCGAAGAAGATCCGCGGCAGAAAAAATGCCCTTAAGTACATCACAGACTGCGTACTCCGCGACCTGCGCGCGATTGACTGCACGGGAGCAGAGATACACATTCTTCACGCCGACTGCCTCAGCGACGCCGAACTTGTGAGCTCCGCGATCCGTTCTGAGTTCCCGATGATCGGCAAAATCGAAATCACTTCTCTCGGCGTAGTCATAGGCGCGCACTGCGGTCCGGGACTGCTTACCATCTTTTATTTCTGCGGCGGAAGAACGCCCGAATAAGAGAAGCGTCGATATTCATGTGTATCAAGCCGTCGGAGATTCAGTTTCCGGCGGCTTTTTGCGTTATATCTGTTACAAAAGAACAATCCTCAGCAGGAAATTAATGCCCTGCTGAGGATTGTTTTATTTTCTCATGATTAACCCGCTCGGCGCACCTGAAAGCTCATTCAGCAAGTATCCCAGCCATTCGGCGGCTATTGCCAAACCGATAAAACAGTAGGCAAGAAAAAAATACTTCTTTTTCTCTTTTTTGATACGGTTGTTCTCAAAAACCAGAATGTTGAGCACATTCAGCGTGATCATGCAAATCAGCACGGTGCATATATAGGATTCCATGCGGCAAGTACAGCGACGGGCTGAATCTCAGTCAGTGCGATTATGCTACGGACGAAAATAATCTCAAGACTGCCATAAAGAATAATAACAGCACTTATGTTTACGCACAGGTGGACGGAAAAGATAAAAAGCGCACAATTCAGATCAATCCGATTTCTACCTCGGAATTATCGACCAGGAGCCGTGCGCAGTACGGAAAAGTGTTCAGAAATGCTTTAATAACGCCTCCTGAAAAACATATTTAGCTTTACGTAATTCCTGTTTCGTTTTTTTTGGGTGAGGAAATACATAATCTCTGTTAATATTATACAAAGAATACCCTTTTAATGTCAATACTCCTTGTACATAATCACAGTCCTTTTAGCATCGTGTTGAATAGCTGTGCAACGGAATTAATTCAGCAAACATAGGAGCTTTTGTATCCGCAAAAAGGAAAAACTCAAACTAAGACACGCGGCACTTGACAAGCCAACGGAATACCAGCTATAATAAAGCTAATAAACATTAGCACTTTTTCGGGAGGAAATTGTGACAACAAAAGCCAAAGCGTTTTTTGCTGCTGAAAAGCAACAAGCGGTTGCTTTTCAGGGTGATTCTTCAGTGCTATAATATTATCAGGAGGTGTTATTATGGATACAAAAGAAATTCTTTACGAACTCAGGACAAAGAAAGGTATGTCACAGGATGAAGTCGCCGAAAAGGTCTTTGTGACGCGTCAGGCGGTATCCCGCTGGGAGAACGGAGAAACGGTGCCGAATACCGAAACGCTGAAACTGCTGTCCGAGCTTTTCGGTGTTTCTATCAATACTCTGCTTGGAGCGCCGCGTCAGCTTATCTGCCAGTGCTGCGGCATGCCGCTTGAGGAGGGAATCTTTGCCAGAAATCAGGACGGAACGCTGAATGAGGATTACTGCAAGTGGTGCTATGCCGACGGAGAATATGTCTACAGCGATATGGACGATCTGATAGATGTCTGTATACCTCATATGGTCAAGGAGGGCTTTTCCGAAGAACAGGCTCGCGCGTATATGAAAGAGATGCTGCCCAAGCTTGATTACTGGAAAAGATACAAGGAGCTCAGCGACGACGGACAGTTTGAGGCGTTCAAGCAGAAGCTTATCGAAGAGATAAACGACCTTCATATCGAGGGCATGCCGAAGGTAGAAAAGCTGAACGCGCTCGTCGGAAAGTACGTCAATCTTCAATTCCGGCTGCCGAATGGCATGAACGCAAAATTCCTTGATGACGAAACGACCTATCTCGGAAATCAGCTGGAATCGGAATTTGGCTCAGACAGATGCTTCGGCGTTCTTGCCAACATGAATTTTATCCTGATATGCACCTACGGCGCAGAGGGAGCCGACCCTGAGCTTGTTATCTATAAAAAGAGATAGCGGTCAAAAGACAGCGATCGTAAATTTCAATCCAGTTATCATTGCAATTTTCCGGAAAATGTGATAAGGTATTTTCGGAGATGATAATATGATTGTTCTCATTATCGTACTTTCAGTACTTCTCACAGCCGTTCTTATTGGGCTGATTGTTCCGTACTACATAGTATTTTACTCGCCGCACCGCAACGCCGATGAAATTGAAACCGAGCCGTTTCTGGACGACATGGATATGTTCAACGAGATAAAGGCTCAGGCGAGAAAGCTCTCTGAAATTCCCTGCAGCCGTGTTCAGACGAGAGCATACGACGGCGTTAGGCTTTCGGGACGGTATTATCACAAGTCGGACGACGCGCCGCTGTGTATCTGCTTTCACGGCTACCGCGGCTCATCGGTTCTTCATTTCAGTATAATAGGGCAGTTCCTCCAGGACGAGGGTTACAATGTCCTTCTTGTTGACCAGCGCGCTCATTTCGGCAGCGGCGGTCACACCATAGCTTATGGGATACGCGAACGCCGCGACGTGCTCTCTTGGATAGAATACGCAAACGGACGCTTCGGCAAGGATAAGCCGATCTATCTTTTCGGAATCTCGATGGGCGCGGCCACGGTCGTGATGGCGGCAGATCTTGCTTTGCCGGATAACGTCAGACTGATTTGCGCTGACTGCCCGTACAGCTCGCCGCGGGACATTATTTTCTACGTCGCAAAGCGTTGGTATAAATGCCCGAGGCTTCTGTGGGCGCTTATCCGCGTTTCCGCGCTCGTGTACGGTCACCTGATAATTCCGCGTAACCTGACCGCCGCGAACGCTGTGAGGAACACCGACAAGCCGGTGCTGCTTATTCACGGCGAGGCGGACTGCTTTGTCCCGAATGAAATGAGCGAGGAAATACGGCTTGCAAATCCCGATTGCGTGGAGAGGCACACCTTTCCCGATGCGGTTCACGGCGTGAGTTATTTTTACGATCCCGAGCGTTATATCGCGATTCTGCGCGACTTTATAAAGAGAAACGGCTGATATATAAGGGGCTGCCGCAAATCGAAAGATTTGGCGGCAGCCCCATTAATTTTTTACATCAAAGGCGCAAAGAACTTCATCAGTGTGCCAAGCAGTTTATATGATATTTTTTCGTTTTTGATTGTCCTCGGTGTTACCTCGCGGCATTTTGAAAGCGTATTCTGAAAGTCAAGCTCTATCTCGGGAATACAAGCTGTTTTGTACATGTATGCCGCGCATTCGAAGTGATGATAAAGACTGCGGTAATCAAGATTGATCGTACCGACGGTTGCCTTGCAGCCGTCGCTGACGAATACCTTTGCGTGAACGAATCCCGGTGTGTACTCGTAGATTTTCACACCTGACGCGATAAGGCGCTTGTAGTGGGATTTTGCCAGAGCGTAAGCCGCTTTCTTGTCCGGAATGCCGGGCAGTATCAGCTTTACGTCTACTCCGCGGCCTGCGGCATATTTCAGCGCGGTTTCAAGCTCTCCGTCGAGAATAAGGTAAGGCGTCATGATATGCACGTAATCTTTTGCGCGGTTGATTATATCCATATAGACGGTCTCTCCGACCTTCTCGTTGTCCAGGGGACAATCTCCGTAGGGGATCACGTACCCCGAGGGATTTTTCGGCGCGCTTACCGCACCCTCAAGCCACTGAGAGAACTCAGGTTTTTTCTCGTCGATGTTCCACATCTGCAAAAACAGCAGCGTAAAGCTCTTTGCTGCCTCGCCTTTGAGCATGATGGCTGTGTCCTTCCAGTGCCCGAAGCGTTCGGTCAGATTGATATACTCATCTGCGAGATTGACGCCTCCGGTGAAGGCTGTCTCGCCGTCGATCACAAGTATCTTTCTGTGATCTCTGTAGTTGTAATGCGAGGATACGACAGGTCTGATGGGAGAAAAAGCCTTTGCCTTGATTCCTTTTTCTTCAAGCAGTCTGCAATAGTTCGAGGGAAGCAGCGACATCTCGCACATTCCGTCGTACATCATACGCACTTCAACTCCCTGAGCCGCTTTCGCAACAAGCAGTTCGAGAACCTTGCCCCACATATAGCCCTCTTCAACTATGAAATATTCCAGAAAGATGAATTTTTCGGCAGCCTCAAGAGCCTTTATCATAGCGGCAAACTTGTCCTCGCCTATGGGGAAGTATGTGACCTCGGTGTTGTTGTATATGGGAAAACAGCCTGTGCGGTTCAGGTACCTCGCCAGAGCGTCCATGCCTGACCCGTCCTTTTTCAGCGCGTCAAGAACGTCCTGTGACTGTGGAATGGCGGTCCGGGTCTGCAGTATCAGAGTTCTTTCTCTGCGCTCAAGCTTTCTGTACCCGACATTCATTCTCGTGAACAGCAGAAATATCGCGCCGGGTACCTGGAATACGGAGATCAGAAACATCCATGTCAGCTTGGCGCTGAAATCCATACCCGTGTTGAACAGATAGATAATCATTATTACGCTGAAAACCACCAGAAACGCCGAGAAAAACGGCAGCCAGGTGATGAGCCAGCCGTAAAAGAATATATACATCGCAAGCTGCAGCAAAATCAGCAGTACTATAACGGAAAACCGGCTGAACACCAAATGCAGCAGTCCTTTTTTTCTGGGCTTTGCCAGCCTGAAAATTTCACTCATATTTATCCTCTCACTGTTGTCATTTCCAATATCCAAATATCAACTTTAGTATATCACACCTGAACGGTGAAGGCAAGACGCATTCATTTATCTATTATGCGGCTCTACCTGCAATGTCATACATAATAGCCGCAAATACCCGAAACAGTAATACTTTTCCGAAAAAATATTGACAAACTCCGATTTATGCGTTAAAATACATACAAATTAAAATCCAAACCGATGACGAAGAGTAAGTAGGTCTTATCACTTGTCTTACAGAGAGCTGCGGACGGTGAAATCGCAGCAGAGAATATATGACCGAATGGACTTCTGAGGGCGAACAGAAATGCGGAAACACAGAGTATGTGAGACGGATTGACCCTACGTAAAGCGGGTCGGCGTAATTAATTACGTGTTGAGAGGACGCTGAAACGCGTCAAGCAGGGTGGCACCGCAGGAAGTATCCTGTCCCGGCAGTTATGCAGGGACAGGGTTTTTATTTTATATTCATTTTTAATTCTCAGGAGGAATTATGGTACTCTTAACAATGCGATGGCGACTTCATCAGTAATATCCGCAGAAAATAAACAATTAACAAATAAGGAGTTATTATCATGAAAAGAATCATCGCAGCTTTACTGACCGTACTTATGATCGCGACCGTTATGACCGCATGCTCGGGCAACACGGGTTCTGACACCAAAACCACAAAGAAATCCTTCAAGGTAGGCATCTGCAACTATGTAGACCACGCCTCGCTCAACCAGATCGTCGACAATGTAAAGAGCGGACTGAGCAAGCTCGGCAAAGAAAACGACGTCGAGTTTGAGATCCTCAGCGAAAACTGCAACGCCGACGCTGACATCATGAACCAGATCATCGCGAACTTCGTCGCTGAAGACGTAGACCTGATGATAGGCGTAGCCACTCCCGTCGCAATGGCGATGCAGTCGGCGACCGAGGATAATGAGATCCCCGTCGTATTCGCGGCGGTATCCGACCCCGTTGGCGTCAAGCTGGTCAGCGACATGAAGGCTCCCGGCGCAAACATCACCGGTACATCTGATTATCTTAACACAAACTCCATTATGGAACTGATTTTTGCCGCCAACCCCGAGGCGTCCACCGTCGGTCTGTTATACGACATCGGTCAGGACGCGTCAACCGGAGCTATCGCCGACGCAAAGGCATATCTTGACAAAAAGGGAGTCAAGTACATCGAACAGAACGGTACCACCGCCGAAGAAGTCAAGATGGCAGCCCAGTCACTCGCCGACGATAAGGTCGACGCGGTATTCACTCCCACCGACAACACCATCATGGAAGCGGAATTATCCATCTATGAAATTTTCTCAAAAGCGAATATTCCTCACTATGGCGGCGCAGACAGCTTTGCTCTTAACGGCGCGTTCCTCGGATACGGCGTTGACTACACGGTTCTCGGTACCGAAACCGCGAACATGACCTACAGCATTCTCGTCGACGGCAGCGACCCCGCAAAAACCGCGGTCAAGACCTTTGACAACGGTATCGCGACCGTCAATACCGACACCTGCGCGGCAATCGGCTATGATCTCGAAACTATCAAGAAAGCGTTTGCACCCTACTCTACAAAGGTAGAGGAGATCAAGACAGCGGAATCATTTGATTGATCGGATATCATCACGGATATCCTAATACATTGATGTAAACAGGAGTACAGTATGGAATTTTTCGGCGGACTGCTCAGTTCACTTCCAACGGCCGTTGAGCTGGGCTTGTTCAATGCATTGACGGTGCTGGCGCTGTTCCTCAGCTATTCGATGCTCAACGTGTGCGACTTATCTACCGACGGCTGTTATACCCTCGGCGCCGCTGTAGGCGCTGTGGTGGCGTTATACGGACACCCTTATCTATCTATCCCGGCGGCAATGCTCTGCGGAATCGTTTCAGGCTTTGTCACCGCCATATTGCAGACAAAGATGGGCGTCGACAGCCTGCTGGCAGGAATCATCGTCAACACAGGCTTGTATTCCGTCAACATCGCTATTATGGGCGACAAATCATTGTTGAACCTGAATAAAACACAAACCATTTTTACCGATTTCAAGCCGGTCATCAAGGATTTCCACAACGGAATCCTTTCATTGCTCGGAATTGAACGCGGTACCGACGCATACAAGACCGCGACAAAGATCCTTGCATTTTTCAGCCATGAGATCATCATCGGTCTGGCGGCAGTCGTGCTGGTGATTATCTTTCTGTCGCTGTTTCTGAGAACCAGACTCGGACTTGCAATCCGCGCGACAGGCAACAATCCCGCCATGGTTCGGTCATCTTCCATCGACCCGACCATGACAACCATCGTCGGACTGTGTATCGCGAATTCCTTCACCGCCTTATCAGGCTGCCTGTTTGCTCAGAGCCAGAAATCGATGTCTATCGACGTCGGAACAGGCATGGTCACCGTAGCGCTGGCGTCGCTGCTCATCGGCGGCACCTTCCTCGGAAAGGGCAGGATTCCGAAACGCGCTGTCGGCGCGGTACTGGGAGCGGTCATATTCCGTATCGTTTATACGGTCGCTCTCAGACTGCACATGCCGTCCTTCATGCTCAAGCTCGTTTCGTCGGTAATCGTTATCATCGCCATCAGCGGGCCGTATCTGAGCTCAAGGTACCCAATGCTGATGCGTAAGCTGAAGCACAGAAAGGCGGTGCGCAGAGATGCTTGATATCCGAGGTATCACCCTCACCTTCAACAAAGGCACCGTCAACGAAAAGGTTGCGATCTCCGACCTGAGCCTCAACGTCAACGACGGCGATTTCATCACCATTATCGGGGCAAACGGCGCGGGAAAATCCACCCTGTTCAACGCGATCGGCGGCACCTTCATCACCGACAGCGGCAGTATCGTTCTTGACGGCAAAGACATCACCCTAACACCAGAGCACAAGCGCGCACGTTCTATCGGAAGACTGTTCCAGGATCCGATGAAGGGTTCGGCTCCGGGTATGACGATCGAAGAAAACCTCGCTCTTGCGGCAGGTCACGGCGGATGGCTCAGCGCTATCTCAAAAAAAGACAAGGAGCGCTTTAAGAAATGCCTTCGCCAGCTCAATATGGGGCTGGAGGACAGAATGCAGCAGCCTGTTGGTCTGCTCTCCGGCGGACAGCGGCAGGCTCTGACGCTGATGATGGCGACAATCAATCCTCCGAAGCTGCTCCTGCTCGACGAGCACACCGCGGCGCTGGATCCCGCGACCGCCGAAAAGGTGCTGGAGCTGACGCGCTCTATCGTTGAGGAAAACCACCTCACCTGCATGATGATCACTCACAACATGCAGTCGGCGCTGGAACTCGGAAACAGAACCATCATGATGAACGCAGGCAGGATCATTTATGACGTTTCAGGCAAGGAACGCGAAGGACTTACCGTCAATGACCTTCTTGAAAAGTTCAGGGAGACCTCGGGCAAGGCGCTCGACAACGACCGTATGTTATTAGGGTTATAAAATAAAACGAGCTGAGACGCTGTTGAATAACTGCGCCTCAGCTTTATATTTTTCGTGAATATGCGTCAGGAATACCGCCGAGCTTCTGCAATACTGCTTTTGCCGGACGTTTGGTTCTCGATTCTTCGCTTACACAGCAGTTAATAACGTCATTCTGATACCTCTTTATATTCTTCAAGCAAATTGTAAATCCCGTCCTCGGAGAGCACGCCGCGTTTCAGACCCTTCGGCAGAAGTCCTGCTTCATCAGCCGCGAAATCCTGTTTCCATTCGTCGCTTGTATAATACGCCTCCAATTCGCTGATAAGACATTGCAGTCTGTCGGCGTTTTCTTTTGTGCGAAGGGTTTCTTCCGCTTCACGTAAACGGCTTTCGTTTATCAGAATGCGCTGCAGCCGGATAAACTGTTCCTTGATTTCATTCGGGTTTTGATAAACGCATACGAACTCACTGAGAAGCTTGCGATAATCTTTGTTCAACTCCTCGGGCATGAGCTGATGAAATTCAGCGGATAACATCATGTCGTCGATTTCAAAAATCTGATTCATTTCGTCCGCTGTCAGATCTCTGCCGATGAAGTGCTGCCATATTGCTCTTTGTAATTTTTCTTCCGCCATTAAGTACTGCGGCAGCTCCGTCTTTACGGGACGAGTCACGTCCGACAGATACGCTTCACTCGCGTCGTGAAGCAGACAGCCGAGAATCACTTCCGGCGAATAACCTCTCGCAACCGCTTCCTCAGCGCAGGCGATGCTGTGCTGCGCGACTGAGTAAAAGAATCTGATGTGACCGTTGCCTCGGCAAATCAGCGACAGCGCGTGTGCGATGTCAACGATATTAAAATCCTGATTTCCGGGATCCATCGGGTCAAAGTGTTTGCCTGTAACAGTGGTGATATAGCTCATAAAACCGCTCCAAAATCATTCTGATTCTATTCTATAAACAGGCAGGAGATTTGTCAAGAGAGATGAAAAATAAAAACGGCAGCGACAGATCACATCTCAGATTTGTCGCTGCCGAATTTTTAAGGCTGATTAATCGTCAAAATTTGCGTTAAGATTTTTCATTGTGTCAATTGTGATTTTGCAGCCGGGCTTGATGCTCTGCATAATGATCTTCATTGTGTTTTCGGGGACGGAAACGCAGCCGCCTGTGTAGGGCTTTCTGTCACCAAAGCAGTGGAAGAAGAACGCATAGCCGTTTTTCACTTCACACTCGGAGTTGTAGCCGAGGTTCAGAACATACTGATACTGGTACTGGAAATCCGTTATATGCTCGCTTTCCTCGATATCGAGATCAGGAACGTCCTTGGTGGATACAAGCTCGTTGAAGTGATTTTTGAATCGCCCGACCAGTAGTAGGTTTCGTCGACCTTGGTGTATTCCATCTTGCAGCCGGGATCATCGGCAATGCCAAACGCTTTGTCGATAGTAAAGGTACCGACAGGTGTCAGCGCCTCGTCGATATTCGCTTTTCCCAAGCCGTCAAGACCGATGAAGCCGGGAGCAGAGACGATTTTCTGCCACTTGCCGTCTGAGTCCTTTTCGTGCATGGAGACATAAGCGGTGTTCTTGTCGTAGCCCGCTACGACGATCAGCTGTTCCGCGTCCTTCGCGGTGTCGAGTTTTGTCACCCATTCGGGCGACGCGCCCACATTGTGACGGTCGGAGTACAGGGTCGCTGTTTTGTCATCAGCTTTCTGCTGCGCACAGCCTGTCAGCATCGCAGCGGCGGAGAACGCTGTCAATGCGGCAAGAGCAAGCGCGATTGCCTTTGATTTCATTGTTTTTTTCATAATAACTCATTCCTTTCTTTTTATATTAAATAAGTTCAATATTATAGCAGTTTATTGATTTGGCTTCAATAGATAATAATAGCTATATATACAAACGAACAAACGATAAATGTCAAGAAAACTATGCAAAAGGTATTGACAAGTAAACTTGGCAGTGATATAATAACGACAATAAAACTTGGCAGATGAAGCCAAAGGAGTTGTTGTTATGAATAAGGAAGAAATCTTGAAGATGGCGCAAACCGAAAACAGGGGAAGGGATGTCGCTGACCTCGACGCACAGCGCAAAGGTGCTTATTTTGCGTATATCATCGGCATTTGTCTGATTATCGCGGTTGATATTGTCGAGGGAATAGTCCTTCACCGAATCAGCTTCGGCTGCAATGTGGCAATGTTTGTGATGGCGTTTGTCGCCTTCTTTACAAAGTTCCGTATCCGCGGAAAGAAGCATGAGCTGTTTGTTGCGATCGCCTACGGAATCGGTGCGGTTGTGTGGACAGTGCTGTGGATTATGCAGCTGTGCGGGGTGTTATCATGACGGATAACGGTCTGGTGCTGAAAAACAACCTTGCCGCGATCCGCAAGGAGAAGAAGCTCTCTCAGGCGGAGCTTGCAAAAATAGTGGGCGTTTCGCGCAACACGATCAGCTCAATTGAAACAGGTCAGTTCAACCCTACGGCAAAGCTGGCGCTGATTCTCTGTATCGCGCTGGATAAGAAGTTTGAGGAAATCTTCTATTTTTGATGGAGTGATAGGCTATCTCACACAAAACTTGCAGGCTTCCCGAAATTTCAAAAAGAATCTGAATAATACAAATGAGAGCCGTAACGGTATCGGTATTTTGCTGTGTCCGGTACGGCATTTATCCATTGTAAAATATTAATGAAATTGTAGACAAGTCGAGTGCTTTCTGTTATGATATTGAAAAAGACTTATAAAATACTCTGATAAGGAATAGAGAGGTTTATCATGAAATTGAAATTCCGGACTTCCGATAACCGTTATCGGACTTGATATGTGCGACGGCGAAGCTATGTGGACGGATAATCAGTTTACAGAGCTTGAGGGCTTGAACGGCATCGGCAAATTTACAGCAAAATCCTTCGGCAAAATTCGCGAGTTTTACAAGAGCAACGGAAGCGAAGATGTAATGAACTGCGATTCTGTTGCGATGATGTGCGCGTTGTATCCTGAGTTTGTTAAGAACACCCTCAGCACCCACGCAAGCTGCATTACCGATGAAGGCGAAACCTATTCACAGGTGATTTTCTACAAGGAAGGCTTTACCTACGACGTTGTAAAAAATGATTTCGATTATAACGTCACGCTTGTAACGGAAGTGGATAAAGCGGCGTATTTCACAAATTATATAAACGCGATTCGATAAGAAAAGGATTGGGCTGAGTGGAAATTAACAGAAACACAAAGCTGAACGATATTTTGATAAAATATCCGTGGCTTCCCGACGAGCTGATCAAGATGGATGGTAGGTTCAAAATCATCAAAACACCCATTGGTAAAATGATGTTGAAGAACGCAACGATTGCCGACGCCGTTCAAAAGACGGGCCTACAGGAGGACGTTCTGGTTACGGAACTGAAAAAAATAATTGCTTCTCACAGCTGAATAAACACAAGGAGTCACAGCAGAACTGCCAAAGAAAAGAAGATATCCTGCTCCAGCGCACAAATGAAAAAGGTGATTTGATGAAAGTAATTGAAAAAATAAGCGAAATAATCGGAAAATACATGGCGCTTATCGTTCTGGCGGTAGCCGCGCTCGCACTGTTTGTGCCGCAGTCGTCGCTGTGGATAGATACCTCTTGGATTAACTATCTTCTGATGATCGTGATGTTCGGTATGGGACTCACCATGAAGCCGAAGGATTTTGCGCTGATTTTTAAAAGACCGAAGGATATTATCATCGGCTGCGCGGCGCAGTTCATTATTATGCCGGCGCTGGCGTTCGGATTGAGCCGGATTTTCGGGCTTGACCCTGCGCTTACCGCAGGCGTGGTGCTTGTCGGAACCTGCCCGGGCGGCACGGCGAGCAACGTGATGACTTACTTATCAAAGGGCGACGTTGCACTGTCTGTCGGAATGACTAGCGTCAATACCCTGCTCGCGCCGCTTCTCACGCCCGCGATCACTTGGCTGCTACTGCAAACGACCGTCAGTGTAGATGTCTGGGCAATGTTTTGGAGCATAATCCAGGTGATTATTATTCCGATCGCTCTCGGCTTTGTCATCAACCATTTCTTCGGCAAAATAACTGAGAAAGCGGTCACGGTGCTTCCAATGGTTTCAACCATCGCGATTTGTATGATCGTTGCCGCTGTTGTATCACATAACGCTGAGAAAATCTACACAAGCGGCGCTCTGGTACTTGCCGTTGTCATTCTTCATAACCTGCTCGGCTACGCCTGCGGCTTCGGGCTCGGCAAGCTCCTCAGATTGCCTCCGGCAAAGACAAAGGCGCTGTCCATCGAAATCGGTATGCAAAACTCCGGGCTTGCCACAAGCCTTGCGGGTACGGCGTTCCCGAATCTTGCAATGGCGACTGTTCCCGGCGCGATCTTTTCCGTATGGCATAACATCTCCGGCGCAATCTTAGCGGGATTTTACAGGAGATGGAAGAATAACACAAAAGAAAAAAGCGTATCAAGCAAATAACTCTGCGTAAAATCCACAAAAAACCTTTTTATTGTTTGTTTCTGTTATTCATATTAATGATTGATTTTTCAACTAAATTAAAATATATTTTACTTGCAAAAGCAAATTGAAATGGAGGAAAATCATTATGAAACAGACAATAAAAAAGTCGCTGGCAATCATATTTGCCGCTTTGATCACAAGTGCAACTGCCGCTATGCTTACGGGCTGCGGTGGGGAAAATAAAGAATCCAACAGTGCTGCAACGACCGTTGCGGCAACAACTGTTGCCAAAACAACCGGTTCCAATGGACAAAGCAGCAACGCAAATCAGGCTCAGGGCAATCAGAACTCGCAATCTGCCGAGAGCAACGGCTCTGATAACGGCAGTTCACAGTCCGATGACGGCTATATTGACCAGCAGACAGCTGTTGCCAATGTTAAGCAACAGGCAGGCTCCGGCGCGACCATTATCAGCTCCACAAAGGGCTATGCCCCCGACGGCTTGAAGGCGTGGGTTATCGTTGTGCAGCCCGTAACCAATAATGACAGTACAGATACCGTGACCTATTACTCAGGCTATCAGTTCTGCTATCCCGAAACAGCCTCCGGAAATAATGATTCTGACAACTCGGATGACTCTGACGGCTATATTGACGAGCAGACCGCTATTTCCTATGTAAAACAGCAGGCAGGCTCAG
>JAEEGI010014166.1_pt1 | contig 16808 bp, 9 predicted proteins | sample 8958751 | NCBI WGS metagenome assembly JAEEGI01 (sample SAMN16246545, study PRJNA631951) | gut metagenome | biome: gut microbiome; feature: rumen; material: KS-attached | host: Bos | place: Iran: Karaj | collected 2018-10
TACATTAAATAAAGACTTTATATATTTAATTCATACTATATTTATAGATTCTCAAATATTGTTAAAAGATTTTTCAAAAGAAGAAGATAAAATATTATTAAAAATATTTAGTCATTTAAATTATTATTATTCATGGTCAGATAAATTTTTTATAGGTAATTTAAATGAAATAGAAAATTCATCTTTTTTCAAAAATATTCGTTCTAAAAAAGATATTCTTTTTCAAAGTATTTTTCAAAAAATGAAACAATACATAAGCATTGATTACTTTTTTCCAATTTATCAATTTTACTTAAACACAATATTTGAAAGTAATATTGATAATAATGAAGATTATTCAAAAAATACTCAAATTTATGATACATTAAATTTTATATTGAAATTATTTGTAGAAAATAAAAATGAATTTAAAATAATAATAAATGTATTAAATTCTATTTTTCTTTTTAAAGAAATTATTCATTTTTTTAATGAAAAAATTGAAAATCAATTTATTTTAGTTTTATCTTTAATTGCATTTCCAGAAAATGAAAAATATTTAATTGAAAAATTTAAATCTCAATTAAATATAAATTTACCAAAAGCTGATGCAAATAATCTTTATATTCAAAATAAAATCGAAGATGAAGAAAATGAATCAAAGGATGAAAATAATTTTTTATTTATTAAAGATTATGCTAAAAATCTTCTTTTATTATATTTTTTTTATTTTTCAAAAGTAAATCAAGAAATATTATTAATATTTAAAAATTTACCAAATATAAAGAAAGAAAATGAATTTAAATATTTGTATAAATTAAGTAATTTAGAAATAAAATATAATTTAAAAAAAAGATATAAATGTTCAAAAGATAAATTAGATCAAATTTTATCAAATAAAAATCCATTTGTAAAATATATTATTATTGAAGATACATTAATAATATCTTATCCAGAAGATGAAAATAAGGTTTCTTTAATAATAATAAATCAATATTGTAATTTTGAATATTTATTTGAAATTCCAAAATCAAATTCAAAATTTTTATCTGATCAAGAGCAAATAAAAATATTTAATAAAACATTAAATAAAAAAGATATTGAAATAAATAATGAAAAAACATATTCAAAAACAAAATATAATAATCAACCTCAATATTTATTATTTAAAAAAGAAAATATATCAAAAATAATTCTTCAAATTATTTCTGATATTCCAATAAATGATAAAATTTCTAAAATTGAAGAAATGAAAGATATAACTAATGAAAATATTGAAAAAATAAAAAATATTTTTCAAAAGTCAATTTATAAAATATGTAATATTAATATAATTTACAATCCTTATTCTTTTTTTTCAAATCTTAATGAAAAAGAATTATTTGATGAAAATAAAGATAATTATTCAAAAGAATTTTTAGAATTTTTAAGTAATTTAGGAGATTTAAAAATTGATAAAAAAACAAGTGAAATTACTTTATTTTATGAAGATTTTATAAATAGAGTAAATATTTTTTTATTTGATTCTATTAAAGATAAAGAAAAAAAAGATAATTTAATTATGAAAAGTCAAATTGAAATAATTTGGATTGATTATCATAATCAAAAAATAAATGATTATTTAAAAAAAATAAATAATTCTTATTATAAAATTTATATTTTTATATTACCAATAATAAAAAATTTATATAAAGTTCAATTGAGAGTTAAAATAATTGAAGAGAATAATAATAAAAATTATTATTTCGAAGAATATATTAATAAATTTATTAACAATTTTTTTTTAAAAGATTTTATGATTAATTTAAATTGTCCAAGTGGAATAAGATATTTTAAAACTATTCTTATTATATTAAATTCAAGAATTAATTATATAAAAGAAAAATCAAAATCAAAAAATTTCATAACTAAAGAAGAAAAGATAATAAACCAAATTTCTAAATTGAAAAGTCAATAAATAGGTAAATAAAAGTTTTTTATATATAATAATAGTATTTAAAATAATTAAAGTATTTAAATATAAAAAATATAATTTATAAAAAAACAAATAAAATTTAAAAAGAAGAATTAAAAAAAAAAATGAGCAAATGGTTTGTAAAAAAAATATATATATAATAAAAAAATTAGACTTGTTGTTTCCCAAGAAAAAAAGAAGAAATAAATTTAAATGACAAAGTAGCAGAAATAAAAGAAGAGATAAATTTAAAAAAAGCAGAATCACACTTAAGTATAATTCCTTTATAATATATTATATATATTTAGCAAATGATCCAAACGAGCCTAATTTAAATAATAAAAAGGAAGAAAATTCTCCAAAATTAAAAGGTGGAAAAGACATTAAAAACGAAGAAAAAAAAGAAGAAGAAAAGAAAAAAAATAATAAAATAGAAGAAAATGATATAGCAATGAAAATAATAAATTCTCATAGAGAAATAACAGAAGAAGAAATAAATAAATCTCCAATATTAATATTAAAAGAAATAGAAGGAAAAATATTAAATGGAGAAGAAATAAAAATAAATGCAGGAGGAATGATAAATGGAAGAAATAAAAAAGATGGAGTTACTGTATTTAGTAAATCTAATAATAATAACAATAATAAAAATTTTAAACCTGATTTTGAATTAAACTATGAAGAAAGGTTAAATTATCCTTATATTTTTGCAATATTTTATCAAAGAGAAAATAAAAATTATTCTATTAGATCTTATTCAGGAAAAAATTCAGATAAGAGATTATTATATATTAAGTTAAATGAAAATTATAATTTACCTTTAAAACAAAAAGAACTTATTTCTGCAGGAAATATAGTTTTTCAAATTAGTCCACTTGAAAATAATAAAATTGAAATTGTTAATTTATCTAAAAAAGAATCTAATCAAGAAACAAAAAAAATTTATGATCCAAATGAAACTAAAGAAGTTACTATTGGAAGAGATAAAAAATGTAATTTTTCTTTTCCTAAAGATAAATCCTTTAGTAGAAATCAAACTAGTTTTATTTTTGATGATAATTTAAATGAATGGATTATTTATGATGGAAATAAAAATAAATGTTCTACTAATGGAACTTGGGTTTTTGGTACTCATTCTTTTATTATTAAAGACCAGTTAATTGTGGAAGTTTTAAATTCAAAAATTAAATTTTTTATTAAAGAGAGTAATTAGTAAAAATTATAATTTTTTTTAAATTGTATCAGATTATTTTAGAGTATATAAATAATAATAACATTATAATAAATGTAATTTTGTATTTAAGATATTTTATTCATTTTAAAAAATGATTATTTTTTTTGTTGAATATAAAATAGAAAATTTTAAATTAAAAAAATATTTTTAATAATTTAAAATTAACTTTCTTCTTCTTTAATAGAATTTATAATATAATTAAACATTTTTTGATCTTCAAAAGCCATTTCTGTTAAACCAATTAAATTATAAACTTGACTTCTAAATTTATAATAATCAGGATTTTCTTTATTTAATTCAATAGCTTTAGTTAATTGTTCAGCAGCTTTAATAAATTTACCTAATTGAGAATAATTTTTTGCCATTTGAAAATGAACATCAGCATTATTTAATAATTGGTTAAATAATTTAAAGAAAGTATTGGAATATTTATATTGAGAAACTTCTTGATATAATAAACCTAAACTATAAAAAACATAAGGTGAATGAAGTTCAAAATTTAAAGAAAGTAATAAATAATCTTCTGATTCTTGATAATTTTTTAATATTCTATTTACTTCACCATATAAATAAAATAAATCACTATGATATATTCCTAAATGAATTGCAGATTTTAATTTTTCATATGCTGTTTTAAATTTATAATTTTTTATTAAGGATTTTGTATTTAAAAGTAATTTATTTACATCTATATTTGATTTTGATGATACATGATTTTGATGAGGTAATATTATTCTTTTTCTATTATTTTTATTTAATATTGGTTTCAAATTTTTTGTATTATATTTTGATATTATATTTTTTAATCCAGTTTTATTATATTTTGATAAATTTAATGGATATTTATTTAAATCTGGATTATTTTCTGTGTATGTTGAATTAAATGTATTTGTGTAATTTGGAATTTGATTTAATTCATTGTTATTTTTATTATTTTGATTTCTGGAATTTAAGTTTTGGAAATTTTCATTTGATTGGTTAAAATTTTGAAAATTTATATTTTGTAGATTCATATTTTGAAAATTGTCGTTTGATTCGTTATAATTTAATTCTTTAAAATTTGTATTTTGAGGATTTTGACTTTGAAAATTTTGATTGTTTGTATTATCAAAATTTATATTTGTTTGATAATTTAAATTTTTATTTTGGGAATTTATACTTTCATAATTTGGGTTTGATTGATAATTTAAATTATTAAAATTAGAAATTTCTTCATTGTTAGAATTATTATAAAGATTTGGGTTATTCATTGGATTTTGCAACGGATTATTTTGTTCATTTTTATTTTGAAATATACTTTTTTGAATTAAATCACTAGTTTCATCAAAAATTTTAATATTATTGTTATTCATATTGTTATTCAAATTTAAATTATTCATATTGTTATTCATATTGTTATTCAAATTGTTATTCATATTGTTATTCATATTGTTATTAATATTTAAATTATTCATCTTCACAGATTTATTTATAAATTCTATATTATTTAAATCATTATTATTATTATTTGAATTTCCTTGTGATTGGCTTAAATAATTATTCTTATTATAATTATTATAAGTATTAAAATTAGTAATTCTTTGATTTAAATCATAATGATTAATTCCTCTATTATTATTATTAGAATTTTTACCCATACTTTTATTAATAAGATAATCAGCTTCGGCACAAACTCTAATAATTCTTTTATCAATATCACTATCTTTGGAATAATCAGGTTCTCTGCTTAAAAATACATTCAATTTGTTCATATTATTTTATAATGTTTGATTAAACAATAATATTTATTTTTTATTATAATAAATTAAAAAATAATATGAACAATTTCTCAAATGAAGACATTGACCAAATGATTTATTATTTTCAAAAGAAATTGAATTGACAATTACTTTCAAATTAATATATAATGTCAGATTATGAAGATAATATTGAGATGATAATAATTAATTAATCAAAATAAATTTAATTACAGAATAAATATAGATTAATTAAGAAAAAAAATAAAAATTTTTTAATGAATTTATCTGATTCAGAAATAAATGAAAATATATCAAAAGATGCATCATATAATCATTCTATTGAATAATAAGAAAATTTAAATTTTGAAGATAAAATCATAATTTAGTAAAATTAATATTAATGTTTATATATTGAAACTGAATTTTTATCATATATTGATAATATTTTAACGAAATTGATAAAAGTTTAAAATCAAAAATGTAAAAAATAAAATGAGTTTATTTTTAAGAATTAAGAAAAAAATTAAATTTATTGATTGTATGATTTAATTAAATATTTTCTATTTAAAATAATTTTTTTAATTAAATAAATGAATGAACATATACTTAAATAAAATTTAAATAGATTAAGCTATTTATATATAAATAATGAAATTAAAAATGTTAGTATTAAACAAACAAAGAAATAATATTTTACATTCAAAATTATATTCTTATAATTCAAGTCCAACTTTATTCAACAAATATAAAATAAATGATTTAATCTTTAACAAGAAAAAAAGACTTGTATCAATTTTTAAAGATCATTTAATTTTTGATGACCACTCTGAATTTTTAAATTCATTTTATTTAAAATCAATATCAGAGATATATTTTAAAATATTTTCAATTTCAAAAGAATTTTATACAAAAGATTTTGTGAACTTCAAAATAAATAAAATAATGATAAATAATATTAGGTCAAAATTAAATATAAAAAAAAGAAAAAATTCACAAACGGAAAAAAAGATAGCATATAATTCAATAAATATAAGAAAAAATATAGAAAAACAATCTGAATCAACAACATTAAAAAATTCTTTGTATTATCCCTCAAAAGAAAATTCAAAATCAATTGATTTAGAATATAAAGGTGATTATAATAAAGAATTATATTTATCTAATAATGGAAGTAAAATTCAAAAAGAAGAAAGTATATTATCTTTTTATAAAGAAGATAGTTTATTTCAAAAAAAACCAGAAATTAAAATATTAAAAGTATTAAGTTTTAATTTCAGAAGAAATAATAATAAGAATAAATTAAAAGAAAAAAAATATAATAATAATAAAACTGTAAAAAAATTAAATAAAAAAAAAGATTTTTCTCTTAATGATCATATAAATTTAAATAAAACTTTACCTAAAAAAAATCCAAGTACTAAAACATTTTACCCAATTAAACTACAATTTAAAAGTAGAGAAAAAAATAATTCAAAATATTTAAATGAAATTATAGAAAATGATTCTCATACAAATTTTTCATCTAATAATACACAAAAATCTTCTTTTGTAACTACTAATTCAAATAAAAGTATACACATGTTTAATTCAGAAAAAAAAAATCTAAAAAATAAAAGTTCAAAAATTAAAAAGAAAAAACTTAATTTAAATAGCTATAATAAAGTTGAACAAATTATTAAAAAGAATACAATTAAACTTGTAAATAATTTTAATTATAATAATAACAATCATTACATAAGAAATTTTTCTTTAAACAACATTTGTAAAACTGAAATTTATAAAGAAGACAAAATTAAAAAACATAATTTTAATAATATTAAAAATAATAATAACGGAAATAATAAATCTGAAAAAAATATTAAAAAGAAAAGTATTAATTCTTCTCAATTTGTTCCTTATAAATCCAATATTAAATATTATTCAAAAGTGAAAAAAGATAAAAAAAATTATTATTCTCTAATTGAAAATAATAGTGACAAAACTAAAAAATTAAAATTTTTTTTCCCTGGAATTTGTAATGAAAGAATTAAATTAATAAATAAAATTATAAAAAAGTAATAATTTCATTAAATGAAAATTTGAATTATTTTCAATAATGAAAAAAAATATAAATATATTATAATTCATAAATATTATATTGAAACTAAAGAAAATAATAATTTTTTATAAAATGGAAAAATTATTATTTAAAAATAAAAAAAATAAAAAGAAAATGAAAACTTAAACCAAAACGAAAATAATAAGTTACATAAACTTATATAAAGTATCAATGAAAGTGATTAGATTAACATTTGGTCCTCATGGAATAGACAAGATTATAATAGATAAGACATCAAAATATCAAATGAGATGCAACAATAATAAAATAATTATTATAGAATATTATGTATCAAAATCACTTGTTAATGTTGAAGAAAGTCAAGATAATGAAATAGCGATGATACTACTAATATAATATTATTTGTCGGAGAATTATTAAAAAAGGCTAAACAATTCATTGAAGATGGTATTTCACCTCCAGTTATTATTAATGGTTATTGGAATGCTCTTTTAAAAGATAAAGAAAAATTAAGAAATTGTACTATTAATATTGAATGTATAAATTATGAAGAAAAAAAAATTTATTAATTAAAAGTGCTCAAACTTCTTTTAATTCTAATTAATCTGTGATTATAAAGATTTTTAAGAAATGGAGTTGTCCAAACATGTTAGGAAAGCAAGGATAGAACGATTTAATTAAAGATAGAAATTGTTTCGGTGTAATTGTTTTGAAGAAGATATTATTGATATTTATGTTCATTTTATTAACCTACTTTTTAAAAAGAGATAAGATTAAATGCTGCTACTGAATTTGTTGTTGTGTTATTAGTGTTGATTAAACTGTTAAGAACCTAAAAATGAACAAGCTATTCAAGATAAAAGAGAAAGAAGAACACAGAAACTTAAAGAAAAAAAAGGAATAAAACAAATTTAAATTATTTTTGTTTTATCAATTTAAAATTTTTTTAAATTAAATACTAATATATATATAATATTTTTTTTAAATTTATATTAATTATTAAATAAATTAAAATTGAATTTTATTTTTTAATTTGTTTTAAATATATTTTTAATAAAAGTACATATATTTACTGTATTAATTTGAGGAATTTGATAATATAAATTTTTTCTTAATTCTAAATTACCAATAATCTTTTTTGAATATTTAAACATATTTTTATAAGGAACATTACAACCAATACAAATAATGATTGAAATAATTTGTGTTAAATGAATGAAAATTAAAAAAAGAAAAAACAAACCATAAAAAAAATTAAAAAATCCACATTTGGAAAAAATTTGTTTAAAAACAAAAATAATAATTTTATATTTTTTTTCTTTAGTATAGAAAATTTTCATAACAACATTAAAATAAAAATAAGTAATTGAGAATAAAAATAATAAATAATATTTAATATTATTTCTAGTAAAGCAAATAGAAAAAAAATTAGAATGAAAATATAAATTTTTAAAGCAAGTTTTACATTGATGACAATGAATTTCATTTTTTGTTTTTACAATTAAACAAGAAGGACAAGTTTCATCAATAGAAGGTAAATTAGTAATTTTATTTAATAAAGCATTTTTAACTTTATTTAATAAATTTTTATCTCTCTGAATAATTTTTTCTCCAACAAAAAATAAAGAACAAAATAAAATAAAAGAAACTAATAATGAAATCAATAAATTAATATCTCTATAACCATCTAACAAATTAGTATTTAAAAATATAGTAAATACTAAATAAAAAAGAAAAAGAATAACTTTTAGAAATCCATTATAATTTGGAAGAATTAATTCATATATTAAAAATTTTAAATTGTAAAACTTATATTTATATGTTATATTATTATTTGTCATATATGTTGTAAATAATCTTTTATTTGAAGTATGTTTAAAATTTTGATGAGTTTTAAATAATGAAAGAAGAAATAATTTTGTATTTCCTGTTTTATAAAAATATGTTGTGTTAATTAATTCATAATTAAATTTATTATAAAAGGGAAAATGAATAATATTTTTTTTACAATTTTGTAAACTTTCAAAACTTAATTCATACCAATAATATTTCATTAAAAATTTAGTAATTCGATTATTTTTATTAGTTATTAAAACATCACATAAATCAGAAGTTCCATTATAATATTTTTCACTAATATTAATAACATCGAAAAAATTAGATAAAAGAAATTGTAAAACAAATTTATTATTATTGACAATAGCATAATATAATAAAGAATTTTTATATTGATCATGATAAGTAATATCAAAACAATCTTGAGTAACAAAATATAAAAAAGCAAAATGGAAATTATTAATAATTGAATAAATAAAAGGTGAAATATTTGAATAATCAAGAATAGAAATTAAAATATTTTCATTTCTAATTAAATAAGAAAAAATATAAATATTTTTTTCATAATTTGTACATAAAATATGTAAAGGAGTATAACCATAATAATTTTGAATATTAATATCAGCATTAAATTTTTCAATTAATAATCTTATTATATTATAAAAACCAGCATAACAAGCACAATGTAATATTGTATCTCCTGTGCTTTGATTTATTATTACATTTGCTGAAATTATTCCTTTTTCTATTAATATTATTGCAGGCATAAAATTTTTTCCATATAATTCATCTATCCAATTTATTTTTCCTTCGTTTTCAATAAATCTTTCTGATGACATTAAATTATCCTCATTTGATAAATGTAAGTTTGAATCATCATTAATTTCCATTTAAACTATAATTAAAATTTAATTTAATAAATCAAATAAAATATATCAATATTATCTTAATTAAACAATAAAATAAATTTATTAAAGTTTTAAAATAAAAATATTTTATTGATTATGAAAAAAGATATAAAAATGTATTGAATAATATATTTTATTTATTATATTTTTTTATATTTTAAGTAATGTCTGTTAAAGAGAAATTAAAATTAGATATGGAAATATATATTATGGGAAATACTAAATTAGAATTTATAACTTTTCTTTCAGATTGTTTTAAAGAAAATTTTTTTGAAACTCTTTCATGGGGAAATTTTAGAAGATTTCAGCTTTTATTAGAAAATAATAACATATGGTTAAATATATTTTTCATTTTATTAAATAATGAACAAAATGGTGATTTGATAATAAATAATTTTAAAATATTTGAAAAGAGAAATTTCTTATTAATGATTTATGTAGTAAATGATAGTAAAAGTGAAAAACAAATTGATAATATGTATGAATCTTTTTTAACAGAAAGAGATAAATTATATGATGGAATTTTAAATGATGATATTATAACAAAAAATTTAAAAAAAATAACTAATAAGAAAATAAATAAAGAAGAATTTAAAAATAATTTAGATTTTTTAATTGGAAATGAAAGTAATTTAATTTTTAAATTAGGTTTCATTCCAAATATTGTTAATAAAAGAACTAAAAATTATAAAAAAAATAATGATAATCATTCTCTTTCTTATAATTTAAATCAAGAAATTTTTTATTTTACTATGGAAAAAGAAGAAGTTAAATCTGATTTTGAAACTTTAATTAATTATTTAATTAAAGAACATTTTAAAAAAATTAGAGCTAATATTCCTAATGAATATTTAAATTTTTCTTTAGATTTTATTTCTAATGATAAGAAAAAAAATGAAAAGAAAGAACAAAATTTTTTAATTAAAATGTCTACAATAATAAATTATTTAATTATATTATATATTTCTTTTGAATTGTTTAAATATTTTGCTAAAAATTAAATTTTATTAAAATTAGGAAAATTATTTAAATAAAAATAAATTCAAAAAATTTCCAAATATTATTTTACTTAATATTAAAACATTATATAAAAAAATATATATTTCAAGACATTGACCTCTATTTTAATTTACACAAAACAAAAAATTAAACACATTTATAAATCATCATTTTGATAAAGAATATGAACAAGAATGTCTTTAGGAATAATTCCTAATAATTTTCTTTTTCTATTAATATCATTATTCTTCAAAATAATATCAGGAATAAAATAGAAGAAAATAGGATAATAAAGGAAAAAACCAAAAAAAAAACATAAACAAATAAGAAAATGTTTAATATAATTAAATCCATTAATGATTTCTTTTTTAATTGAATTAATTAATACATAAGTAGTATTTTTAACAACAATTTCAACAATAATAGTTAAATCTTTAGTAAGATGATCATTAATAGAATTAAAAGGATTCATTTTTTCATATTCTTCCCATTGATTAGTATTTTGAGGATATAAATTATAATATTCTTCAATTCCATAATTTATTTCATTATATTTATATCCTTTTTTTTCACTTACTTTAATTTCATAAGTTATTTTCTTCATTAAATAATATATTGAATGAATACCATAATTTAAAGTATTATATAATCCAGTTTTGATTACTCCATCTCCGACTGAGTCACATGATATATTATATATTTGAAATTCATTTTCAGAATATTCACATAAATTATCCTTTAATATTGATGATAATATTTTTAAAGATGATTTTGGTAAATTATATTTCTTAATATATTTTAATATTTCTTCTAAATATTTTTCATTGTTTATCATTAATTGTTTTAAATTTTGTTTTAAAGTTTTTGATATAAAATTTGCCATTGGATCTGTTTCACTTTTATGATAATATATTATAAACATTCTTACATAATTAAAATATTTGGAATAAAAAGTTTTATGTGTTTGAATTAAAAAGTAAATTGATGTATAACGATAAAATGAAGAATATGAATTATTTATATATATTGATATAGATAATAATATTATAAATAAAATAATTAATTGTATTAATAATACAATTATTACATTATTTTTTCCTTTCTCTTGAATAATCACTTTATTATTTTCTATTTTATTTGAATTTTTCTTTTTTGTTTTATTACTTGCTTTTTTATGTATTAAATTAATTATTTGAGAATCTAAACGAAGTAAATTTTCATTTTCTTTTGATTCATTATCATCATTTTTTTCAGAAACTGATTTTTCATTTGAATATGAAGACCAATTTTTTTCTTTATCCATAAATTTTTCACATTTTAAAATAGATTTTTTAATTGAAGAAACTTCAATTTGAAAAAATAATTTTAATATTTTTTCTTTATCTAAAATAACTTTTTTATTTGATTTATATAAAACAAAAAAAATAAGAATCCCTAAAACAAGAAAAACAATAGTAAAAATATAATTACTAAAAATTGCTATATTATTTTTTTCTTTATAAACATTTAAATAAATATTTAAATAATCTTCGAATCTTTCAGAATAAAAAATTTTAGCATTATATAAAATAAAATTATAATCTAAATTTCTTAAATTAATATTATTATCATTAGAAGTAGCATAATTATAAACAGAGAAAGTAAATTCACTAAATAAATTAATAATCTTTTTTTGTGTAGTATTAATATATAAATTTTTAGAAATAGCAACAAAATCAACAGAATAAAAATTAATTTTTTTTTGATATTTTTTAGTTAAAGATTCTTGATAATCTTCTAAGTCTTGAATTAATAATAAATTATCTTGATATAATTTTAATAATTTATTTTTAGCATTTTTTTTTAAAGTATCTCTTGAAGAAATTAAATTATAATAATGAGGATTATTAATAATTGCTAATTGAAAACTTTGATAAAAAATATCATTTGTATTATCTCTTAAATCAGATAAATATCTATTTATTCTTGCTATTTTTTCAATATCTTTTCTTAAAGATAAAACATTTTGAAAGAAATAAATATATAAAGTTGTTATTATTAAAAAAAAAAATATTAAACTTATTAAAAGTAATTTAATTGAAAAATTACATTTTTTCTGAGAAATATATTTATTTATTTCATTTGTACTTCTTATTATTTCTTTTTGTTTTATTTTCTTTAATTTTGGAAGAATAAATAATTTAGAAAATGTTAATTTCATTATTTTATTTAAAGGATTTCTTCTTCTTTTTAATTTTTCTCTATTTATTCTATTTGACATTGAAAATTCATTTCCTAATCTTTCATCAAATTTACTTGTATTATAATCTTTTTTATATTCTGTAAATGTAGATGTTTTAAAATTATATTTATATAATGTTATATTTGATAATTTTACTCTATAAATATTATCTTTAGTATTTTCCATTAATTTATAAAAATCTTCAATTGAATTTTCTGGCGCATTTGTATTTTTTATTATATTGTTTAAAGTTCTATATTTATTATCATTATTATTATTATTATTAATATTATTATTGTAATTATCTTTATATGAATTATCTGATTTATCTGATTTTGTAATTGAATCTTCTTCTTCTTCTTCTTCTTCTTCTACTTCTTCTAATTCATCATCTTCTTCTTCTTCTTCTTCACTAATAAATATATCTTCTTTACTTTGATTATTATTTATAGAAAAACTTGAACTTTCTTCATTTATTGTTTGTTTTTTTTTAAACCTTTGTTTTTTTCTATTTAATATTTCACTTTTATAATAATCACTCACTGTTTGAATATTTACTGAATCATTATATTTTTGTTTAAAAATATATTTTTTATTTTCATAATCAAATTCAATTTCTTCATTAATTGGAGGTAAATAATTGCCTTTAATATTATTTAATTCTTCTGCTCTTATTGAATTTCTTTTTCCAATATTAAAATTTAATTTTGACTGGTCTTGACTTTCTCTTCTAAGATTATTATAAGAAATATTTGAAATAACAGAAGAAAAGTAATCTTTACATTCTTCAAATTGAAAAATAAATCCCATTATTTTATCATTCATTTTAATTTCTCTACAATTCATATAAAAAAATTTATTATTTTTATTCCAAGTAATTTTCTGTTCTAAATATTCAGTCATATAATAATCTTTTAAAATAGAATATTGTATTTTTCTTTTATTAACATTCTCTTCAGACTCTAAAATAATTTTGGTAATTTCAGAATATAATTCTTTAATATAAATAAAAATAGAATAATTTCCATTAATAATTTTAGTATTTAAATTTAAATTTTTTATACAATTCGGAGTACAATATTTAATAAGAAATCTTTGATTAACCATAATATAGAATTTTTCTCTAATTTCTTTAGAAACAAGAATATCTAAATCTTGATTTAATTTAGCGAAAATAAAAGGATTTCTATCTTCATCACATAAAATTTTAATGTTAAGAGGAAGTTGTTTTAAAAATTTAGATTTAGTTTTAATAAAAACACATAATTTATTTGATTTTTGATATTCATCAAAAAAAATTCCTTCTTTTATTATTTTTTTTAAAATATTATTATGTTCTTCTTTCAAAAAATTTGGCATTAAAATATTTAAATTATGTCCTATTAATTCTTCACTTGAATATCCTAACTTTCCAGAAATATCCGAAGAAATTTTTAATATATTTCCAAAATTATTTTTATCAAGAGAAATAATTATAAATTGAAAATGAGACGAAGGAAATAAATTTTCTATATCATATATATTATTATTTGAATTATCATTTGAAAAATCATTTTTATATTTTTCTAATTTTTCTGTTAATATATTATCTGCTTTTTCATTATCTTTTATTATTTCTCTTAAATATAAAATATAATATTCTGTTATTTTCTTATTTAATTGTTTTGAAGAAGCAATTGCTTCAAATTTTTCATCAATGTCTTTTTTTAATTGAATTATTTGATTAGTATATTCATCTAATTTATTTAAATCTTCTTTTTGATTACTTGTTAAAAGTAAATTCCAAAAATTATAATAAACTTCTGCAATTTGAGAAATAATTTTCATTAAACTATGACTTTGATATTGAAATGATATATCACTTCCATCATTAATATTATTTATACTTCTTTCTTCTATTTCTCTTTTTATTCTATACACATAAAATTCTTCTTGAATTGTTGAAAAAATTTTATTGTTTTCTATATCTGAATATAATTGATATAATGTTTGATATGATTTTTTATATTTTTTAATTATGTTATATAAGAAATCAGAATATGTCATTTTTAATAATATACTATTACTAAATAATTCTGTTTTCTTTTTATATATGTTTTCTATGTATAAATATAATATATAGTCATTTTTTTTTTCTTTTGATGTATCAAAAAAATTTAAATTTTCTATTTCTTGAATGTTCTTTTCTGATTCTATTGAAAAATAACTTATTAAATTTAGAAATTGTTTTCTGTTTGTTTTTTTTTCTTTTATTGAATCTATTATCATTGATAATTGAATATAAATATCAATTTCTTTTAAATTAAAAATATTTTTGTGTTTTAATATGTAAAATTGGTTTTTAGAAAGAATGACAATTCCTATTAAAATAAAAGAAAATACAAATAAAATATAAAATATTCCTTTTATTTTTTTATTATTAAGAAGATAATAAAAAAATAAAAGAGAATTTGATATAAAATTAACAGTAAATAAATATAATCTAATTAAATCTTCATTTCTTAAATTTCTTCTAAAACTAATTTCTTTATAACAAAATAAAAAATTAATTAAAGAACAAATAAAAAAAGATAAACTTAAAAAACTTTTAATATTATAATCATAAGCAATTGTTTCTAAAAAAGATAAATAAATTTTAGTATAATAAAAAATTTTTTGTCTATCAATGATTAAATTTTTAATTAAACTTGAAACTTTATTTTCATTTTTTTTAAAAGAAAAAATAATAAAAACATGATTAATAAAAAATACAAGAATTAAGCATATACAACTGAAAAAAAAATATATAATATGTTTTCCTTGAAAACATTGGAAAAAATCATTAAAAATATTATTTTGATTTTTACATAAAATACTTAACCAATATAATTCTAAAAAATTATAAAAATTAAACTTACCTATTATAGGAATAATAAAAACAGGAAGAATTTCTAATAAATGTCTTAATAAAAATATTTGAATATTTCTATTTTTAATATCTTTTTTTTTAAAAGAAATTTTCACTAAATTAAAATAAAGAATAAAAGATAATAGAATAATAATATAAGTAATAATTGAAAAAATTTTATACAAAGATAAATTATTTTTTGTATATGTTAAAAGATGAATATTTTCTAAAAAAAAACTTGCTTTTTGATAAAAATAACAATTTCCAAAATATTTTTTTGTCTAAAAAATTATTTATTATTTATTATATTGAATTTACTTTATAATTATAAGCAAGAGAACAAAACTGAATAAAATCGAATAATTCTAAAATTAATAATTTAGATTTTGAAGGAGAATAATTGAAATATAATTTATAAAAAAGTTCAAAATTTGCTTCTTTTAATTGTTTTATCACATTATTTTGATTATCATTCATTTTATCAAAATATTTTTTATATTTTTAATTTTTTTAATCATTCAAATTAAGAAGATTTTTATGAATTAATGTAATTCAAAAAAAAATAAATATATAATCTAATTATAATCAGAATATCAAAAGAAAAGATAATTAAATTTAAATACTTTAATTAGATTAAAATTAAAAAAATAATAATGATATCAGAAAAAAATGATTTAATTAAACAATTTAAAATTGCAAATTTTGAAGTTTTTTATCATTTATATAAAACATATTCAACAGATTATAAAATTCATAATATTATGGCTATAATAGAATTTTTCCAATTATTATCATTAATAATGGTAAGAAATATATTTAAATTATAGAATATTAAAATTGTGGGGAACCCAAATTTTTATTTTTTTCATTTTTTTAAATGGTTTCAAGTTATTTCTTATTTTTTCTCAAATTCAAATTTATTTTTTTATTTTATTATTCTTACTTATGTGATAATTTTTTTTTCCTTTTTTACTTATGTTAATTTATTAAAA
>JAEEGI010014170.1_pt1 | contig 16805 bp, 15 predicted proteins | sample 8958751 | NCBI WGS metagenome assembly JAEEGI01 (sample SAMN16246545, study PRJNA631951) | gut metagenome | biome: gut microbiome; feature: rumen; material: KS-attached | host: Bos | place: Iran: Karaj | collected 2018-10
TTCTGGCACGAGGCCATCATTGCCGTGTCGGTGATATTGTTCATCAACTGGGTGCTGAAGTTTATAGAGCATTATCTGGAGAATCATCAGAAAGACAATCCGATGGCAGACCCGTATGACAAGAGGGAGAAGGTGGAGACGGGTAAGGACGAGCAACGGGCACGGTAGGCGGCTCGGGGGCGGAAGAGATGAGGGGATAGGCGAATGACGATTGGGTTGAGAAGTCGGGCATGCATGAGCGCCCAATGGAAAAAAGTGCATGGGTACGCAACGAAATATAATTTTTTTGTGTCTTATTGGTTATAAGCAATAAATTGTCGGTTAAAGATATAAGATAATAGATGATAAAAAGACGGTAAGAAGCGAGCGTTGGGACAATAGGACGAAAGGAATATGTAAAAAAAAAAAGATATTGTGAGGCAAAAGCAACTATATGGTCGTTTCCGCATAACAGGTTCAAGGGGCTTGACGGGCTTGACGGGTTCGGAGGGTTCGCTGGGCTTGCTGGACGTGGTGTGTCGTGTGGTGGCGATTGTATGTTTGGTTTGCTTTTTGGCGCTGGGAGCGGAGTTGCGGTCGCAGACGGTGGTGATGCCGGTAAGCGGACATGGCGACACGACGATGAGCTATGCCGAAGTGTATGACGACGGAGGGCCGAACGGCGCCTATTCCAACTATTGCAACAGCAGTTACACTTTTCATACGGTGCATCCGCAAGGGCGGTACAAGATACAGATTGTCAGCCAGCTGACCCATTTGCCAGGCAATGCGTTGCTACAGGTGAGGGATGGTGCCGCGACGAACAGCATCGTGCTGCGGTCGTCGCCCCCGTCGATAAACGAGACCTTTTACAGCAGCAGCAATGCGGTGACCCTCACGTTCACGGCCGACGACGATTTCCCGACGGAGGGCTTTGAGGTGATACTGTGCGAATATGACAATCCGATGCCGGAGGGCTTTGCGGGAATCTATTTGGACAGCAACACCTACCGGATATGTTGGGAGAACAGCGATCCGCCGGTGACGTGGGTGGTGGATTATGCTATTGTGGAGCAAGGCGTGTCGTTGGGCAGTTTTTTTGCGGACAGCAGTAATTTCGACGTGATAGTAACCGATTCGACGTGTCTTACGTTTTATGATATCCCAGTGGGGCACAGGTTGGTGTACCGCATCAATCCGGTTTTTTATAGTGCCAGTTCGATATGTCCGCGCACGTTTGCCGGCCAGGCGCAGCCCTACGAGCCCCCGTATGAGTGCCCCTGCGTGATGCCGGGGAATGTCAGCTTAGAGCTGTTGGCCGACAGCGTCGTGATTCGATGGACGGGCGACGATACGGTCAGTTTCTGGCATCTGTATTGCGAATATTATCTTATTGACACCCTGTTGGACGGCAGCGTGCACGAATACGTGATGCCATACGATTATCCGTGTTTTGTGACCTCGGTGTTCCTTAACGGCAACTGCTTGACGCAGCTGTGCAACGGCGTTTACGCCTCGTTGCCTATAGGCGGCTGTACGTTGACGGTGGGCTACATAGAGCGGGTGGCGACGACGGGCCATTCTGTGACCCTGAGGTGGAACGCCCCGACAGACCCCCAGGCACGCTACCTGCTTTATTACAGGCGGCAGGGACAGCCTGAGGGTGCCAATGTGCTGGTGGACACCCTTGCGTACGAGGAGACGACCTATACGGTTGAGGGGCTGCAGCCCCATACGTATTATGTGTTCACCGTCAAGGTGTTGTGTGCGGACGGGAGCGAAGGCTGCTATGCGACGACGGGGACGATCAGCACCACGCTGGACAACTGCATCGACTTCATCAATTTCTTCGACCTGGAGCATGTGCATTGCATGACGGGAACATACAGCCATCCCAGTGCCTACACCGGCAGGGATTTCAATCGGCATGTGGCCATTGTCGACACAACGATGTATGACGCCAATACGGGCAACCTGCTGCGCTGCATACCGCCTGGAGAGGAAGCCTCGTTCCGGTTGGGCGACGACGACATCGGGGCGCAGGGAGAGTCGGTCACGTACGACTATGTGGTGGACAGCTTGGACAAGGACATGCTGGTGTTGAAATATGCCGTGGTGATGCAGAATTCGAACCATTCGAGCATCAACCAGCCCCATGTGACGCTGGAGATATTGGACAATATGGGGATGCTCATAGACACCATGTGCTGCTATGCCAATTTCTATGCGGCGGGCGATTTGGGGTGGAACAGCGTGCCGGGCACCAACATCATCTGGAAGGACTGGACGACCGTAGGCATCGACATAGCCCCCTATCACGGCCAGCAGATCAAGATACGGTTCACGACCACCGACTGCGCTGACGGAGGCCATTTCGGGTACGCCTATTTCAATATCCGATGTGACAGCAAGCAGATAGACCTGGTGAACCTGTGCGACGGCGAGGACTCCATCAACCTGCGGGCTCCGTTGGGTTTTGTGTACCGATGGACGCGAGGGGATGACACCACGACTTTTTCGACCGCCAACGAGATACGGGTGCCCGCCGACGAGACGCACTACCACTGCCATGTGACGTTCATCGGCAATCCGGCTTGTTCGTTCACGCTGCATTCGATAGCCGTGCTGCCGGTGCTGAATGCCGACATCTATTATGAGATAGACACCTGCGCGCAGCAGTTGCGGCTCTATTCGAACAGCAAGATACTTATAGACGAGGAATACCTGCCCTATGTGCATCAGACGATAGAGAACCAGACGTGGATAGTGAACGGCGACACGCTGAGAGGCGATTCGGTGGTGGTGGATATAGAGGCCAATGGGGTGAACGCCATACAGTTCAGCTGCAACCTGACGAAGTCGAGCTGTGGGGACACGGTGGTTGACTCGGTGCTGATAGCGATAGACCATCGGCGAAGAATAGAGGGGCCGGCGGTGGTGTGCCAAGGCGACACGGTGACGCTGACGGCGGTGCCCGTCGAGTTGGAGCACGCCACAGTGGAGTGGGACGACGGCAGCACGATGGCCGAGCGGACGTTGGTGGTGGGGAGCGACACGACGGTGTGGATGGTGTCGAACTATCTGACGTGCAGCGACACGTTGCAGCACCACATAGCGGTGTATCCGTTCTTTGACGACACGGTGGCCTTTGAGATGTGTCCGATAGTGGGCGACACGATGGGGTTTGTGGTGACGCAGACAGGCGTTTACACACACTTGGCGACCGACCGGAACGGATGTGACTCGTTGATGACGATAGATGTGGTGTTGCATCCTGCATACTACGACACGGTGCGGGTGGAGACGTGCGGCGAGTCGTTCAGCAACGAAGAATTTTCGGTGGATACGACGGGGTTTTACACGCATGTCTACAGTACGGTGATGGGGTGTGACAGCATGTACCACCTGGACTTTGTGCGGCACGAGACGAGCAGCGACACGATACGATGGCAGATACTGGCCGACGAGTTTTATAACGAATACGACTTTCATGAGAACCGGGAGGGGATGTACACGCACACGTATGTGGACCAATTTGGGTGTGACAGTATCACCAACCTTGATCTGTCTGTCATCTACCTGCGTTTCCCGAACGCTGTGACGCCTAATGGCGATGGGTATAACGACCGGATGGAGATCAACAACCTGCTTGATGCTTACATCTTCAGCTATAACTGCCTGTGGATCTATGACCGTTGGGGCCGGCTGATAGTGAAACGCGAGAATATACGCTGCGATGCTGACTTTTGGGATCCCAATGAGACAGACACGCCGGATGGCACATATTTTTATCGGTTTGTGGCCCGAACGCAGGACCGGATCATTGACCACAAGAGTGTGATAGAGGTGATACGGTGACGCTTTGGTGGGGGCTAATCTTGGAAATCTTATTGAATCTTGGAAATGGTATTCCCGCTTTGCGGGAATGTTGATTTTTTTTGTTTGACGGCTTAGGGATTTGCTGATGGGGGCGGGGAATTGGGAATTGTTTTGATTTGGGTTTTGTTTTTTATTTGCTAGAGGGATGGAGGGGGTAGGAGCTTTTGGACGAAGTCGACCAGGCGGCGGCAGTGGGGACAGGTGATGTAGTCGAGGGAGGCCATGGTGGGGTCTTGACCGATGGGACGCTTGGAGATGCCGTAGGCGTTGATGGAGGCTTTGGAAAGCGAGGCTCCACAAATGGTGCGGTCGGTTGGCTGGGTGGAACCGTCGACGATACAGGTTTGGACGGTATTGTCAGCGTTTTTTAGGGGGAGTGATAGGATGTTGTAGATTTTTTTTGACATGATTGTGTGGGGTTTGGTTGCTTGGGATGGGGTTGGTTTGTTTTTTTTATTTGGGGTTGGAGAGGATTTCGGATAGGGCGTTGAGGACGGCGGATTTGTATTCTTCGTATTCTTGCGGGGTGGACATGTAGACACGGGTGAAGTTGTCGACTTTGAAGGAGTGGAGACGGTCGTCGGTGAAGGGACGGGTTTTGAAATAGTCGTCGAAGATGGATTGAGCGGTGCGAGCTGCGACTTGGGTGGTGGTGAGGAAGTCGGCTTTGGTGACGTTTTGGAGGGTGTTGATTTCGTAGGTGCGCATGGCTTGTTTTTTTTTCTTGATGTGTCCTAACAGAGTCCTAGCAGGGTCCTACTGGTGTCCTACCGGAGGGTGGTTGTTTGTGGGGCGGGTTTGCTTGGGATGTGTTTGTTGGGTTGTTTTGGTTTTTTGTTGGATAGAGAGCCATCCCCCGGAGGGGCGGGGGATGGCATGAAGGGCTAGAGGTTGAAGGAGCCCAGGTAGAGGGAGGTGCTGCAGGTGCCCTTGGCGACGCCTTGGCCGGAGCTGGTGGGGTCTTGGACGCTGCGCATGCAGAAGTAGACTTCGATGGAGTCGCTGACCCAGGCGGAGGGGAGGGAGTAGGAAGCCTGACGGGTGGAGCGGTCGGCGGCGTCGTTGACGGTGATGGACTGATGCTTGACGGAGTTGTAGACGATGAACATGGCCTTGTCGGTTTCGAGGGCGTTGCCGATGCCGGAGTTGTCGGTCCAGGAGAAGGAGAGGTCGGTGCCTTGGACCTGAGCGGTCACGTTGTAGGGGTTGTCGAGGGCTCCTTTGGAGACGATGATTTTGGAGAAGTTGATAGTGTAGGCGGGGAAGATGCCGGTGACACCGTTGGCGAAGTTGTTGCGGGTGAAGGCATTGGTCCAGGTCTCGCCGTCATTTTTGGCGCGAGCGAAGCCGAGCTTGATGACGGAGTTGGCGGTAGAGGCGAACTGGACGAGGATCTTGAACTTGGCCCGGGTCTGCTGCTGCAGGATGGTGTTGGGGTTTTTGATTTTGGGGTTGTAGAGCTGTGCTTCGAAGCCGTAGCCCCTTGCTTTGCGACCGACGATGTTGCCGACGCGCTTGGTGAATTGGATTCCTCCTTGAAGTTTTCCCATGATGATAATGTTTTAAGGGGTTAATAAATTTTTTTTTTGATTTGACGATGCAAAGATAAGACGAGAATTTTGATGGGGTATGGGATGGGAGACGGTGGTGGGGGATCTGAGGAAATTTCGGGAGATTTCTTGGTTTTTCGGGGGTTGAGATGGGGGATTTTGAGTCTTTTTTCTGGTGGGTGGCTCCCCGCCTTCGGCGGAGATCTTGGAAATTTTGGGAAATGTTTTTTCATTATTTTTCATTGTTTGACTGGTCGGTGGGGAATCTCCTGCCGGGGGCGGGAATCTTGAGCCTTTGGCTTGAATCTTGGAAATGGTTTGTTAGATGGGTTTGTCGGATGGGGTTAGGGTTCGCCGAATTCTTCGACAATGGCTTTGACTTGGCGAGGGGTGAAGGCTTTGCTGTTGACGTTGTAGCCGATGTCGATGAGTCTGTCCCAGAGCCAGGTGGAGCGACGAATCCAGGACATGAGATGGTTGACGGCGGCGCGGGGCGTGGAATCGGGGAAATAGAGCAGGGCTAGTTCCTTCTTGGTGTAGGTTCGGATGGTGAAGTCATTCATGGTGGGGCTCCTTTCTGACGGTGGCGAGGTAGAATTCGCTGTAGTCTTTGCAATGAGGTGGCAGCTGGTGGTGCTGGAGGGAAGGGATGATTTGTCGTAGGCGGAGGAAGAGCTGTTCGCCCGGGGTGTCGCGGTCGGGGAACATGTGGAAGCGGATGGATGTGCGGCTGACGAGGTCGGAGAGCAGGCGGACGTGAGAGGGGCTGAGGAGAGTGGCGGAGGGGATGGCGATGGCCTTGTTGCCGGCGGAGAGCATGGCCCAGCAGTCGGAGGCCCCTTCGGTGATGAAGAGGTTGTCGTCGGGGCGGAGGCGGTTGAGGACGGGCAGGTTGTAGATGGCGCATTGGACGCCGGAGGGGAAGCGGAAACGCGGCGAGGCGAGAGGCGAGAGGTTGCGGTTTTGGAGACCGACGAGGCGGTTGAGCTGGTCGAAGTAAGGGATTTGGAGCCATTCGACGCCCTGCCGGTCGGTCCAAGAGGAGAGGCGGCACCAGCGTACGACGCGCGGGTCGATTTGTCGCTCGACGAAGAGGAACTCTTTGGCCTTGGGGCTGAGGAAGGGGCGGCGGAAGAAGCGTTCGTAGCGGCTGGGGTCGAAGGGACGAGTCTCAAACTTTTCATCTTTCACTTTTAACTTTTCACTTGTCATGCTGCCGCCTGATAGCCACTCGCACGCCTCTCGGAAGTCCTTGCGGAGGCGGCGCATCACGAGGTCAATCGTTCCCCCGTGCTCCCCGCACACGAAGCATCGGTAGGTATTCTTCCGCACGTTGAACGTCAAACTTGCGTGGTGGTCGTCGTGGAAGGGGCAGAGTGCTTTGTGGTGGTTCACCTCGAGGCCCAGCCGATCCGCGACCTCCTCGATGGGGAGGTCGCGGAGTATCTGTAATTCAAACTTTTCCATTATCTTTTGCGGTTTAGGTAAGACTCTGTTTTGCTGTAAGTGTTCGTCTCGGCGTTGAGGGTGATCAATCCGCGATGCACCCACACACGCAGCTGGCGCTTGGTGCCCTCCTTCGACTTGCCGTAGCTTTCGCGAAGCGCCACCAACTGCTCTTCTGTAAAGGTGTTGCCCTTGATGTCGTCGAGCATATTGGTGGGTACCGACTTGGAAGCCTCGTCCGTGCTGGTGTCGCCCTCTTTCAGCAAGTCGCCCAGCACTTGGTATTTGCTCCACATATCGTGCCACACCAGCCATTCCACCACGTCACCCATCGCACGGCTCCAGGTCATGTTGTTGAGCGTCCACATCACACAGCCGGCCTTCCAAGCCGAGATGAGGCTACGCTTCCCCATATCCCAGAGGCAGTCGTTGTCGGTGAGGTCGCCCATTTCCGCCATATCGTCGGACAGGCGCTCGATAAGGGCGTTCAGCGGACGAACGGTGTGACGGCCCTTGCAGTTGTCGAGACGTGACAGATACTCGTCGAGCTGCTCGTAGAAATTGTCGTTGAACTTGCCAATGCGCGGTATTTTGCCGTCGCGGTTGCCGCGAGCCTTAAAGGAGAAGACCACACGGCCCAGGGTGCCGTCGTAGAGGTTGTTCTTGAAAAACTGCCTTGCGCGGACGGGAGTGGTGCTGATGGTGAGGTTGGTTCTCAGGAGCGCCGAACCGGTGATGCCGTCGACCGTTGCGCGAAGGGCATTGTAAACCTCCCTGTCCCACATCAGGCGCAGCATCTGCGTCACCTGCTTGTGCGAGCCGCAAAGGTTGTCGAGCTGTTCAATTTCCTTGAGGTCGATGTAGGTGGTCAGCCCTCCGTGCTCCTGGCAGGCCATCTGAGCCTTCAGGTAGCCGGGCTTCGAGCAGTCGGCAGGCAGGAAGCGTAGGAGCGGGAACACCTCTTCGGGGCGCTCTTTCGACTGCGAGCGTTTCTTGTAGGTCTTCTGATACTGGAGGTATCTCTTCAATTCCGTGGCATCCTGCTCGCGGAAGTCGCGGTTGCAGGCTTCCACCAGCAGACCCAGCTGTCCCTTGTTGCCGGCGCTGTCGGCAATCAGGGCCGCCTGCTGGCCGCACATCTCGAACCATTGTCCGCTGGGGTACTGGAATTCTGCTTGGCTGATTTTGGTGCCTAATAGAGGAGAAAGCATCGGCAGCAGAGGCGCGTGCATGTCCTTGCTCGTCTGGGAGAGCAGGAGACGGAAGGTGTCTATTCCTCGACCGAGATTGGGCATCTCGGGAGCCGTTGGTTTTGTAATGTCGTACATATTTTTATTCTTATTTTACGTTAATCACTATTGTAGCCAGTTGGTTTCAGCGTTTCGCGTTTCAGCGTTTCAACAAGGGGAGAAGGGGTTCACAATCGTCCTTATTTGTGTATAACATAATTATTATTATATAGTTATATAGTTTTATAAAGAAGGTGTAACGCCTAGATGGCTATTGAAACGCATGAAACGCTGAAACGGCTCCGGCCAGGTTGATACCTATTTCTCTAAGAGGCTGGTGAGCGCCCAGAGGAGTTCGTTGGCGACGCCCGTGGCATAGTTGGCGGGGTTAAAGTCGGGTCCCATGGAGATGGGTCGGAAGTTGAGGCGGAAGGCTCCGTCGTCGCGGCAGGTGATGGTGATGAACTTGCCGACGAAGACGTGTGGGTTGCGCTTGCCGGCGTTTGAGGTCTCGGTGAAGGTGTAGTGGTCTACCTTGTCGTGTGTCAGCACGCCGAGATAACTTCTGCCGATTACCGCCAGGTGGTCGAAGCGGAGGATGGTTTTCAGATCGACGCAGAGGTCGGTGTTGTGGTTACGCTGGCGAGGTTTGTTTGATTTCTTTGAACCTGCCTTGGAGTTGCAATTCAATACCTTTTTCATTTTTTTTATGGTATTAAAATGCCTTCTGGCACTACACGATGATATAGAAAGGCGTTATTCATCTCGTGCCCGGAGCCGTGCTCAGCTGATGTCCGGTGTTGAATTCGGATGCAAAGATAGATAAGCTGTCAATCTGAGCGAATAATCTCAGATTATTTTCAGATTATTTCACAAAAAAATGAAAATCAGTAGAAAACAAAAAGCCCGACTCTCAAGAAAATGAGAATCGGGCAACCGATTTTGCGTTCAGATTATGTCGGATTACCTTTTCTTATCAATTTTTGGCAAATAGGCATCCAACAGCGGTGACACTTCCGACAGCCGTTCATAGCGGCCTTTGTTGATGTTGCCGTAATTCTCTTTGTCACCGAAGAATTCATGATTTAATTGTGGGGCACTTGAGGCATTGAGGAGTTTCTTGTCCCACAGATAACCTGCTATGTTCTGCCACGTAATCCGCACTCTGTCGCCTCCGCGCCCATGCTCAAGCATATGCCACAATATCTCCGACAATGCCGCCTGTTCATCATTTAATGATGTTCCTCCCATGCCGAGCACTTTAGTCAACATTGTCTTTATGTCGTCCGGAGTGATGCCGTTTACCCAGGGGCCATTGTCGACAAGAGAGAATAGTTCGTCGATTATTTGTCGTCTTGACTCTTTTGCGACATTATCATGCAATGTTTCCGATTGCTTTACCGGTACCTGCACCGTAGACTTGTCGATGTTGATGTTCACCTCATTGTTGTGGTGGATGTCCATATACGAGCCACCTTGCATAATATTTATAGTATCCCCAGCCATAGTTATTTTTGATTTACCGTTGTATTGTCGTGAATGTCGTTATATTGCCCTCCGTTGCTCACGTTCACCACCTTTGGGTCGGGTTGTTCGTCGTCGAGGGCAGATAGTTTTTGGGGGAAGTCCGATGAACTTATAGAGACTTTGTTTTTGTTTACATAATCTTGCAGCAAGCTTTTTAATCCTTGCCGAGTTGATAGTGGCTTGTTTTTTGCTATTTCAATAAGACTCATCAACACTCGCTCTTCTGTCTTCTTCTGCTTGTTAGACATCTCATGCTCCAGATTTCTTTTTTCTTTGTCAATCTGCTCTATCGAGCACAACGCCCTTACGAGACATTCATAATAGTGATCCTTTTGTTGCAGATCTTTTTCTATTGTGGAGTATTTCGACATGAGTGCATCAATCTGGTCTTTTAACGCCCTACATCCGATGGTAAAACCAGGTGCCACTGCTGATGGATAATTTTGTGCTTGTGTGTTTTTTCGAAAACGTTCAACAAAATCGTGAAACTCACCCATGACCATAACTTCGTGCGCAAGCATTTGGCTCTCAGCCATATTAATCATTGTATCGCATAATAATGTTAAGTCATAAATACCATCACTCTCAAGATGGAAAGAACGGTTGCTTTTGTTGTTATAATCGTCAGCAATAGATATAAGACTATTTATTTTATTTATTACACTATCTCCACTCATGCGAATTTCATGGATGTGTGCGATACGTTCTTCGAAATAGGTACTGGATTCTTCTTTTTTTGTTCTTTTATCTTCCATATTCTTTCCTAATGTTTGTAGTATTTATTCTCTATGCGCGATAAAGTCTGCGTTGGAGTTCGAAGTAGTGGGCGCGGATGTCGGGGGCGGACATCTGCAGGCGTTCCTTGGCGTCGCTCATGGAGTTGAATTTGATGGTTATGTAGGTTTTCAGGTTGTCTGAGCCCAGTTCTTTGAAGCCGTTGTTGATGTAGTATTGCAGGATAAGGTAGTCGAAATCGCGCTGCTCCTTGTTCAAGGCGTCCACGTACTGTTTTTTCACCAGTTCCACACGCTTGGCCCTCTCGATGGGTGTCGATTCATAGGCGATGTACTCGAGCACATCGAGGAGGTCGCACTTCTGCATCTTCAGCATGTTCTTCAGGAGATTCAGTTTTTCCTCGGCAAAGCCGGCTTCATCGAGCGTTTGCAGCAGCTGCTCGCGGGTGTCGGGGTTGGCCCATTTCTCACGGAGGTCGTCGGCACCGGAGAAGAATTCGGGAATCTTGCCGAAGAGCTTCTTCACATATTCTTCAAGGCTGATGAACTCGTCGCCGAAGAATATCTTCTGCTCCCATGTGGTTTCGAGCGACAGCCTTCTGCCGTTCGACAGCTTGATGTCGACTGTCTTCGTCTTAGGACCTTCGCAGGTGCAGGGCAGGTTGCCGCACACGGGGCACGGCGTCGGGGTGCAGATGCAGGGTGACTGGCCGCACTTTGGGCAAGGCTTGGGTGTGCGTGGCGGCTGCTTCTTGCATGTGCAAGGCCAGTTGCCGCACACGGGGCAGTAGGGATCGCCGTCCCAGTCGGGGTCCTTGAACATGCTGGTCGCTCCTACAAAGTCGTAGATGGTGAAGTAATACTTCTTGTCGAACAGGCGCGTGCCGCGGCCGATGATCTGCTTGAACTCAACGATGTTATGCACGGGGCGCATCAGCACGATGTTGCGCACGTTGCGAGCGTCGACGCCTGTGCTCAGCTTGTAGGAGGTGGTCAGAATAGTTGGCAACAGCTTTTCGTTGTCTTGGAAAGTCCTCAGCGTTGCTTCACCCACCTCGCCGTCGTCGGCAGTCACACGTTCGCAATAGTTGCTTGCGGGACGTTGCTTGTGCTTGTTGACCATATCGCGGACAATCATAGCGTGCTTCTGGGTGGCGCAGAAGATGATGCTCTTCTCGTCGGGATCGATCTTGCCGAGGAACTCCTGCACACGATGTTCGTCGCGTTCTTTGATTTGTATTCGGCCGTTGTAGAAATCCGACTCCGAATAGACTTTTTCATAATCTATATCGCCGCTTTTCACGATGTCACCTTCTTCCCACTTGTAGTCGTCGATGTTGCTTGTCGATATTTCGACACGGAACGGCACGAGGAAGCCGTCCTCGATGCCCTGTTTGAGCGAGTAGGTGTAGACAGGTTCGCCGAAGTAGGCGTAGGTGTTTGCGTTGTCCTTTCGGCGTGGGGTGGCAGTCATACCGAGCTGATAGGCGTTGTCGAAATACTCCATCAGCTTGCGCCATTCGCTCTCGTCGTTGGCACCGCCGCGATGGCACTCGTCGATGATGATGAAGTCGAAGAAGTCGCGCTCATACTGCATGTAGTAGGGCTGGTCGTTTGAGCCTTCGGCCAGCTTGATGCCTTGCTCCTCGGCCTTCTGGGCGTTGGGAGAGGTCATCATCGTCTGGAAGATGGTGAAGTAGAGGTTGCGGGCGGTTGGAACCTTGTAGTTGTTTTTCTTCAGCTCCTTTGGAGTGATGCGGCACATTGCGTCCTCTGGAAACTGGTCGAAGTCGTTGATGGCTTGATTGGCGAGGATGTTGCGGTCGGCGATGAAGAGGATGCGGGGAGCTCTGTCTACTCCTTTCGTGTTCCATTTCGTCTGCGTCAGCTTCCAGCATATCTGGAAAGCCGTGTAGGTCTTGCCCGTGCCTGTGGCCATCGTCAGCAGGATGCGGTTGCGTTGCTTGGACACGGCTTCGAGCACGTTCTTGATGGCAATCTCCTGATAGTAGCGAGGGCTCTTGCTGTCGCTGCGCTTGATGGGGCACAGGTTGAACTTGTCGCGCCAAGGGTTCACTTCGGGGAAGGTCATCTGCCAGAGATCCTGTGGCGTCGGGAAGGCGTCGATGTCCTTTTCCTTGCTGGGGATGATATATTCGCCTTTGCTGTTGGTGACGCCCATGTCGATGAACCAGATCTCGTCGCCGTTGGTGCTGTAGGTGTAGCGGATCTTCAGGGCGTCGGCATAGAGCTTGGCTTGGTTGACGCCTTCGGACACATCCTTTTCATCGCTCTTAGCCTCGATCACAGCCAGTTTGATGCCCTTGTATTCGAGGATATAGTCGGCCTTCTTGGGATTCTTGTGGCCGGTGGTGGTGATGCGGCCGGGTGCGATGTAGGCACTCTGCTCCACGAGTATCTTGCTGCCGGGGACGATACTCCAGCCGGCATCCCGCAGTTTGGGGTCAATCTTGTTGAGTCGTGTCTGCGCTTCGTTCATATCTTTTATTTAAATACTTGTCTTAATATTGCTTGTTTCAATCCTCGTCCTCATTTTTTGAGATAATAATGACATCATCAAGAGTCACTATTTTCGTAGTCTTCACACCACTCCAAACAGTAGTTAGTCTATATTGTTTTGGAGTAATTTGTATTTCAGCATTCCAACGCTTTCTACCATGAATATAGTCACCACTTGGATCAAGGCAAAGGATCTTACATACGTTCCCCTTGTCGTTCTCTTCGTAACCGATTGCCAGCATTGCGTGCCCCCAATCAGAAGATGGAGAGGGGTCACCTATTGAGATAATAATTGGGATTCTGTCATCAATTGTTTCCTTTATAATCTCAACGCTCTTGATGTCGGACGTTATTTTGTGGTCAGGAGTGATTACGTTAGAGAAACCCTCTTTCAACATCCGTGTGATTTTGTAGTATGTCTGTCCATTACGGTGCATTCCATAGTCGTTGCAGAAAACCTTGAAGAGTTTTTGCGTATCTCTTGTTTTATGCTCTTCATTGACGTGAGTTTCCTTCTCCGTTATGACGCCAAGAATCAAGAGATTCATGATAACAGAATAAGTAGCGCAAGCACCGTCCAAGTCGCCCTGCTTCTTGAATACTGGTTTATAACGACCTGTCTTGTCCTTACAAACCAATTCGTTCTTCTGTTCTTTATTCTGTATCTTCAGATTATCTACAATTACACGTTTCATCCTATCTTTTATTCAAATACTTTTCGTAATATTGCTTGTTTCAGGGCGTCGCACTCCTGAGACATCTTGTCGAAGTTGACTTGGAGGCGGTCAACCTTGGATTTGAGGGAGTCTATCTTTTTAACTATTATATATTGTTCATTTACCTTCGGAATATAAAGTTTGATTTCTTTCAAAACTGCAACTGAGGCAATATTTTTAATTGCAACACCTTCAATATTTTCATTGATTATCTCCCCAAAATAATTACTCTCCATAAGATATTTGAGAAATAATGCATCAATTTCTTCATGTGGAGTCAATTTCAATAATGCTTGGTTGATAATTCCCTCTTTATAATTTTCTGGAATAATTGCAACTTTACCAATAGTACCTGAACAACTCATTATTAAATCTCCTGCATTTACTTTAAATCTATTTAATGATTTATACTTCTCCTCATCAATAAAATATCTAAAAGTAAACTTTTTATATATAGCATTTTGTTGTTCGTATACTGCATAACCAGAATCTTTAAAGCATTCTTTTTTAAGACTTCCGCCAAAAGGACCTCTAACAAAATTGCATAATTTGCCAAATTTCTTTTCTTCCCACCCTTCTTTTGGTTCGAGCATTTCTTTGAGGGATGCTTGGAAGAGGGCTTTGGCTTCGTTGAGGGATTTTTCTGCATTCGCCTTCATCGCATCTATCTTTGCAAAAGCAGAGTCAAGATAATCTACGATGCGCTGCTGCTCGGAGAGAGGAGGTAATGGGATAAGCTCATCTTTTATATCATCTTTCGAGAATCCTGCCTGTGCTGCTCTTGAAGTACATACTTTGAAAAGAATACTTTGAAAAAGTGGAGATTCGAAATATCTTCTAATAAAATCTTTTTTTATCAATTCTTCATTGGGAATGGATTTTATAATTGCTACATTGTATGCACCTGCTAAACCTGTTAGAATTTTGCCAACAGAAGCACCATATCTTCCAATCAAGATATCATCATCTTTACAAAGCCTCAATTTCTTTGTTATTTTTACATATTCGATTTCTACATTTCTACTTTTAGTAAAATCTCGTATTTGCAACATTCGAATGTACCCGTTTTGTGGATGATTAATCCATTCACTTTTGGGGGGTTGAGAGCCACCTTCAAAATCGCAGACTTCCCCTAACTTCTTATATTCCCAACCTTCTTTCATTTTACCATCTCCATTATTTCGTCGATAAGGGACTGATTCTCCTGTCCGAGGGCAAAAATGCTTTCGGCAATCTCGCCGGGTGTGCGCTCGTCCACCTCTTCTACCTTATTGGGATTCTTCACGCTGAGGTCGCAACTGTCGTCGAGGGTGCTGACATCGAGCGTCCAGGAATGTTCGCTCTCGGCCTTTGTCTTCTGCAAGGTGAGGAACTCCTCCATATCGGCCTCGGTGAGGGGGTTGCCCTTGGTGAAGTGCTTGTCGACCTGATAGTACCAAATCTTCTGCGTGGGCTCGCCTTTGGTGAAGAAGAGGACGACGGTCTTGACGCCGGCACCTGTGAAGACACCCGACGGGAGGTCGAGGACGGTGTGGAGGTTGCAGTTCTCGAGGAGCATTTTGCGGATAGCGCTGGCGTCGCCGTTGCTGAGGAAGGTGTTCTTGATGACGATACCGGCACGGCCACCGGCCTTGAGCATCTTGATGAAATGCTGCATAAACATATAGGAAGTCTCTGAGGTACGGATGTCGAAATTTTGCAGCACCTCGCCGCGCTCTGCCCCGCCAAAGGGGGGATTAGCCAGAATGACGTTCTTGCGGTCGCGCTCTTGTATCTGCGAGAGGTTTTCGGCCAGCGTGTTGCCTCGGATGATGTTGGGCGCGGCCAGCCCGTGGAATATCATGTTCATCGTGGCGATGATATAGGGCAGCGGCTTCTTTTCCTTGCCGTAGAAGGTGCTCTCCTGCAGCGTGGTGTTGTCTTGCGTGCTCTTCACCTGCGGCAGCATATAGTTGAACGCCTCACAAAGGAAGCCTGCCGAACCGCAGGCAGGGTCGTAGACCGTTTCGCCTATTCGGGGGTTCACCACCTTCACGATGGTGCGGATGAGCGGGCGCGGCGTGTAGTATTCGCCACCATTGCGCCCGGCGTTGCCCATGCGTGCAATCTTGCTCTCGTAGAGCACCGTCATTTCGTGCTTGTCTTCGGCGCTCTGGAAGTGCAGCTGGTCGATGAGGTTGATCACCTCGCGCAGATTGTAGCCCGAGGTTATCTTGTTGCGCAGTTCGGCAAATATCTCGCCAATCTTATACTCCAGGGTGTTGGCCGACGATGCCGTGTCGCGGAACTTGCGCAGTTCGGGGAACAGCTTGCCATCAACAAACTGCACAAGGTCGGGGCCTGTCATGCAGTTGATGTCGTCGGGCGTGCCGTCGCTCTTCTTCGGTGCTGCCCATTGGCTCCAGCGATAGAAACCTGATAGGATGGGCTTGTGCTCACGGCCCTTCATCATGGCCTCCAGCTCGCGCTCACGGTCCAGGTCGTCGAGATACTTCAGAAAGAGCAGCCACGATGTCTGCTCAATGTAGTCTAATTCGGTGGAGCATCCTGCCTCGTTGCGCAGAATGTTGTCTATCGCATTAAAAGTTGATTCGTATTGCATGCGTTATTGCTTATTTTCAGGAGTAAATTCTATCACGCCGTCCCACTCGCCATCGGCGGTGATGCGGAACACGATGAAGCACTTGTAGATGTTATCCACCAAGTCCTTGTATTGCTGTTCTTTCTTCACTTCGGGCCACACCTCGGTCATTCGCAACACTTTGTTTGCGAACGAATAGACACTATCCTCTGTGGCCACGCCCAGATGGGTTGACTCTATGTAGTAAGCGTTAAGGGTTGCGGCGTAGGGAGGTTCGCCAGACGAATCTTTCTCACAGGCTTGCAGCAGAAAGGCGGCAAGCAGAAATGCCATTACCCAAATTGGGGGGGTAATTGCTTGAAAATCAACGAGTTGCGAAAACGATTTGTTATTTTCATGTTGCCAAAGGTCATTTGTTTGCCGACAAAGTTAGCAATAAGAATCAAGAAAAGCAAAAAAACGGCGGATTATTTTATCATCCAGCCGATGACAACGGAGCGAAAAGTGTAAACCAAATGGATACACTCTCGGGGTGTGGGTAGTCCCCTTTTTCAGGAAAAGCGTCAAACAACTTAGGCGTGGGAGTCAACATTTTCCGTATGAAAAGATACATAGTTTTCCTCATTTCCTCTTTCCTCATTTCC
>JAEEGI010014175.1_pt1 | contig 16804 bp, 16 predicted proteins | sample 8958751 | NCBI WGS metagenome assembly JAEEGI01 (sample SAMN16246545, study PRJNA631951) | gut metagenome | biome: gut microbiome; feature: rumen; material: KS-attached | host: Bos | place: Iran: Karaj | collected 2018-10
TCGATGATCTGATCCAGCTGACGCGCCACCAGACGGTCACGCTTGAACCAGTGGGTGTTTTCGTCGATCGGCTCGTTCGCCTGCGCGACGATCGCGCCGTCCTCTTCGTCCGCGGTGAGATACACGATCTCGTCGGTGACGATGCGGTTCTCCTTGTCGATCACGCGGTACGGCGCCTCGATGAGACCGTACTCGTTGATGCGCGCATAGGTAGACAGCGAGTTGATAAGACCGATGTTCGGACCTTCCGGCGTCTCAATCGGACACATTCTGCCGTAATGCGAGTAGTGAACGTCGCGGACCTCGAACGTTGCGCGGTCGCGGTTCAGACCGCCCGGACCGAGTGCCGAAAGACGGCGCTTGTGCGTCAGCTCGGAAAGCGGGTTCGTCTGATCCATAAACTGCGAAAGCTGGGAGGATCAGAAGAACTCCTTGATCGCCGCGGTCACCGGGCGAATGTTAATGAGGTTCGACGGCATGACCACGTCCATATCCTGCAGACCCATGCGCTCGCGCACGACGCGCTCGAGACGCGTAAGACCGACGCGGATCTGGTTCTGCAGGAGCTCGCCGACCGAACGGATGCGGCGGTTGCCGAGGTGGTCGATGTCGTCCGTCTTGCCGATGCCGTAGGGCAGGTCAATGAGGTAGGAGATCGACGCGACCATATCGTCCGGAACGATGTGACGCGGAATCAGATCGTCGTAGTGCTTGCGCAGGAAGTCCTTCAGCGCTTCGCCTTCGATCCCCTCGTCCTCCGCCTGCTTCAAGAGCGCTTTCAGCGTGGGGATGTGCACGTCCTCGTTGAGACCCGCTTCGATCGGCGCGAACGGAAGGAAGCCCGCCGCGTTTGCAAAGCGGTTGCCGACGACCTTGACGCGGCCGTTCTCTTCGCTTCTGATCCAAACCGCGTTGATGCCCGCGTTCTGGATCGCTTCGGCGGTCGCCTTGTCGATCTTTTTGCCGGCTTCGACAAAGATCTCGCCGGTTTCCTCGCTGATGACGGGTTCGTCCGCAATCTGATCGCGGATGCGCGCCTTCAAAGCGAGCTTCTTATTATACTTGTAGCGGCCGACGCGCGCCAGATCGTAGCGGTTGTCGAAGAACAGACCGTGGAGAAGGTTTCTCGCGCTCTCCTCTGTCGGCGGCTCGCCGGGACGCTGACGGCGGTAGATCTCGACCAGACCGTCAACCTCGGACTTGCCGGGGTCCTTCTGCAGCGTCTTCATCAGGCGATCGTCTTCGCCCAGAAGATCGAGAATCTGCGCGTTCGTGTCGTACCCGATCGCACGCAGCAGCGAGGTGATAAAGACCTTGCGCTGACGATCGATCTTGACGTAAAGGATTTCGTTTCCGTCGGTTTCATACTCGAGCCACGCGCCGCGGTTCGGAATGACCTGGCTGGAATACAGGAGCTTTTTGCCCGTCTTGTCCTTTGCGGAGGCATAGTATGCGCCCGGGGAACGAACGAGCTGCGAAACGATAACACGCTCCGCACCGTTGATGATGAACGTGCCCTGCGGCGTCATCAACGGGAAATCGCCCATAAAGACTTCCTGCTGCTTGACTTCGCCCGTTTCCTTATTGATCAGGCGCACGGTCACGCGCAGGGGCGCCGCATAGTTCACATCGCGGCTCTTGCTCTCTTCGATGGAGTACTTGGGCTTATCGAGATCGATCCGGTAGTCCACGAACTCCAGAATGAGTTTTCCGGAAAAGTCGACGATCGGCGAGATGTCGTTGAACACTTCGCGCAGATCCTCTTTCAGGAAGTGGTAATAGGAATTCTTCTGCACCTCAATGAGATCGGGCATCTCCAGAACTTCCGAAATGTGCGAAAAGCTCTTTCTGATCCGCTTTCCCATCTTGACGTCATGCATCATTGCGTTCACTCCTTGCTGATGGTTTCATCTGGTTTTTTCGGGCGAATTCCCCCGCCCGTGGAGGTGGCACATATTCCTTACCTCCTGTGTGCTTAGTCCCGGATGGCTCGCTTTATTTCAATCCGCGTAGACTTTGGGGGCATAATACCACAGTATAGGCATCATAATGCAATTTGGAATATTATCATTTTGACAACAAGATGTCAAGAAGAAAAATCATGAAATCGAAATATATTTTACTGACATCGGTTTCGTGTGCATAGATTGTATAGGCAGCGGAAAAACCGTCCATACTCCGTACAAATCAAAGGAGGTGAAACCATGAAAGGAACCCATACAGGCTGGACCGAGCAGGAGGACCGGGCGCTCCTCGAAACCGTGCTCAACGCGCGCCGGATGCGGCTGCCTTTGAAGACCGCGTTCGACGCGATCGCCGAACGGACCGATCGGCGGCCGAACAGCGTCCGCAATCACTACTATACGCAGCTGAAACCCGTCGAGAAAGCCGAACCGGCGTTTCTGCCCTTTTCCGAGGAGGAGACCGACCGGCTGCTGACTGCGGTGCTCGAAGCGCTTGCGAAGGGGCAGTCGGTGCGCGCCTGTACGCTGGAGATGGCGAACGGCGACACGCGGCGCATGCTTCGCTATCAGAACAAATACCGCGCGCTTTTGAAAACGCAGCCGGAGCGCGTGAAAAAAGCCCGCGCCAAGCTGATCGCAGAGGGACGTCTTGTGCCGGATCCGTTTGTGCGCGATCCCGACACGCCGCACGTCGGACGCCCGCCGAAAGCCGGCTGCGAAATGGAGCGCAGCATCCGCGCGCTGCTCGACACGCTGTACCGGAACCTGATCGCCCTGACGCAGGGCGAGAACGCCGGATGATGCACACAGACGTCAAAAAGGAGGCCGCCCTCCTTTTTCCTTTTGGAAAAGATTGAAAAAAACGCCGCGATCGGCTATAATGGAACCGGAAAGGGGGCGGCTTTGCCATGCTGATCTGGATCGTCATTCTGCTTCTCGGCGCGGGTACCGCCGCCGGACTGTCCTTTGCGTTCGGTCCGTGCGAAACATGGTGGTTCGTGCTTCGCATTCCGCTGCTGTTCCTTGCGGCGTATTTTATCTGGCTGATCCTGTACGCTCTGCTCTTTTCCGTCATCTCATTGTTTATCAATAAGAAGAAACCGGTCACAAAAGCGCATCACGGCATGCGTCGGCTGATGGTCGAAACGATGCAGCTGATCCTGCTTGCCGGACGCATCCGCGTGCATGCGGAGGGGCTTGACCGGATCGACCGGACAAAGCCGTTTCTGCTGATCGCCAACCACCGCTCCATGATCGACCCGTTCCTGCCGCTGACGCTTTTGAAGGGCACCGAGATCATCTATATCTGCAAGCCCGAAATCCTGAAAATGCCCGTGGCGGGCAGTTACGCGCACATCTGCGGATTCCCGTTCATCGACCGCGAGAACAACCGGCAGGCGCTGAAAACGATCCTGCGCGCCGTCGATATACTCAAGGAGGAGCAGACCGCCGTCGGCATCTTCCCAGAGGGCACGCGCAACAAGACGGATGCGCCGCTGCTGCCGCTGCATGCGGGCTCCTTCTCGATCGCAAAGCGCGCGAACGTCCCGATCGTCGTCGCCGTCAATCGCGGCACCGAGAAGGCGATCAGGCAATTTCTCTGGCACGGCACAAAGGTCTCCTTCAAAGTGATCGATGTGCTTTCGCCGGAACAGATCGCCGACCTGTCCACGCAGGAGATCGCCGAGCTGGTGCGCAAAAAGCTCGAAACGGCGCTTGCCTGATCATCCCAATCGAAAAAAACGCCCCGACCGGGGCGTTTTTCTTATCTCTCCGCGATGCAGTCCCGCACGAGTTCCGCGAGCGTGCAGACGAACTCGGCGCTGCCCGGACGATTCGAAAACGGAAAGATCTCCGCGTGGATCCCGTCCGCGGTGAGAAACCCGATGCCGATCGCATCGCGCAGCGCGTGCTCCGGACTGCGTTCCCGGCAGAGCGCGCCGCAGATCTGCCGCATGCCGACGGACGGCGGTTCGGTGCGGTCCCGCTCCGCCGAAAAACGGATCGCGCCGCACAGCGGGTCGAACCCGCATAGATGCGGCGTTACGCCGAACCGAAGCAAGAGCTCGCCCGCCGCCCGCTGCGCCGGGACTCCGCTCCGCCCGCCGCGTTTTCGATTCCGGTCTCCGTATACGGACCGGATGGTTCCTGTCAACATAAAAATCCCTCCTCCCGTTCTGACTATGACACGGAAAGAGGGGAAATACAAGAAACGGAGTTTAACACTTTTCGGGAACGCCGTGAACGAATCTTGAACGCGGCTTATACGAGCTTTTTCGAAAGCGGGTCCGACCGGTCCGGCACGACCGTTACGGTGAGCCCGTCTTTGCCGAGCTTCTTTGCCTCGATCAGCGCAAGACGCGCGCGCTGTCCGCTCAGGAGAAGCCGCATCCGCTTCGGCGCGAACCGGTTTTCGTCGAGCGCGCGGAACAGGGCGGCAAGCCGCTCCGCCGGAAAACACAGCGAAAGCGTCCCGCCGTTTTTCAGGAGCAGAAACGCCGCATGCAGCCATTCGGAGAGCTGCGATTCATCCGCATGCCGCGCCGCCGCGTGCGCGCCGCGATCGCCGGAAGTGAAGTACGGCGGATTCATCAGCACATGCGTAAACGCGCCGTGCCCGAACGCATCGGGCGCATCCGAGGCGGAAAGCGTGAGAAAGCGGATCGGCTGTCCGTTTCGTTCGGCGCTGCGCTGCGCAAGCGCGATCTGCGCTTCGTCGACGTCGATGCCGGTATAGGTCCCGCCGTACCGCGCTTCGGCATACAGGCACAGGACGCCGTTCCCGGTGCCGATGTCCAGCACCGCGTCCGTTTCACGGATCTTCGCAAAATGCACCAGCGCGATCGAATCCTCCGTAAAGCAGCCGCACGCGGGGTCCTGAAAGATGCCCGTCTTCGGTTCGATCAACCATTCCCAACGCTCCATATCAGCCCTCCGGTTCCGGCGGGATGTCCGCATCCCCGGGCGCCGGCGTTGCGATTCCGTCCGCGCCGTAGGACGCGATCGACACGTCCATATAATAATGAAGCAGAATGTCGCGGTATTTCGAGCCGTGTTTCGCCATGCCGTTCGCGCCGTTCTGGCTCATCCCCACGCCGTGCCCGAAGCCCTTGGTATGGAACACGATCCCGTCCTCGGGCCAGATGATCGTGAACATCGTGCTGCGAAGCCCGAACAGGTTCCGTGCCTGTTTGCCGGTGATCGTCTCCTTACCGAGCCGCAGCGTTTCGACGCGTCCGCTCGGATATGCTTTGTCGATCGCGATCAGGTCGCGGTAATTGTCGTCGGTGATCCCGCTGTCCGGATATTTTGTCAAGATCAGCTCGATCAGCGCGTCCTCGCCGATCGCAACGTCCTCGGTGCGCATCGGGTCCTCATAGGGACTGTCCACGCCCCTGAGATACGGCAGCGCGTTCGCATAGACGTGCTCGGAATCCTCGGTCTGCCCGCCGGAACAGGCATGATACAGCGCGTCGCACAGCTTGCCGTCGTAAACAAGCACCTCGCCCGCCGTTCCCATCACCGCCTCGGCGATGCGGTTGTAGTTGTTCGCATAGTCCTTTCCCCAGGTGCTCTGCATCCGCTCGTGCGTCGAAAACGCCTGACAGCATTTGCTGTTCGTACATACATCGGCATCGGGGTTCGTCTGGCATCTGCCGTGCGCCATGCGGTAAAGCGTGTAGGTGCGCGACGCGACCGCCTGCGCTTTCAGCGCTTCGAATTCGTAGTACGCGGGCATCTCCGCCGACACGACGCCGACAATGTACTCCTCAAGGTCCATCGGAACGATTTTGTCCGCGCGGTGATCGTACACGTTGATCGTCGTCGTTTCCGTCCAGTCAAAGTAGACGTACAGGTCCAGAAGCGTCGGCGCGGGCGTTACGATTGCGATCTCCCCCGCCTCCGTGCGCTTCTCCGGCTCGCAGGAATCCGTCCGGAAGCCGCGTCCGTCCATGAGCATTCGCACAAGCAGGAACAGCAGGACCGTCAGCGCAAGCAGCACGACGGTGAGCAGAACGGGAATCAACGGGTTGTGTTTCTTTCTCTTCATGGTTTATATTATAGGACCTGTCCGCGAAAAATACCAGCTATTTTTCATTGTACCGAAATTCCCGCTTTCCGTTGCAATCCGAAGGAAACCCGTGCTATAATACGGGTATGAATATCCGTTTTTCGCCCGAAGCGGCGCGGCGTGAAATGACGCCGGTCGACAACCTGTTTTTCCTGGAGTACATGCCGGAAGCCGACGGCACGTTTGTGAAGGTATACCTGTTCGGACTGATGCAGTGCTATCACCCCTCGCTTTCCGACGCGGACATCACGGATGCCCTCGGTCTTACCGAGGCGCAGATCCGCTGCGCGTTCGTCTACTGGCAGGCGAAGGGGCTTGTGCGCATCCGCAGCGACGAACCGTTCTCGGTGGAGTATCTTCTGACCGAGCAGCCCGCCGTCACCACCGCCACGCCGGTGAAGTACCGCAGATTCATCGAATCGCTCAACGCGCTTCTGTCGCCGCGCTCGCTCGACCTGCGCGAGATGAAGGCGATGTACGACTGCATCGAGCTCTACGGACTCGAGGAAGGCGCGGTGCTTGCGCTCGTCGCCTACTGCATCGAACGAAAGGGCAAGCGCGTTTCGACCAACTATATCCTGACCGTTGCGCAGGAGTGGAGCGAACAGGGCGTCAAGACGCAGTCCGCCGCGGAACAGTATGTGGCGGATTACCGCGTGCAGAAGCACGGCGCCGCCGAGGTTCTGCGCCGCTGGAACAAGCGCCGCCCGCCGACGGTCGACGAGATGGCGCTTTACGACCGCTGGACGAATGCGCTCGGCTTCGACGCGGAAACGATCCTTGCCGCCGCCGCGCGCATGACGGACGTCGCTTCGCCGACGTTCGCGATCCTGAACGACCGCCTTTCCGAATGGAAAGAGCGGAAGGTCACGGACGTTGCGGGGCTCGAAAGCGCGGAGGAAGCCGCCGCAGCGGACCGCGAGTTTGCGCGGCAGGTGTTTGCGCGGCTCGGAAAGATCGGCGCGCCGGATAAGACGACGGTCGCGCAGCTCGGCATGTTCCGCGATGAAAAGCATATTTCGCGCGACGCGATCCTGCTTGCCGCCGACGAATGCGCCGGTGCGGAGCGTCCGCTCGGCATGCTGAAAAAGATACTGTCCGACTGGGCGAACGAGCATGTCGAAACCGTCGAACAGGCGGAAGCGGCGCTGAGCAGGCCGAAGTCCGCGCAGCCGAAACGAAAGAAAAAGAATCCGGCGCTGCTCTACGAACAGACGCCGATCTCGGAAGACGATTTTAACCGACTGATCGTGAACCTGAACGAGGACGTATGACGAACGAATTACAACGCTATTACAGCGAACTGCGCGAGAAAAACCGCCGCCTGCTCGAGAAGCGGATCGCGGAGTGCGAGCAAAAGAACCCGCGCTTCCGCTCGCTTGCGAACGAGCCCGGGCTGGTGTTCAAACAGCTTGCCGCGGGCAAGCTCACCCCCGCCGCCGCAAAATCGCGCATCGGCGCGATCGGCGCGGAGCGCAGGAATCTTCTGATCTCGATGGGGCTGCCCGGAAACTACCTCGACGCGATCTATACCTGCCCGCGCTGTCAGGACACCGGCGAGGTCGGCGAGCCGCGGCGGCTCTGCGCCTGCGCGCTGAAGAAGCAGCAGGAGCAGCTGCTTTCGGGATCCCGCATCAACGACCGCGAGACATTTGCGAACTTCAACGAAGCGATCTATCCCAACGACGAACAAAAAAAGCAGGGGCTTGCCATGAAGCGGTTCTGCGAGCGATACGTCGCCTCGCTCCCCTCCCCCGAAAAACCGAACCTTCTGATCGTGGGACAAAGCGGTCTCGGCAAGAGCTTTTTCGGCAACGCGATCGCGCGCGCCGCGATCGAAAAAGGCATTCCGACGCTGAAAACGACGGCGTACCAGTGCATCCAGACGATCCTCGACGGCATCGAAACGCGTGCGGATGCGATCACGCCGTATCTCTCCTCCGACTTTCTGATCCTCGACGATCTCGGCACCGAGGCGATGGTGCCGAACGTGACCGTCGAAACGGTCTTCCGTATTCTCAACGAGCGCACGGCGGCGAATCTTCCGACCGTGCTCATCACCAACCTCGACCGTGAAGGGCTGTTCGAGCGCTACGGCGAACGCGTTGCAAGCCGCATGATCGACGGCGCGCTGACCGCGATCGTGCTGCTGCGCGGGGACAATCTCAGAACGAGGGTGCGCTGATGCTGTACCTTGTCGCAACCCCCATCGGCAACCTCGGCGATCTGAGTCCGCGAGCGATCGAGACGCTGTCCGCGGTCGACGTCATTTACTGCGAAGATACGCGCCATACGGGGCTTCTGCTCAATCATTTCAACATCAAAAAACCGACGCGTTCCCTGCACACGCACAACGAACGCGAACGCACCGAAGAGGTCGTCGCCGCGCTCAAAGACGGCCGTGACGTCGCCTATGTGTCCGACGCGGGCATGCCCGGCGTTTCCGATCCCGGCGCGATGCTGGTCGAGGCGTGCCAGCGGGAGAACCTCCCGCACACCGTGATCCCCGGCGCCAGCGCCGCGGTCATTGCCGCCGTGCTTTCGGGACTGCCCGCGCAGCCGTTCAGCTTTTTCGGGTTTCTCCCGCGCGAAAGCGCGCCGCGCCGCAAAATGCTCGACGCGATCGCGCCGATCCGGCATCAGGTCATCCTGTATGAAAGCCCGCACCGCGTGCAGGCAACGCTCAAAGACCTTTACGACCGCTTCGGCGACGGACCGGCAGCGGTGCTGCGCGAGCTCACCAAGAAGTTTGAGACCGTCGTGACCGGCTCGCTTTCCGAACTGATCGAGCGCTTTTCCGAGGAGCCGAAGGGCGAATGCGTGATCGCGTTCATCCCCGGACAAAAGGACGAAACGGAAGCGCCGGATCTCGACGAAACGCTGCTCGCGCTTTTGGAAACGGAATCCGTAAAGGATGCCGCGGCGATCGCCGCCGAGCGGCTGTCGCTTTCGAAAAAGGACGTTTACCGCCGCGCGCTGGAGCTGAAAGGCAAATAATTCCGCAAGCAAAAAGAGGAGGTTGCCCTCCTCTTTTTTTGATTGTTTCTTATTTCCAGAGCTCGTCCGGATACAGCCCGTCATCCTTCATCTTCTGGATCGCGGCTTTCAGAATCGGCAGATCGGGACGGTTGGTGACGCCGTGCCAGCGCGCGGTGGTTTCCAGCACTTCGATGCCGATCCTGCCCTCCTGCATCAGCGCGTCGAGCACGCGCGGCAGCAGGTATTCGCACTTTTGCGGGTTCTTTGGGAGATTCTCGTCGAGGAACGCCGGGAAGCGCGCTTCGAACTCGTCGAGAACGCTTCTCTGCAGACCGAACAGGTTCATCGAAACGAGCGTGTCCAGCGCAAGCGGGGTATAGGTTGCGCCGTCATCCTCGGTGAACGCCGCCGCGCCGTCGCGCTTTTCGATCTTCAGGCGCTCGGTGAGCGTGATCAGCTTGCCGTCCGGTCCGATCTCGCAGACACCGCGCGCCACGGAACCGAAGTCCGAAAGCGTGTTGCCGAGCTGATACCCGACCATCGCGCAGTCGCTTTCGGGGCGATCCTTGCTCAGAAAGTCGTAGATCTTCCGATACGCGTCCGCACCGTAGAAATCGTCGGCGTTCAGCACCGCAAACGGCGCGTCCAGATGATCCTTTGCGCAGAGGATCGCGTGCGCGGTTCCCCACGGCTTCACACGTCCTTCGGGGATCGCATATCCCTCCGGCAGCTTGTCGAGCGACTGGAATGCGTACTCGAGCTGCACGTGCGGGCGGATGCGCTTGCCGACGCGCTCTTCAAAGTCCTGCTCCATCTCCTTCTTGATGATGAGCACGACCTTTTCAAAGCCCGCGCGGATCGCATCGAACACGGAAAAGTCCAGAATGACGTGATCGTGATTGTCGATCGGCTCGATCTGTTTCGGACCGCCGAAACGGCTGCCCATGCCGGCTGCCATGATCAAAAGAATCGGTTTTTTCATAAAGCATTCTCCTCCTGATTGATTGATATCTCCGCCCCGTCCCGAACGGTGACGAGGAACTTTTCACGCAGTTCCCTGGGCTTATAGCTCATCTTGGAATACCGGAGCCCCGGATCGCCGCCGTCGTCCTCGCGGTTTAAAACCTTCGCCTCCGGAAAATGATTCACGAACGCCTGCGCCATTGCGGGGTACGCGCCCGGCACGTCCGGCATCGCCTTTTCCACGTGCTCGAACAGCATTTCGTTCTTCATCTCGCCGATCGCCATCGCAACGACCTCGCCGCCCGCATAAAGCGCCAGCGCCGTCTGCCCGAGCAGCTCCCGGTGTAAAAGCAGGTCCTTTGCGCCGTTCCATTCGTTTTCCTCGAGCGCGGAAAACTCCGGATGCTTCTCGCGGAACCGCTCCAGAAACGCAAGACACGCGCGCTCCGTCTCCGCGTCCGTGACCGCCGCTGCGTACGCGTCCGGGTGGTCGCGGTAAAAACGGTTCACGTGGTTCTTCTGCCCGTGATACGCCTTGCCCGCAAACGCGCGGAAGTGTTCGGCGTCATACAGGTAATCCGCCCAGTCGCGGATGCTTTCGATCCCCATGCGGTCGCCGTAACGCGCTTTCAGAGGCGGCATCGCACAGCACGGGACCACACAGTAGCGAAGCGGGATCCCCCTGTGCTTCGCGTCCGCCTCGTTTGCCGCGCACGCCGCCGCAAAATCGCCGCAGCCGAGCGGAACGGTATAGCACTCGCCGTATTCGCCGTAGCCCGCGCGAATGCAGAGCATACCTTCGACGATCGCATAATAGGATACATAGATATCGCGCCATTGATAGACGGCGCCGATCGTATTGTCGCAGATGCCGCAGGCATAGGTCTCAAAAAACGGCTTCAACGCTGCAATGTTTTCCGCCGTAATGTGTTCATACTCAATCATAAAACCAGTATACCATATTTTTTTGATTTGTGAAGCCCGAAAAGCGTTTGACCGCATTGACGAACGCCGAAAAAGGATGTAAAATAAGCGCGTATGGAGCATCTGAAACAGGAAAACCGCTTTAAGCTCGTCGCGTTCGATCTGGACGGAACGATCTGCGACACTTTGAAGGATATCGCGTCCTCTCTGAACCGCGCGCTCGAGGCGCAGGGGTTTGCCACCTACTCGGACGACGGCGTTTCCGGTCTGATCGGAAAGAGCATCGTCTACATGTGCAAAAACGCCGTGCCGAAAGACCGTCCGGAGGCGTGGACCGCCGTGCGCGACGGGTTTCTGGAGGATTATGCGGAGCATCTCTGCGACACGACCGTGCCGTACCCCGAAATGCCGGAGATGCTGAAAGCGCTGAAAGCGCGCGGCATTACGCTTGCCGTCGTCACGAACAAGCCCGATCCGCACGCGAAGAAGATGATCCGCCTGCTCTTCGGAGAGGGAACGCTCTTTTCGCGCGTACAGGGGCAGTGCGCCGACTATCCCGTGAAGCCGGATCCGACGATGCTCGACGTCGTGCGCGAATCGCTCGGCTTTTCGCGGGAGGAGACGCTGTACCTCGGCGATATGGACGTGGATATTCAATTTGCAAAGAACGCCGGTCTTGCGTGCGTCGGCTGCGGCTGGGGCTATCGCGGCGAAGCGTTTCTGAAGGAAGCGGGCGCGAAACAGGTGATCTCGCACCCTCTTGAACTCTTGGATATATGGGAAACCATTCATCAATAAAAAGGAGGACCTACCAATGTCATTTTGTCCCAAATGCGGCACGCAGTTAAAACCGGACGATAAGTTCTGCCCGTCCTGCGGTACCCCTGTCAACGGCACGCCCGCACCCGCAAGAGCGCGGACGGAAGAAGTCTCTGCCGGAGAAAAATGGATGAGTGTTCTCGCGTATTGCGGACCCGTCCTGTTTGTTCCGATGTTCGTGAAAAAGGATTCCGAATTCGTCCAGTATCACGTGCGTCAGGGCTTCAATCTGATGCTGTTCTACTTCGCGCTGATCTTTGCCCGTTACACGCTCGGCATCATCCCGTATGTCGGCACGTACTTCTTCCGGTATGTCTTCGACATCGGTCTCATTGCCGTTTCCGTCTTCTCGATCATCGGCATCGTGCACGCGCTGCAGGGCGCAAAGAAGCCGCTCCCGTGGTTCGGCGACAAGATCGACCTGCTCAAGACCCTGTTCAAGAGATAATCAACCGCACAGCGGCAGGCAAAACGCCTGCCGCTTTTTTATTTTCCGAAACCGCTTGACAACGCAGCTTCTTTTCCGTATACTATATATAATCTTTTTCGAGGAGGAACAAACGGGTATGCAGAGCCGCAATCGCTTCGTGTGTTGCTGTCCCTGTCTTGCTATGCCCGTTTGCGCGCTCGGATAGGGATTTTTTGTTGTTCCGCCGGGAAGCGATCGGGCTTCCCGGCTTTTTGTTTTGCACACAACACGGAAAAGAAAATCATACTGTTTATACGGAGGAACCAACTATGAACGTCTACACATCCGTCGATCAACTGATCGGAAAAACGCCGCTTCTGGAGCTCGGCCGCCTGATGCGTGAGGAAGCGCTTCCCGCGCGGCTTCTCGCGAAGCTCGAATACCTGAACCCAGCCGGCTCGGTCAAGGACCGCGTCGCAAAGGCAATGCTCGACGACGCGGAACGCCGCGGCGTCCTGAAACCCGGCTCCGTACTCATCGAGCCGACCTCCGGCAACACCGGCATCGGGCTTGCGGCGGTCGCTGCGGCGCGCGGATATCGCGTGATCATCGTGATGCCCGAAACCATGAGCATCGAACGGCGGCGCATGATGCGCGCGTACGGCGCGGAACTGGTGCTGACGAACGGCGCGGACGGCATGAAAGGCGCGATCGCAAAGGCGGAAGAACTCGTAAAGGAGATTCCGGACGCGCTGATCCCGGGACAGTTTACGAATCCCGCGAACCCCGCCGCGCACTATGCGGCGACCGGACCGGAGATCTGGGCGGACACGGACGGGCAGATCGATCTCTTCGTTGCGGGCGTGGGCACCGGCGGCACGGTCACCGGCGTCGGACGGTATCTCAGGGAGCAAAACCCGAACGTCCGCATCGTCGCGGCGGAGCCCGCCTCCTCCCCCGTGCTTTCCGGCGGCAAAGCGGGCGCGCATAAGATCCAGGGCATCGGCGCGGGCTTCGTGCCGGACGTGCTCGACACGACGGTCTATGACGAGGTGATCCCCGTTTCCAACGAAGACGCGTTTTTGACGGCGCGGCGCATCGGGCGGCTCGAGGGCGTGGCGGTCGGCATCTCCTCCGGCGCGGCGGCGCATGCGGCGATCCTGCTTGCAAAGCGGCCGGAGAACCGCGGCAAAACGATCGTCGTCCTGTTCCCCGACGGCGGGGACCGGTATCTGTCCACGACGCTTTACGAGGATTGAAGATGGACCGGCTGCTGTTGAATACCATCGCCGCCCTCAATGCGGAGGACGAACCGCACCGCGATCTTTGCGGCTTCCGGAAGAATGCGGAGCGCATGACAGACCTGCTGATCGACGCCATGTTTCCCTGCTATGCCGACGAAGCGATCCCGCGCGAACGGGCGCTTTCGGAGGCGGCGGCGCTTCTGCGCACCTGTCTTGACGCGCTTTCGGCAGAGCCGGAACGCGCGGACGCGATCGTTTTTGCCCTGTTCGACGCGCTTCCGGGCGTTCTGCGCCTTTTGAAAACCGACCTTGCGGCCGCGTATGTCGGCGACCCCGCGGCGCGCGGCGCGGATGAAATCATCCTGTGCTATCCGGCGTTTTTCGCGATCGGCACCTACCGGCTTGCGCATGTGCTGTACCGGAAGAACGTGCCGCTGCTGCCGCGCGTGATGACGGAGTACGCGCACCGCCGCACGGGCATCGACATCCACCCCGGCGCGACAATCGGCGAATCGTTCTTCATCGATCACGGCACGGGCGTCGTTATCGGCGAAACCACGACCATCGGCAGCGGCGTCAAGATCTATCAGCACGTGACGCTCGGCGCAAAGAGCTTCGACACCGACGCAGACGGCGTGCCGGTGAAGGGCGTCAAGCGGCATCCGGACATCGGCGACCGCGTGGTCATCTATTCCGGCGCAACGATCCTCGGCGGTGAAACGCGCATCGGAAACGACTGCGTCATCGGCGGCAGCGTATGGCTCACGCATTCGGTGGAGGCGGGCAAGATGGTGCTTTCGCGATCCGCTGTCACGGACAGCACCCTGAAACGTGACATCATGCATCCGTCCTTGCCAGAAGACAGCGCGATGCTCTGAAAAAAAAGCGTACCGGTTTTCGGTACGCTTTGCTTTTAATCCTCGAAGGTCGGGAGATCGTCGAGCGGTTTGATCTTCTTGCGGTAGAGCCGTTTGAACAGCATCCCCGCCACGATCAGCGTGATGAACTCGGAGATCGGAAACGCCCACCAGATACCGTCGACGTCCTTGGTGATCCACGCAAGCAGCGCGGCGACCGGCAGCAGCACGATGAGCTGGCGCTGCAGAGACGTGATCGCGCCGTATAAGCTCGTGTCCGTCGCGCCGAACGCGGTTGAGAACGAAATGCCCGCCGCGGCAAAGACAAAGCCGATCGAGATGATCCCTAAAGCCCGGTCCGCGACCGCACGCATTTCATCGGATACGTCAAAGAGATGCATCAGCGGATCCGCAAAGAACTGAAACAGCAGTGTGCCGAAGACCATGAAGATGCAGCAGTACAGAAGCAGCATCTTAAATGCCCGCATAAACCTTGCACGGTTTCGCGCGCCGAAGTTGTACCCGAGGATGCTCATCGCCGCGTTGGTCAGCCCGAACACCGGCATAAAGATGATCGACTGGAGCCGGAAATACGTGCCGAACGCACCGACGTACAGGTTTGCGTAATCGCCGTTCGGGTCGCGTGTGGCAAGATGATAGCTGCCGAGCGTGCCGAGAATCGTATTCATGCCGAACATCATCAGCGTGCCGACCGCCTGCATCAGAATGGACGGCAGTCCCACGCGGTAGATCTCGTGCACGGTCTGACCCCTGAGCTTCAGATCGGCGGGGCGGATGCGGATCTCGTGCTTTGTGCCGAACAGCAGGATGAACGCAAGGATCATCGAAGCGAACTGCCCGGCAATCGTCGCGATCGCGGCGCCCTTTACGCCCATTGCGGGAACCGGACCCCAGCCCAGCACGAACACGCGGTCAAGCACAATGTTGGAGATCGCGCCGGTCAGCTGCATCAGCATGGCGAAGATCGTTTTGCCCTGCGCCGTCATGATGCGCTCGATGCCGCAGGACAGGAACACGCCGACGCACAAGCTGAGGCAGATCGTCATATAGTGTGTGCCCATCAGCTGCACGATCGGGTCCGCGCTCTGCCAACGCATATAGAGACCGGACAGCGTCAGTCCGATCACCGTAAACACGGCTGCGGAGATCACAAGGATCACAAGCCCGTTGCCCGCGGCGCGGTTTGCGTCCTCGAAGCGTCTTGCCCCGAGGCGGCGCGAGATCAGCGAATTGATGCCGACCGAGGTGCCAACCGCAACGGAGATCAAAAGCATCTGCAGAGGATTGACGATCGTCAGCGCGGCGATCGCCTTATCGCCAACCTTGCCGATCAAGTCCGCAGAGTACAGATCGCCGAGGATTCGCATCAGCGCTTCCGGTGCGAGCGAATCCATGCGCGACACAAACACGCTGTCCACGACGTTGTACAGCGCTTGCACAAGCATGGACACGATGATCGGCCAGCCCAACGAAAGAAGGAGCCGTCCCTCCGGCTCCGTTCCCATTCTGTTTTTACGATTCGAAGCTTCCATAACAGTTCCATTATAGGGAAGCTATGAATATATTGCAAGCATTTTATGCGGTTTTCCCTCAATTCATGACGCCGCAGGCATCAATTCATGGCGAAGCCAATTCATGCGTAGGGGCGGATCGCATCCACCCGCGAAGACAGCGGTACGGGAAGATAAATCCACTTCGTTACAGAGGTAGATCGCGCGACGACGCAAACGTCGTATGCCGCGTACCATCTTCCCCTACGAGTTGGATATACCTGTAGGGGCAACGACCTTGGTGCCCCTTCAGGCAGCGTGACAGCGAGACGGACGACCGACGGTCGTCCCTACGTGCTTCATGTGCGAACCAATGTACGGCTCCGTCTTGTCCTTACCAGAATTTGCCGACGTACGATTCAAAAACCTTATGGTCAAGCGAAAAGGGATCGACGCCCTCGATTTGTTCGCCTCTGAGATAGTAAAGCCATTTGTCACGGCGATTCAGCGCAACTCTGTCAGTGCGGCTGTAAACGCTCGCGTTGAGGTTCAGCCCGTCTCCGATCTCCTCTGCTATCGCCGCCGTCATCGCTTCAAGACGGTCGAAAGCGTCGCTAAAGTGCGCCTCCCAGTCCCGTTCCTCCATTGCTTCGTCGTCCAACTGGACGTTGATCGAAAGCATAATCGGATAGCGGGCGAACAGTTCCGAATAGGTGAGTGCATACAGCGGAACCCGGTCCTCGCTCTGCTCAAGGTTTTTCCGATATGCATCACTTGCGTCCATATCGGCTTCTTCTTTTTCATTGCTGTAGCTATTGCAGAAATCGCCGAGGGAGCAGAAGCAGTAGCTTCCCCTGCCCCACAGCAAGCCATCATAGTAACGCTCAACATAACCGGTAAAGAAATGCGTCCCGATCTGATCCTCGATCCATTCATACTGCTGGTAATACAGCGTCTGATAATTGTTCATCGTGCAGGTCATCGTCTGCCCGCAGGCGTCCCGATATGTGATCTGCCATTCGTACCAGTCGAGCGTGTCCCGGTGATACCCGCAGGAACAGT
>JAEEGI010014185.1_pt1 | contig 16798 bp, 12 predicted proteins | sample 8958751 | NCBI WGS metagenome assembly JAEEGI01 (sample SAMN16246545, study PRJNA631951) | gut metagenome | biome: gut microbiome; feature: rumen; material: KS-attached | host: Bos | place: Iran: Karaj | collected 2018-10
CACATTGCACCGATGGTGATTTAAGCTTCAAAAGGAGAGTCCTATGGTTATTGGCGAATTCGGAGAAAACTGCAGCGGAAGATTCGAGCTGGAAACGGATCGGCTGCTGCTGTATCCGATCGGTGATGAAGCTATGCAAGCACTGATCAGGAAGGAGAGCAGTGCCGAACTGAAGCAGGCCTACTCCGAAATGCTGCAGGGCTGCGTCAGAGAACCGGAAAACAGAATATGGTATGCCGTATGGCTGATGGAACTGAAAAACACCCCGGGTACGATCGCCGGAGACTTCTGCTTCAAAGGTCTCGGTGAGGATGGTATGGTCGAGATCGGCTATGGCCTGAGAGATGGTTTCTGCGGAAACGGATATATGACGGAAGCCGTAAAAGCGGTCTCCGCGTGGGCGCTCAGGCAGGACGGAGTAACTCGGGTGGAAGCCGAGACCGACACGGATAACAAAGCTTCACAGAAGGTGCTCGCTGCCTGCGGCTTCCTTCCGACCGGGACGACCGGAGAAGAAGGCCCGCGGTATGTACTGGTAAGGAGGTAAAACAGCGATGGCATATCAGGATATCAACGCGGAAACGATCGACCGATGGATACGGGAAGGATGGGAATGGGGGAAACCCATATCCCATGAAGCATACGAAAAAGCGAAACAGGGCGAATGGGATGTGTTCCTGACGCCTACAAAGCCGGTCCCGCATGCGTGGCTGGGAGAGCTGAGCGGGAAAAAGATCCTGGGGCTTGCCAGCGGCGGGGGACAGCAGATGCCGGTCTTTACGGCGCTTGGCGCCTGCTGTACGGTTCTGGACTATTCTCCGCTTCAGGTGGAGAGCGAGCGCCTTGTCGCGGAGCGGGAGGGTTATGACATCCGTATCCTCCGGGGAGATATGACGAAGCGTCTCCCTTTTGAGGATGGGGAATTCGACCTCGTTTTTCATCCGGTCTCGAACTGTTATGTGGAAGAAGTGCTGTCGATCTGGAAAGAATGCTTCCGCGTCCTGAAACCGGGCGGCATGCTGTTGTCTGGAACCGATCACTATCTGAACTACATCGTGGATCCGGAAGAAAAGCAGATCATCAATACACTTCCGTTCAATCCGCTGCGCAATCCGGACCAGATGAAACAGCTGCAGGAGGAAGACGCAGGTGTCCAGTTCTCACACTCTCTGGAAGAACAGATCGGCGGGCAGCTCGAGGCAGGTTTCCGGCTGCTTGCTCTGTATGAGGATACCAACGGCGAAGGACGTCTGCATGACATGAACATCCCGACGTTTCTTGCCATGCGCTCGCAAAAACCGGAAGCGTGACTTAGAGGATGCATCATGAAGATCATGATCAGCGCCTGCCTGGCGGGCGAAAACTGCAAGTATGACGGCGGGAATAACCGAAATGAGAAAGTGGTGTCTCTGTTTGCCGGGAATGATGTCATCACCTTCTGTCCGGAAGTGATGGGAGGTCTGCCGACGCCTCGGATCCCGTCCGAGATCCGGGACGGCATTGTGGTCAACAGGGCCGGCGTCCGTGTGGACAAGGAGTTCCGTCGCGGTGCGGAGAAGACCTTGAAAATCGCAGAACGGGAGCAGCCCGATCTCATTATCCTTCAGTCCAGGAGCCCCAGCTGCGGCGTGAAGCAGAGATACGACGGAACCTTTTCCGGTACACTGATCAATGGCTCCGGCGTGGCAGCGGAGCTTCTGATACAGCACGGATTTCACGTGATCGACGTGGAAGATCTTTGAGAAAAATCAACTTTCTGAAGGCGGGAAAAAACAGCCTCTGCTGTGCCTGATCGGGGATAACCTGAGTCAGCGCCTGCGGGTCGGCAGCAAAGGACCGGGAAACGCATCTTCTGCGTTTCCCGGTCTTTTCGTATATCGTTCTCTTTTACAGCATGGCTTCCACTTCGGCCAGCGAGATGTTCTGCTCCCGGGCGATGCGGGCGAGGTCTTCGTACTCCGGCTTTTCGCGGCGCACGCCCCAGCCCTCGGCCGTCTTGATATGCACGGTCCCGTACGCAGTCTCCACTTCACGGATCGAGCGCTGCAGTGTGTAGCGGCTGCAGGTATACTCCCGCACACCGAGCGTGGTGGTGTCGCGGAAGAGGCAGCGCAGCATCACGTCGCGGTCCTGCGAACGGCACATGCAGGTGAGCATCGTGCCGGGCCGGCATTTCTTCATCCCGATGCCGGTGGTGTAGACATCTAACGCACCAAGGGAGAACAGTTGTTCCTGCACGAACCCGATGGCTTCGGCCGTCATGTCGTCGAGGTTGCAGCAGAGTTCCAGCACAGGTTCCGTCTGACCCTCTGCCTCGCCGAGGATCGCCCGCAGGATGTTCGCGGCTTCAAATTCCTTTGTCCCGGTTCCGATGCCGATCTTCTCCGGGACCATGGGAGGAAGAGGACCGAACGAACCGGCAAAATGCGCGGTGAGCGCGGCGCCGGTCGGCGTGCAGAGCTCTCCCCGGATCTCACCGCCGTAGACGGGCACGCCGCGCAGCAGCAGCGCGGTCGCCGGGGCGGGGACGGGAAGGATCCCGTGTGCTGTGCGCACGGTCCCGCTGCCGACGTGGATCGGCGAGCAGACGACCCGGTCCGGATGCAGTTCCTCCATCAGCATGCAGACGCCGAGCACATCGGCCAGCGCGTCCAGCGAGCCAAGCTCATGCAGATGGATGTTTTCCACATCTTTTCCGTGAACCTCGCTCTCAGCATCCGCGATGCGTTGGTAAACGGCCTTCGCGTTCTGCTTTGCCGCCTCAGGAGCGTCTGCCTGTTCCAGCAGAGTCAGGATCTCACGGACGGAGGTATGCGGATGATGACCGGAGCTCTTCTCTGCGCCTTCTTCCTCACCGTCAGCCATAACGTGCACATGGGTGCCGCGGATGCCGTGTTTCCGGTCGGCTTCGGCTGTCACGGTGATATTGTCGGGGAGCGCGGCATTCAGCCGGCACAGAAAGCCCTGCCGGTCGGGATGCAGCTCCAGCAGCGCTGCCATCAGCATATCGCCGGCAGCGCCCATTGAGCAATCCAGATACAGAAGTTTCACGATGTTCCTCCGTGAGCGTATTTTCTTCTACGATACTTGAACTATAACACGGGATCCGGCAAGAACGCAAGCGCTGTCAGGCGTGACTGCTTTCGTTCTTTTTCTCCTCCACATAGCTTTTGAAATCGGCGAGCGAGTTGGTGAGGATCTTGAGCGCAAATTTCTGCACTTCCTTGTCCCTGCGCAGGGAATTGGCCATTTCTACCGCCGTGCGCAGACGCACCTCCGTCAGATCCGTAAGCGTGAAAGCGCCGGTCGAGGTCATGATGTCGAAGAACTCGTCGATGAACGTCCGGCGTTCCGCCTGGTCCATCTCGCTGAGCGTTTCGGCCATGGCACTGCTGAACATGGCGCTGCTGAAGCTCAGGGAGGGCAGGCGTACGAATTTTGTGCCCAGCACCTGCCAGGTAAAGCCGTCGTGCGCGCCGACGCCGAAGCTGTTACTTTTTACGATGTCCGGCACCTTGCCCTGCGAAAGGAGCATGCCGACGATGGAATGCTGCGGCAGGATGGACTGCAGCTTCGGAAGGATCCGCCGATAGCCTTCATTTTCCAGAAAAGCATCCTGGAACCCGGGGCCGTCGAAGTTGTAAACGCGGAGGATCCGGCCCTGCGATTCCTCCGGCACCATCGCTGAGGCGTAAACGGCCAGATTGCCGCCTTTGGAGTGCCCGCCCACAAGGAACGGCCCCTCATAGGCCTCCATGGCCCATTCCAGATAGCGGCGCGCGTCCTCCTGCGCGGGGATGGCGTCCATGATCGCCATGTGGAAGTTCTCCTTCCAGGCAACAATAGTGTCGTCGGTCCCGCGGAAAGAAACATAATAGGTCCCGTCGGGGAGGCGGACCGTAAGTGCGGAAAACTGTTCGGTGCTGCCGATGTCGATCCGGTTCACAAAACCTGTGAGCTTCAGCGACCCGAAGCGTACCGTCTCCGGCAGACGAAACAGACAGGGGAGCACATAGGGTGAAGAGATGACGCCAAGCGAGCGGATCTCATCACCGCACTGCTCGCGGTACGCGTCGATGGCGTCTTTGATGCCGATCTCGATCTCATCCGCAGGGACGATCCCGGTCAGATCCGGGCAGCCGATCATGGCGATGATGTAATTGTCCACTTCATTGAGCGGGGAAGCCTCAAAAGTGAGGTCGCCGCGCCAGTCCAGATAGTCCGAGATCACAGCCATGCGAAAGGCTCCTTTCGATACACTGAAAACTATTATACCACGGAGATAAAGAACGTGCAAACGACAGGAAAGATCGATCCAAATAAAATAAATCCACTGAAAAAAGCCCAAATTATTGACAGAGAGAACAGAGTTTAATAAAATAAAGTGTTACGAAAACTGATAAGCTGGGAGATTGAAACATGATCAGCCTGTGCAATAACTGGGAATTTATCGAAACCTGGACCGATGCATTCGCTGCCGGCGAGGGCGGAGCGGCATCCGTCCGGCTGCCGCACACTGTGCGCGAAAGCCCGCTGCATTACGCACTGCCGTCAGACTATGAGATGATCTGCGGCTATCGGCGGCGCATCACAAGGCCGGCCGACAGCGAGGGAAAGCACATTTTCCTGCAGTTCGACGGCGCCGCGCACATCGCTACGGTGTATCTGAACGGAACGAAGATCGCGCATCACCGCTGCGGCTACACGGCGTTCCGCGCCGAGATCACCGATCTGCTGCAGCCGGGTGAGGAAGGCCTTCTCACTGTGAAGCTCGACAGCACCGAAAACGCCGCTGTGCCGCCTTTCGGCTTCATGATCGACTATCTCACCTACGGCGGTCTGTACCGCGAGGTGTGGATGGACGTCCGCGGCGAAAGCTTTCTGGAGGACGTGTATCTGACGACGCCCGGTCTCGACCGGCTGAACGCGGAGCTCACGATCCGAGGCGCCTGCCGGAAAGTGCGCCTGAGCGTGTGGGACGGGGAGACCTGCCTGGCGTCCGCAATCGGAGAGACTGTGTTCAGCATCCGCGTACCCGGCGCGAAGCCCTGGAACGCGGAAGATCCGAAACGGTATCTGTGCCGCGCGGAGCTGCTTGACGGCGAGAGCAGGGTCATGGACTGCAGGGAAACGATGATCGGATTCCGCACCATCGCCTTCCGTAAAGACGGATTCTACCTGAACGGAAAGAAGTTCTTCCTGCGCGGCCTGAATCGCCATCAGAGCTATCCGTACATCGGCTATGCCGCACCGGAAAGCCTCCAGCGGGAAGACGCCCGCATCCTGAAGGAGGAACTCGGCTGCACGGCCGTGCGCACCTCGCACTATCCGCAAAGCCAGCATTTCATCGACGAATGCGACAGGCTCGGTCTGCTGGTGTTCACCGAGATCCCGGGCTGGCAGCATATCGGGGATGACGCCTGGAAACAGCAGGCCATAGAGAATACACGGGAGATGGTGCTGCAGTATCGCAATCATCCCAGCATCGTGCTCTGGGGCGTGCGCATCAATGAGAGCCAGGACGACGATGCACTCTACACCGAAACGAACGCCGTGGCCCACGCGCTGGATCCCAGCCGTCCCACATCAGGCGTTCGGTTCATTGAACAGAGCAGCCTGCTGGAGGACGTTTACGCCTTCAACGACTTTTCACACACCGGCGACAATGAGCCGAACCTCCCGAAGACAAGAGTGACGCCCGACCCGGACAAAGCGTTTCTCATCTCCGAACACAACGGTCATATGTTCCCGACCAAGTCTTTCGACAACTGGTCGCGCCGGCAGGAGCATGCCCTGCGTCATACCCGCGTGCAGAACGGCGCTGCCTCGTCCGGCGAACACGCCGGGTGCTTCGGCTGGTGCATGTTCGATTATCCGACGCACAAGGACTTCGGCTCCGGCGACCGTGTATGCTACCACGGCGTGATGGACGCATTCCGCAACCCGAAGCTCGCAGCGGCCGTGTACGCCAGCCAGGGAGAGAGACCGGTTCTGGAGATCGGTTCTTCCATGGACATCGGGGATTATCCGGCGGGAAATATCGGGAAGATCTACGCCTTCACCAACGCTGACGCGGTGGAACTGTATAAAAACGATAAGTTCGTTGCCAGATTCTCCGGCTCGGAATGGAAGGGCCTGCCGCACGGCCCTGTTGAGATCGACGACACCATCGGCGGCCTTCTGAATTCGGAGGAAGGATTCACCGGCGCCAAGGAACGCATCCTGAAATCTGCTCTGCAGGCGGCCGCCATCTACGGACTGGCTGCGCTCCCGGCGGCGGAACGGCTGAAACTCGGCTACTGCATGGTCCGCTACGGCATGACGATGGCCCAGGGAGTCGAACTGTACGGCAAGTACATCAGCAATTGGGGCGGCGAGGCGACAGTCTGGCGCTTTGACGCCGTGAAGGACGGGGAAGTGGTAGCCAGCTCCATCCGTAGCCCCGGAAGCAGACTGCATTTGGAAGCAAAAGCGAGCAGCCTGATCCTTACGGAAGGCGACACCTACGATATGGCCGCGATCCGCGTCCGGATCCTGGATGAGTATGGAAACACGGCACATTACGCGCAGCTGCCGCTGCAATTCGAGGTGACAGGGGATGTTCAGCTCGTCGGGCCTGCGGTGGTCACGGCAGAGGGCGGCATGAGCGGCTGCTATGTGAAGACAAGAGGCAAAGCAGGCACGGGCAGCATCACCGTCAAAGCCGAAGGCTGTGTGCCGGCGGAGCTGCACTTTGATGTCAGGGAGGCGTAAACAATGGCAGTATTCTATTACGAGATCAAAATGAAGGACGGTTCCCGTGTTTTCAGCAAGAAGGAAGCGGAAAACGGGAGGTTCTCCATCGTTGAAACACTGCCCCAGAACGTTCTGGAACGCGTCTGGGGGCAGATCCTGATCCCAACGGAAAAGGATGAGAAGATCTTCATTAACGGCTATCAGTCGTGGACGCACTGTCCCGAGCATGACCCGCAGGACAGCATCAAGGGCGTCGGTAAATTTCCCCAGGCGCTTGTGGACCACTACGGCATGGACCGCTACGGCGACTATTACTTCCGCAAATACCCGGAGCGTTCCGGTATCCTGCACGGCATGAACTACTGCTACTTCCGCCGCGGAGATCAATACCGGCTTGTGGCTTCACTGGATGAGCGCCCCGGCTACACCATGCTGACCTATGACAGTAATTCACAGCTTCTGAATCTCGACCGTGACTGCGCCGGCGTGCGCTGCGGCGGCGAGTTCCACGCGTTCGACCTGTTCTTCGCCGAGGGGACCGAGCAGGAAGTGTTCGATGCCTGGTTTGAGGCCATGGGCGTCCACGCGCGCACGCAGCTGAAGCTGGCAGGCTATTCCAGCTGGTATAACCGCTATGAAAACATCACGCAGGCAACGATCCTGGAAGATCTCTACGGCTGCAAGGACAAGCTGGCTCCGGGCGACATTTTCCAGGTGGACGACGGCTGGGAGCCGGCGGTAGGCGACTGGCTGGAGCCGAACGGACTCAAGTTCTCGTCCGGCATGAAAGCCATTGCCGATGAGATCCACAAGGCCGGCCTCCGGGCAGGCCTCTGGCTGGCGCCGTTCGTGGCGGCGGAGAAATCGGCGCTGTTCCGGCAGCATCCCGACTGGCTTCTGTATGTGGACGGCAAACCCTGGTACTGCGGCTGCAACTGGGGCGGATTCTATTCTCTGAATCTGGATAATCCGGAAGTGTTGAAATATCTGGAAAAGGTATTCGACCGCGTGCTGAACGAATGGGGCTACGACCTCGTGAAGCTCGACTTTCTCTATGGTGTTGCGCCGTTCGGGACAGGGAGCGAAAGCCGTGCCGCCCGGATGACGCGCGGGCTGGAGTTCCTCCGCAAAGTATGCGGTGAAAAGCTGATCCTCGGCTGCGGCGTCCCGCTGATGCCGGCATTCGGCCTGGTGGATTACTGCCGCATCGGCTGCGACGTCGGCCTCGACTGGGACAATACCCTCATCATGCGCCACACGAACCGTGAGCGCGTATCCACCAAACATTCGATCGAAAACACCATCTTCCGCCGCCAGCTGAACGGACGCGCGTTCCTGAACGATCCCGATGTTTTCTTCCTGCGGGAGGATAACATCAAGCTGAATGATAAACAGAAAAAGATCCTGGGCACTGTAAACAGCCTGTTTGGCGGTGTGCTGTTCCATTCTGACAACATGGCCGCTTACACGGAGACACAGGATGCTCTGTACGCGGAATTTCTTGAAAACCGCGGAGCGGAAGACATACGCGTAGAAAATGAAAAAGGCGGTCTGGTCGTAAAATACCGTGTGAACGGGAAAGACCGGAAAGTGAAAGTGGAGTAACAGACCGGCATGCTGAAATGGCAACACCTGTTTTCGCAGCAGATCCTGCGGCGGGGACAGGAATACTTCCGAAAAAACAAAGTGCGTTCCCTGATCAAGGATGGCGACGTCTATTACGCGACGGTGGAGGGAACGGAAGAATATTCCGTGGAGATCCATACAGCGCATGATACCGTGACGGAGATGCTCTGCAGCTGCCCGTATGCCGAAGGCAACGGGCACTGCAGGCACATGGCTGCGGCGCTGTTTGAGATCTCCGCACGCGATCTTCCGGGCACCTGGCGATCGGCAAGGAAAAGCCGCAGCGAGATCTTCCCGTTTGCGGACTTTGAAGAGCCCTCACATTCCCGGTATCGGTTCTATAAGGCTGAACAGTTCGCGCGCGATCTCATCGTCTGTCAGGATACGTACGACAAGGCACTGGCGCTTCTGAAAGACCCGTCCTTCTCCATCCAGATCCGGGAAGTCTACAGCCAGCTTCAGGGCGAAAAGGCGCTGCAGGCATGGATCGATCCGGAGCGGGAAAACGGCACGAAAGCCAGCGTTACCGTCAACAGGGATACTGTGGAGCGCATGGCATGCTACACCAGAGGCTGCCGGGCGGCTGCTTTCGGTTACCTGAGCAGCACCGGAAAGCGCAAGGAACCGTGCGAGCATGTGCTTGCCGTGCTTCTGAAGCTGGCAGAGACCCTGCGGGAGGAAGAGATCGGCGACGCGACCGATCCTGCCGCTCTGAGGGCGCTCTCCAAATACCAGAAACGGATGGCCGCCGGAAAAACGGAGAGCGGCGAGGAAGAGCGGACAGGGAACCCTGTTGAGATCGAACCGCGGCTGGAAGACAGCTTCCAGGCGTTCCGCCTGAGCTTCCGGATCGGCACGGGAGGAAAGCTCTATGTGCTGCGAAGCATCCAGGATCTGGTGGACGCAGTGGAGGAGAAAAAGGAGTTCCCCCTCGGCAAGGCGACGGCACTGCGCTTCTCGTCCGACACGATCTCCGACGAATCCCGGCCCTACTACGAAATGATCCGGCGCGCCGTTCTGGAACAGCGCCATCGCGAGCGGACAGCTCCCGCGCGGAGCGGTTCGGATCAGCAGGCGCTGGAATTGTACGGCGCCCTGCTGGATGAGTTCTATGCCATCACGGAAGATCATCACGCCGTCGTGCGCGTGAACGACAGCTGGGAACCGCTGCACCTGAAGGACGGCGGCACGCCCGCCGTGCTGACTCTGCGGAAGGAGAAGGACAGCGACGGGACGTTTCACGGTGTGATCCTGTCCGGCAGGCTCCCGGAACTGATCGACGGCATGCGCTACCGGTATTACCGGGAGGGCAGCGCGCTCATCCGCGTGAAACCGGAGGACTACGAGAAACTGGTCCCCCTGATGGAAGAAGCGCGCGGTGGATCCCTGGAAATGCACATCGGCCGCAGCTATCTGACCGACTTCTATTACAACATCCTGCCCGAGATCGCTTCCTGCGCTGATGTTTTAGAACCCGACCGTGAGGAGATCGAAGCGTATCTGCCGCCGGAGGCAGGATTCGCATTCTACCTCGACGCCGAGGACGGTATTCCAGTCTGCCGGGCGGATGTGCAGTACGGAGAGGATCTTACATTCCCGCTTTCCGACTGGGTGAGCCTGAGCGGTGCGATCGCCCGCGTACGTGACAGCATCCGTGAATCGGCCGTTCTGCGGACAGTGCAGGAGTTCTTCCCCCTGTACCGCGAGCCGGAAGACGATTTCTCATCCAAAGACGATCCCGACAGCATCTACCGCGTGCTCACCGAAGGCGTTGACGCGCTTTACCGCGTCGGAACGGTGATGAGCACTGCGCGCTTCGACAGCCTGAAGCTGCGTCGGAACCTGCAGATCCAGGTCGGTGTTTCGGTCGACAGCGATCTGATGGAACTGCAGATCCTGTCGGAAGACGTGACACTGAAAGAGCTGTACGAGGTCCTCAACAGTTACAAACTTAAAAAGAAATACCACCGCCTGAAGAACGGCGACTTCGTCAGCCTCGACGAGAGCATCGCGGAACTGGCGGCGCTGGTGGATATGCTGCGGCTGAGTCCGCAGGAGTTCATCCGCGGCCGGCTGCAGGTGCCCGCGTACCGGGCGCTGTATCTGGAACGCATGCTGGAGGAAAACCGGCAGATCTATGCCGTGCGCGACCGGCACTACCGCAGCCTGGTCAAGGCTTTCAACACCGTAAAGGATTCCGACTATGAGGTGCCCGACTCGCTTCAACAGGTCCTGCGTCCCTATCAGGTGTACGGCTATAAATGGCTGCGCACCCTGGCGGGCTGCGGCTTCGGCGGCATCCTGGCCGACGACATGGGCCTGGGGAAGACCGTGCAGATGATCGCGGTGCTGCTGGCCGAAAAAGAGGAAGGCACGATCGGCACCTCGCTGATCGCGTGTCCGGCGTCCCTGGTATACAACTGGGTGGAGGAATTTCATCGGTTTGCTCCGGAACTGCAGGTCTGTCCGGTGGAAGGGACCCAGGCCGAGCGTCAGCAGATCATCGAACGCTGCTATAAATGGGATGTGATCATCTCGTCCTACGACCACCTGAAGCGCGACTGCGCCTGTTACGAGGACCGGCTGTTCCTCTACCACGTGCTGGATGAGGCACAGTTCATCAAAAACCACGCCACGGCAGCGTCCAAAGCCGTGAAGATCATCCGCTCCAAGCACCGCTTCGCACTCACCGGCACTCCGATCGAAAACCGGCTCAGCGAGCTGTGGAGCATCTTTGATTTTCTGATGCCCGGCTTCCTGTACGGCTACGAGACCTTTCGCAATGAGCTTGAAAAGCCGATCACGAAAAACACTGAGGAGGAGGCTGCCATCCGCCTGCGCCGCATGGTGGCGCCGTTCGTCCTGCGCCGGCTGAAGAGCGAAGTGCTGAAGGACCTGCCGGACAAGGTAGAGGAATCCCGCATGGTGCGTTTCGGAGAGGAGCAGCAGCGCCTGTACGACGCGCAGATCGTCCGTATGAAGGACATGCTGAAGGACGAGACGGAGGAGACTTACCGCAAGAGCAAGATCCAGATCCTGGCCGAGCTCACACGCATCCGGCAGATCTGCTGCGACCCGGCTCTGCTGTTCGAAGACTACGACGGCGGCTCGGCTAAGCTGGACGCCTGCGTCGACCTGCTGAACAGCGCTGTTGAGGGCGGCCACCGCGTTCTGCTGTTTTCGCAGTTCACATCCATGCTGGACCTCATCAAAGTCCGGCTGAAGGAAGAGGGCTTGCCGTGGTATGAGATCACCGGTGAGACACCGAAAAAGGAACGGCTGCGTCTGGTGGACACGTTCAACACGGGGGATGTGCCCGTCTTCCTGATCTCCCTGCGCGCCGGCGGCACAGGCCTGAACCTCACCGGAGCCGACATCGTGATCCACTACGACCCGTGGTGGAACGCCGCAGCGCAGAACCAGGCCACTGACCGTGCCCACCGCATCGGACAGGAGAAAGTGGTGAACGTATACAAACTGATCGTGAAGGATTCAATTGAAGAGAAGATCCAGCAGCTGCAGGAGAAAAAACTGGCGCTGGCCGACGAGATCATCGGCGGCGAGACGGTCTCGTTCTCCAGTCTCTCCAGGGAGGAACTGCTTGAGCTGATCGGCTGAGAAAGGAGTAAAAAAGTGTTTCGCGAAGTCGCAAGAAAAAAGCAGGCGCTCTCAAAGGAAGAATGCCTGGCCCTGCTGGGGCAGGAGGTCCGGGGCGTGCTCTCCGTCGCCGGTGATGACGGGTATCCGTACGGCATGCCCATCAATTACTGGATGGATCCGGAGACAGGCTTCCTCTATTTCCACACCGGGCGAAAAGGGCATCGGCCGGACGCGCTTGCCAGGTGCGACAAGGTGTCGTTCTGCGTGTACGACAGCGGAGTCCGCAAAGAGGGCGACTGGGCGCTCACGTTCAGAAGCGTCATCGTTTTCGGCCGCGTGCATGAAGTCGCCGACAGGGAAGAAGCGATCGAGATAACGCGGAAGCTGAGCCGACGCTTTATCCAGGACGAGGCTTACATCGAGGAAGAGATCCGCACCGCCGGTGCGCGCGTGCAGGTGCTGGTACTGGAGCCGGAGCACATCACCGGCAAGACCGTCCACGAAGCTTGATAAACGAGTAGAAAAAAACCGCCAAAAAGAGGAGGTAGTGTCCTTTTCACGGCGGTCTTTTTATATTTTGCGGGCAGTAATCAATAATACGTCTTCCAGAGAATGAGGCCTTTGGCAGGAGCAGTGGGGCCGGCGAGTTTGCGGTCTCCGCTCTCCAGAATGGCGGGGATGTCGTCGGGGGCCATGCGCCCGACGCCCACCTCCAGCAGCGTGCCCGCCAGGATGCGGGCCATGTTGTAAAGAAACCCGTCTCCGGTGAAGAACAGCCGCACTTCCTCGCTTTCGCGCAGGATCTCGATGCTGTCGATCCTCCGGACGGTGGATTTCTTTCCCCGGCCGGTATGGAAGGCGGCAAAGTCATGGGTGCCTTCTAGATATTTTGCCGCCTTTTGCATGGCGTCCAGATCCAGCGGCTCCGGGAATCGGGCCACGAACCGCCGCTCGAACACGCAGGGTGCGTCGCTGTTCCAGACACGGTAGAGATACGTCTTTCCTTTGCAGTTGAGGCGGGCATGGAAGCGGGGAGGCGCTATTTCCAGAGACTCCGCGCCGATGTCCTCAGGCAGATACGCACGCAGTTCCCGGAGGATCGCGTCCACCGACATGGAGGTCTCGGCACGGAACGACGCCGTCTGCATCCGGGCGTGGACGCCGGCGTCGGTGCGGCCGGAACCGGCCACTTCCACCGGCTGGTCCAGGATCTGCGACAGGGTGTCTTCCAGCTTTTTCTGTATGGTGTTTTCGGTGTTGCCCTGGCGCTGCCAGCCCTGCCAGCGCGTGCCGTCGTAGCTGAGGGTGAGACGATAGGTTGACATAACATTAAACTCCCGCTTTTTGTATAAGGAGACGGTACCCGAAAACCGGGTACCGTCTGTTTTTCAGAGATTCTTGACTTCTGTTATTTCACCGTTACGGAGGTGATGTGCGGGTTGGGTCCTTCGTACCAGTACAGGAAGCCTTCGAGATCGACCGTATCGCCGACTTTCAAAGTCTTGACGGTCTCGTAGACGTCGGTGCCGGCGCCGCAGAGATCGGATTCTACGGTGAAGGTGTAGACGTTGCCGTTCACTTCCACGTTGAAGTACAGGTCGTTGCCGTCCTCACCGGAGCCGTCCCAGTTGTACAGGAAGGCCGCTCCTGCGTCGCCGCTCTCTTTCACAACGGCGTCGGTGATCGCGACATACTGATTCATGTAATCGGGAAGCCTGTCGGTGCCGAGCAGCTCGGTCACATCAACAACAGGGGGATTGTAGCTGCCGTCGAGCACCTCGAAGGTGGCGTCAACGATCTCAGCTTCGCCAGCCCACTCCGCCTTGTAGCCGGTCACGCGGACCTCACGGCCTTTGTAGAAAAGCATGTAGTCGTCAGCCGTGCAGGCAAGACGGTACACAAAGTAGCCGCCGTCCTCGTCCTGCAGGTACAGGGAGGTGTTGCCGTACTCTTCGCTGTAAGCCTGGCAGGCCTGTACGAAGGCTTCGATGGTCACTTCGGTGTCGACAGGTGCCTCGACAAATTCGGCATAGGTCATCACGCCTTCGCTCTTGTTGGGACAGGGGGTAACAGCGGTGATGTGCGGGTTGGGTCCTTCGTACCAGTAGAGGAAGCCTTCGAGGTTGATGCGGTCGCCGACGTTCAGCGCCTTCACAGCCTCATAGACATCGCTGCCGGCCGGGCAGAGATCGCTCTCAACGGTAAACGTGTAGGGCTCGCCATTCAGAGCAACGTTGAAGTACAGGTCGTTGCCGTCTTCACCGGAGCCGTCCCAGTTGTACAGGAAAGCGGCGCCTTCATCGTTGGCGGCTTTCACCTGAAGACCCTTGAAGGAAACTTTGAGATTCATGGCGTGGATGAGATGGTCATCACCGAGGAGATCCGTCACATCGGCAGCCGCATATTCCTTCTCGTCGCCGATCAGCTGGAAGCTGGCGTCGGCGATCTCCACTTCACCGGCCCACTCGGTCTTGAAACCGGTGATGCGGATCTTCTGGCCTACCTGGAAAGCCTCATAGTCTTCAGCCGTGCAGGGGATGCGGTACACAAAGTAAGCGCCGTCGTCAGCCTGCATGAAGAAGGAGGTGTTGCCGTACTCTTCGGAGAACTGCTGAACAGCCGAAATGTAACCTTCGACCACAACTTCGCTGTCCATGTCGGCCATCATGAATTCCTCATGCGTCATGACAGGCTCAGCTTCCTCGATGATCTCTTCCGGAGCTTCTTCGGCAGGTGCTTCCTCAGCCGGTGCTGCCGCTTCGGCGGGAGCCTCAGAGGCGGCGGGAGCTGCCGCGGGAGCCGCAGTCTTGCCGCAGGCAGCCAGCGCGAAGATCATGACGAGTGCCAGGATCATTGCAAGCAGTTTTTTCATTTTCTTTCTCCTTTTTTGAAAAAAGTTAACACTGATATTATAACGGAAAATGCGGAATTATCAAGTGGTGCGGACGCTTTTTCCGGGAAACCGGTCTTGCAGCTTACTTCTTCTTCAGTTTCCGCAGCAGAGCGAAGAATCCGATGAATACCCAGGCGGCGGCAAGGCACGAGAGCAGGATCACCGAGGTCTGGGGAAGGGGCCCGAGGTCGGCGGCGCCGCTGCCGGTCTGTGCGCTGATCTGGTCCAGTCGGTACAGGGATCTTACATCGGAGAAAAGCGTATCCATATACGCTTCATCTACCGTCTGTTTCCGGCGGACCGATTTGGTCACGTTCTCGATCATCTGTCCGGCTGCATCACGCAGGGAAGTGGAACCATTGAAAACGGGAGTCGTGAACGTGGATTCCACATTATCGAGCAGGAGCTGGGAGGCCTGGATCTTTACCGGGTAATAGGTGCTGTTGTTTTCACCGATCCGGGAGAGATAATCCTGATATTCCTCCGAACCCTGCGCCTTGGAAGTGACGGGCACATAGCCCTCGGTTTCAGCGTACGCGATCTGCACATCGTTGGTGAGCAGGTACTGCGCGAACAGCCACGAAGCCAGCACTTCCTGTGGATCCTGTTTGTTGAAGAGGCACACCGACGGCCCCTGCGAGATCATCTTCGGGTTACTAGGATCATACTGCGGGATGGGCAGCACGGCGGTCTCGAACTTCACCACTTTGTCCGGGCTGATATCCAGCAGCGGAGCTTCGCTGCCGATCCAGGTGGCGCCGGCTGTCGAGTCGACAGCGAAGATGCACTGGCCGGCGTTGAGGAAGTTGGCCGGATAGCTGGAGATCTTGAAGGTGGAGAACGCGCCGGTGCCTGCGTGTTCAGCTACGGTGTAGAGGATCTCCTTGGTGGTATCGTTGAAGATCAGGATCTCACCGGATTCGGTGGAGTAGCCGGCGTCAAGCTGGGTAAGGCTCTGGATCATCATGTTGTCGGTGGATTTGTAGATGAACGGGATCATCACCTTCTGTCCGTTGACTTTGAAGTTGCCGGAGCTGTCCTTGGCCATGGCAGCCTCGGAGACCTCCCACACAAAGTCCCAGGTCAGCACGTCGGGAAGCGTATAACCCAGTTTTTCCACGAAGGTCTTGTTTACATAACACGCCTCTGTGGATCTCATATACGGGATGGCGTAGGTGTGGCGGCCGATGGCACATTCCTTCAGGAACTGCGGGATGATCTCATCCTGCGTGGGCGAGTCGAAGAGAAGCTCACTGCCGCCGAGACCGTACCGGCTGTCGGCAAACAGATCTTCCAGCGGGACCACGATGTCTTCACCGGTGAGGTAGGTGGCAATGTGGTCAGGATAGCTGATGCATACGTTCGGCGTGGTCTGCGTGGCAATGTTGGTGATCACGTCGTTGTAGATCTTGCCGTAGTCCGTGTACAGCCGCATGTTTACATGAATGTTGGGATACAGCTTCTCAAAGTTCTTGATGGCATTTTCATAGATCGTGGTCTGGGTCTTGTTGGTGTCGTTCTTAGCCCAGAAGGTGATCTCGAAGGTGCGGCTGGTATCGAAGGATTCCGGGATCGCAAAGGCGCTGCTTTCGCGGGAGCCGTGGCATCCGGTGAACAGCACCGTCCCGGAGAGAAGGACAAGGAGCAGCAGGAGGGAGAACAGGCGGGAGAGCGTTCTGCTTGAGCGGGTCATCCCTTGATCCCTCCTCTCGAAACGCCGGCCATGATCTTTTTGCGGAAGCAGAGGAACAGCACGATCAGCGGGATCGAAATGACAACGACGGCTGCCATCATGGCGGGGATGTTCTCACGGCCGAAGCCGTTTTCACGGATCTCCTGAATGCCGTTGGACACGAGGAAGTAGGCCTGATCATCGGTGATGAGGCGCGGCCACACGTAGGAGTTCCAGCACTCGATGACTTTCAGGATGATCACGGTGATGAT
>JAEEGI010014195.1_pt1 | contig 16788 bp, 13 predicted proteins | sample 8958751 | NCBI WGS metagenome assembly JAEEGI01 (sample SAMN16246545, study PRJNA631951) | gut metagenome | biome: gut microbiome; feature: rumen; material: KS-attached | host: Bos | place: Iran: Karaj | collected 2018-10
TCATATCTTTAACATTAGATGTATTAAATTTAGAAACATCTAAATTATTTAAATTAGTTAATCCAGAAAACATTCCATTCATATTTTTAACATTAGTTGTATTAAAAGAGGATAAATTTAAAGAAGTTAATTTATTTAAATTACTAAACATAATACTCATATCTTTAACATTAGATGTATTAAATTTAGAAACATCTATGTAATTCTTGTTTTGAGTTAATAGGAAAAGAATGTGTCACTTTAAGTGTAGTTTAAGTAAGAACACCAAATGGATTTACATTAAGAAATGATCTTACAAGTATACATTTAAATTTATAACTGAATATACAATATCATTTTGAATGAAATATTTAGGAGTTATTTCAATATCCAAATCAGTTTATCCAATATTATTTCAATTAAATTAAAATACACATATACATTTTGATACTAAAAATCAGAATTTAGTATTAACAATCGATACTTCAATTCTTAGATTCTAATTTTAGAAATTATTATAGTAAATGATTCATATTGGAATTCCAAGTTATGTAAGTGATAATATTAATGTTTTCATATGTTGGATTGTAAATAATATTGATATTCCACATGTATTGATGTTAATTTACCTATTAATGATATCCAAATAAGTTCTTTATCTTTCAGTGAAGAATGCATTGTTTTATATTATAAATTACATATATATTCTAAATTTATTTAAGGTATTTAAAGTAATAGCGGAGAAATTGAAAGTGATGGTTATAGTGTTTATTTATTTAATGTTGGGAATAATAATTGTGTTAAAAATGGAGTATTAACTAATTCAGTTTCTATTTCATGTAAATCAGATTATAATTTTTATTATTAATTAAATTGTATTAATCAATACTATTAATTATGATAAAAATTTGAGAATAAAATAGATAAACAAATTTGGAGAACATATATATTAATTGATGAAGATTTCGACAAAATTATTAATCATTATTTATTAATGTAAAAAATAATAAACTTTTTGATAATTAATATTTAATTCATATAATAGAATATAAGTATATAGAAATCAAAATACTATTAAAATAATTGACAATTATAAAGGAATGAAAAAATTTAGACATAAAACTTTAATTTAATTATTAACCCAAATTTTTTATAATTAAATTTTATTTATAAAAATGAAAAGCTTCATCAAGAAATAATTTTGTAGCTTTAATTTTATTTACAATATCATCATCTTCATAACCTAATTCAATTTCAATAATAATATCTTCATTTTCAGGAATTTTACAGAAATTTCTTAGAACATCAGGAAAGACAATTAATTCATAAGCAATCATAGAATCAGCAAATGTGTTTTATCACTTAACATAATAGACATTCCTAATCTATCTAAATCTAAAATAGAATATATAGTATGTCCTTTATTAAGAGTAAGATAAACAATAGTTGATGGATCAAACCTAATTGAATTTGTTTCATTAAATAATTTCATTGTTGGATCTTTTTATAAAAAAATTATCCATTGTTTTTTGTGAGTTTCTGAAAAATCTGTTCTATGTTCTTGGAGGAATATTAACATAACTTTTGTATTTTCTTTATTTTTTGATATCCATATTTTTTTAATTTCTTCTAATGTATTACCTGCTGCTATATATTCCATTGTTGAGAAGGAGATAATAATGAAGTGATATTATTTCTTTTAAAGTGTTTGCTGGTATTTCCTTTTTAAGAAATTTTCTCTCAGAATGACTTCCTTTCATTATTTCATTAAATTTCTCTTTTAAATCCATATTTTTAAATATCAAAATTAAAAAAAAATTAATTTTATGATTAAATTTTCATTATTTTGTGTTAACTTTTCGTTATTTTCTTCATTAATTATTATCATTAATATTAGTATTATCTAAATGTTGATTTAGAAATTTTCAATTTTGAATTAATGATAAAGTTAATGATATTCTTAAGACCAATTTAAATTTGTGAATTTTGGAAATTATGAAAAAATTCAGTTAATGAATATATATCCAAATCATTTAAAGTATCTTTATATTTTAATAATAGAATTGGAATTTTTGTAAATCCTTTAATTTATAAATCAATTGAATATTTTCTCTGACATTAATTTTTGTTAAATAAATAAAAAAATTCTTTTTTAAAAAAAGACAAATTATTAAATATTAAAAGATAAATTTATTTATTTTATTTAAATAATAATTATATTTCTATATAATTAAGATAAATTTAATTCTTATAATATAAAAGATAACAGTTGAAGAAATAAAATAAAAGAATGAAAAATATAAAAATTCTAAAGACAATTGAATGAAATAAATGAAAAAGCTTCTAATTCTATAAATTAGGTTATAAATTTGAATTGATATAAGAAAAATCAATGTATCAAATTGCAAATAATTCAGGAAATAAATTGAATATTTAGACAGTAATTAAGATGAGTTATATTGATTTCAAAAATTTAAAGTTCTTATTAGGGATGTGTAGTCAAGAAGAATATTTAAATTAATACATTTAATTTTATTTATTTTTTTTAGTTAATGATTTTTAAGAGTTTTACAATTATTTGTTTAGATGAATTTATTTTTAATTTAATAATTTTTTTAAAATTTTTTATTCTTTTATTTAAATCAAATTAAGACTTTTATTATTATTATTAATTTGATTATTTTCTGTTTCTTTTTCTTTATATTATTCCTTTTTTTTCTTTGATTGATTTTTGGATATAAAAAAAAGTCTTTTTTATTAATTTATGTTTTTTCTTTTTTTTATCATTATTTTCTAAAACACTTTCATTATTAATAATTAAATTATTATCTTCTATTTTTTCATCGTTTTTATTATCAATTATATTTTCTTCAATCGTTTCTTTATTTTCATTAATGTTTATTTATATTCTTAATTTCTTCTTTATTATCTTTATTTTTCTTTTTTTTCTTTTTATGTTTTTTTTTCTTTTGCTCATCTAAAAAATCTTCAATTAATTCATTTACATTTTTATTTTGAAAAAGCTCAATAATGTAATTAAAAGTATATACATAAAAAGGTCTGTTACAAGAAATTACATCTTCTGAACTTACAAAAGAAATTTTATATAAAAATTGACTAATATCTTGTTTATATAAATCTTCCATTTTTTTATTTACTAAATAAATCATTTCATCTGTTATTGAATTTGTTATTATGTTATTTGATTCATTATCAGTTATTAAATCTATTATTTTATTATTTAGATTCAAAACTTTTGAAAAAATTTCTGAATGTAAATTTCTTTGAGTATTAATTTCTTTAACTAAAGAAGAATTTTCTTGAATTTTATATTTTATTTGAGAATTATTAATTGAAGAAAAGAAAGATTCTTCATCTTTAAATTCTTGAATTAAAAAATTTTCTAATTTTTTATTTAATTCTTCTATTTCATTCATTTTTTCAATTACTTTATTTTCATATATTTTATTTGTATAATGATAATATTCATAATTCAATATAATATTTTGTTCTATATATCCAATAATAATCTCAAATATACTAGGATAGTCTTTTATTCTTAACCACTTTGGAAATTTAAAAATATGAATTTTATCATTTTTATCAGAAATAAAATCAATTTGGCTTTTAAGAAAATTATTTTCTGTATAAAAATCAAATAATTTTTTAAACTCTTTTTCTTCTTTTAAAAAATATTTACTAATAGTAATAGTATCATTAGGTTCTTCATAACTAAAAAATTTTAAGTTGTTTAAGAAAAATTCATTATATTTATATTCATCATTTTTAATTTTGAATTGAACAGAATTTCTTAAGAAATAAGAAAAAAAATTCATATCATTTCCAATAGGACGATCATCATCAGAATTACAATAATTTCCTCCATTAAAATAATAATCAGAGTCTTCTTTTTTGTCAAAAAAAATTCTAAAATCTCTTAAAGGAATTAAACAACAATTTTTTTCATATCCATATAATATTAATAATTGCTTTATTAAGTTTGATAACCATTTATTGTGAATTGTACATATTTTTATTCTTTCATTTAAAGAAAGATTTGAAAACCAATCAAATATTATTTTACTATTGCCATTACTTAATTCAAAAGTATTTTGCTTATTTTGGTTGTTTATTCTTTTTTTAATTATTATTTCAACAAAGTTTCGAAAGTTTCGAATTGTTTTACTTGATATTAATTCTGAATTATTTGAATTGAGAATACATATTGGAATACTCATATAACTAATATTTTAATAATTAATAAAAAGAAAAAAAAAATCTAAGTAAATAAATAAAAAATTATATTCAGTTAATGTATTAAATTGAAGAAATAAATTATCTTCAAAATAAGATGTTGAGTCAGTTATTTAATATTTAAAAGGTGTTAAAGATGTAAATTCTACGATAAGAAGAATATTTTAAATTATATATATTATTGTATTAAAATTAATTATTAATGAGTATTATATTTTATAGTAACTTTATATTGAATATAATACTTTGACAAAAATATAAAAATAAATTTATAAATAAATTATTTTTTAAACTCACATATTTTTTTATTAATTATTAAATCTATTTTATTCTGATATTCTTTCCTTAATTTATCAATCAAATCATAATCTTTTTTATTATTTTTCTCTTTCTTAATATTATTACAAATATTAAATGATTTATTTTTACTATTCACTTTTATATCATTGTTTTTTTTTATTATTAAATTATTTTCAATCATTTTCTCTTTAATTTCAGAAATAGGATTAATTAAACTTTGTTTATTATTATTTGAAGAAGAAATATTTAAATTATCTAAAGTCTTTTTACTTTCTTTTTTTTTTGTAATTGAAAAATTTCTTTTATTTTTAAAAGGATTATCAATAGAAATAGTTAAATTAGGATTATAATATTTACTATTTTTTTTATTATTTAATATATTTAACGAAGTATTAATGTTAGAATATTTGAATTTTTTTTTTAACGTATTGCCTTTAATATTTTTTGATAATTTATCATATTTATTAAAATTATTTTGCTTTAGAAAAGAATTATTTAATTTTTCTTCTTTTTCTTTAGGACTTAAATGTCTTGATTTATTTTTTGATAATTTAAAGAATTGTTGTTTAATAAGATTTTTACTTTGAGTTGATTTTGGTTTTCTTTTACAATTTAAATTACTTTCATCTTTTAATTTATTATTTAATTTTTTATTTAAAGATAAATTATTTGAATTTAAATTAATACTTTTTATTATTTCTGAAGTTTCATTTATTTGATTATCAATTAATTTTTTAATTTGAATTTTCCTGTTTTTATTCTGTGAAGAATTTTTATTTTTTTTAATTATAAATGTTTCTTTGTTTTTAAAATTATTATTTTCTGTTTTCATATTATAATAATTTCCTTTTTTATTATTTAAAAATGAAGCTTTTAAAGAATTTGAATTCAAATCTAATAAATTATTATAAATATTTTTTGATTTATTTAAAACTTTTATTTTCTTTGAATGACTCGTTGATTTTGCATTTATTTTATTATTATTTTTTAATTGGATTTTAAAGTCTTTTTTTAAATCATTTTTTATTTTTTCTACTTTTTTTAAATTTTCTGTTTTATTTAAAATAGAAGTTTTATTTTTTTTATTTTTATTATTCGCATAATAAATATTTATTGATCTTATTTGATTATTTAATTTAATATTTCTTGATTTAACGTTATTTTTCTCATTATTATTTTTATTATCATTAATTTTTCCTTCTTTATTTATTGAGAAATTTCTTATTTTTAAATTATTTAAACTATCATATAAACTTTCATATTTGAAATGAGCTCCATATTCAAAAAAAATATTTTTTCCTTTCTTACTATTTTCTTCAGAAGAAATTTCTATTTCATCCATCAAAAAAGAATTTGGTCAAATAATTTATATTTTAAAAAAATTAAAAATAAAATGTATTGTTAATAAATAAATAAATAAATTAATGTTATTATTTCTATTTATCAATTTTTAATTAAACTTATTTAGTTTTAATATTCAATTTATCGTTATTAAAATTTTAAACGATAATTTTTAAATATTCATCTAAATTTTCATTGTTTTTAACTTGATCAAAAATTTGTATAATTTTTTTATTATATTCACATTAGAACCTTATAAATAGTAAGAAGTGTCTTAAAAAAATATTATAATATTTATTATTCATTAATTCATTTTTATCTCAAACCATATCACTAAATCAATCATGTTGTTGTTCTTGTTTATCATTTTAATAGGTAAATTAGAAATCCAAATATCTATTAATTCACTTAAATAGTTTTAATAATATCATTATTATATTTATAATAAATAATTTTTCCTATAGAATCAATTAAATTAAACTTTTATCATCATTTTCATCATTAACGATAATTTTTATCCTTCTTTTAAAGCATTTAATAAACCTTTAGCATATTTGCAAAATTATCATCTGAAATTTTATAAATATTCCAATTCCATATACTGCAGATTATCTAATTTCATTATCTTGATTTTTACATAAATAAGGAATTAAATTAAATAAAATCATCCCAATAATTAAATAACACTTTTTGGCTTAAATATTCTATTAAATCATCTGTTAAATGTAAAGCCATTTTTTGTTCAAAATTTGATTTTGAATTTTCTTTTATTATATCCCCTGATAATGATTTATGTGTTTTAAATAATTTTCCTATTAAAGCTGTTATTTCATTTTTAATATTTTGAATATTTTCTATATTTTCATTAATTAAATCACCTAAAAATTATCATCATTATTTTTATTCTTTTTTCTCTTTTTTTTCTAAATTTTGAAAAATTTAATTTTGACAAATATTATTATTTTTTAAAGAATTCATTTAATTCATTTTTAGATAATATTTTCCTAAATTATCAATTATTCTCATTAAATAAATCTATATTATATTTTCCTTTATATTTAAATTCATTTTTTTGTAAAATCATTTCTAATAAGAAAAATTTAATTTATCCCTTTTAATTCATTATTAACCTTAAATTTCTTATAATTTAATTATTTTATTCATCACTTATTAACATATTCTTCTTAAAATTATAATTTAATTTTTTTCAAAGGATTAAAACATTAATCTTAAACTTACCTTAAATCCAATTTTTAATTATTATTTTAAATAAAAAAACATGTTCTATTTACAATTAAATTTTCTGATTATGAAATAATATTATACATTAAAAATAAAAAAGAATTTAATCAGTTATAAGAATAAATTAAAAATGAATATTTGAAAGATAATCTAATTTGAAAATAATAAAGTAAATAAAAAAAAGTGAAGATTAAATAATAAACTCAATATTTTTCTGAAATAATGAAATAATAATCCAATTTTTATTTGAAAAACTTATAAAAAATAAGATTTATTCTTAAAATGGGGATTATAGGTGAAAAAATTTCGGAAAAGTGTAATAAATTATCAATTTTTTTCAAATCAAATGAACAAGAAATTCCTTTAATAAAAAAAGACTGTTCGATATATTCAAAGAATAACGTATTGTCAGATTTTTTATCTGAACCAAACAAAGAATCAAAATTAAGTAAAGAAAAAAGAATTGAGTTAAAAGATTATCAAAGTATTCAAATGGAAATTTCCGATAAAAATATAAGAAAAAATTCAATATCTTTAAATAACTTTAATATTTTAAGATTAATAGGAGCTGGTTCTTTTGGTAAAGTCTTCTTAGCAAATTTAAAATCAGATATTAATAAAAAATACGCAATGAAGATATTAGAAAAAGATAAAATAATAGAATGGAAACAAGAAAATAATATATTTACAGAAAAATATATTTTACAAAATTTAAAACATCCTTTTCTAAGTAAATTATCTTATGCTTTTCAAGATTCTGAAAAATTATATTTAGTAACTGACTTTATGCCAGGAGGAGATTTAATGCATAAATTAATATCTTATGGGAAATTATCTGAAAAAACTACAAAAATTTATTCAAGTGAATTATTTCTAGCAATTGACTTTTTACATAAGAACGATATAATTTTTAGAGATTTAAAACCTGAAAATATTTTATTAGATGAAATAGGACATATTAAATTAACTGATTTTGGTTTATCTAAAAAGTTAACTAATGATAATAAAACAAATGAGCTTAAATACACTTATTCTATTTGTGGCACTCCGAATTACATTGCTCCTGAAGTTTATTATGGAAATGGTTATTCTAAAGAAATTGATTGGTGGAGTTTTGGTATTGTGATTTATGAAATGTTAACTGGGAAATTTCCTTTCAAGAAAAATAAAGAGACTAAAAGATTTATCAATCAAAAAGTGAATTTTGATTTGAAATTTCCTTTAAGTAATGATGCTAAGGATTTAATAGAAAAATTATTAAATTATGATGTTGATAAAAGATTAATTGATCCTATTCAAATTAGAAATCATAAGTTTTTTTCTGGAATTGATTGGGATGATATTTATAATAAAAAAATTATTCCTGATTCTGGTTATTCTTCTAATCTTTCTAGTAATAAAAGTATTGAAGAAAACTTAACTGAAAATTTCGATAAGAAGTTTATAGAAAATAAAAGTGAAGTTGAAAAAGTTTTTGAAATAAATAAGAAAGATAATAATTATTTAGAAGAAATTTCTTTTCAAAATTTTTCTTTTTGTGATAAAGAACAAATTTTAGCTTAAGTTATTTACTTAATTATTTTTTTGCTTTCATATTAAATTTTTTTACTTTATAATTTTCAAGTTATAATTTATGTAAGAGATTTGAATAATTGTGTTTATAATTATGAAAGCGAATGTATAAGTTTTTAATTTTAATAATCTTAATTTTTTAATATATTTGTCAAACTTTATTATTAATTTTAAATATAATTATATTAAAACGTTAAAATTTATAAATTATTTATAATTAAAAAACCTAAAAAAAAGTTTTTTAATTTCTTTATCAAAGGAAAACATTCCTTAAGGAAAAAAAAAAATGAAAAATTATTTTAACTCATATCCTTTTTCGTTAATAAGAAAACTTATTAAATCTACAAATTCATTATATTCAATAATTCCATTTTTATTTGAATCAAAATTAAACATTGCTTCATCAATAACTTGTTCATGTTTTTTTTCTGGAATATTTTCTCCCATTTCATGTAATAATTGTTTAAAAACTACTTTAAATTCTCCTCTGTCTAACACTCCATTTTTATCTGTGTCATATTTTTCAAATATTAATTTTATTTTTTCATCATCTGACATTTTTAGTTTTTAATTATTTAAAGAAATTAAATATTTTTTTTTTTTTTTGATTTTTGAAATAATTTATTTTTATTAAGAAGTATTTTTTTTTAATTAATCTTCAATTATTAAATCTTTAAATCATTAATTTTATTTTTCCTAATTTTTATTATTAATTATTGAAAAAATTAAAAAGTTTAATTTATTGAAGTTTATTTTTTTTTAGTCAATGAATATTATATAATTAAAGTAAAAAATGATAGACAATAAAATAGAAGAAAACAGTGAAAGACCATTATTTGAAACTAAAATAAAAAAAGAAAAAAACGAAATAAAACTTACAATAAATAATAAAAACGAAGACACAAAAATAAAAGAGAATAACAAAAGAGAAAATTCAATAAAAAATAATTTAGAATTTTCCGAAAAATCAACAGAAAAGGAAAAAAACAGTTTTCTTCAAACATATAAAATATTAATAAATAAAAAAAATGAAAATAACATTAAAGAACTTATAAATCCAAAAATAATAAATGACAATGAATACAATAATCAAGAAATGGAATTTATAGAAGATAATACATTTTATCAATGTTACATATGTGAAAATTATTTCGTTTATGATTTTATAACTTTACAAATTAAATGTAAACATATTTTTTGTGTTCAATGTGGAAAAATTTTTTATGAAGAAAAAATAGAACAAGGTCAATTTGAGAATTTTAAATGTGGAATTAAGAACTGTAGTTTTTATTTACCTGATTCACTTCTTGAAAATTTAATTTCTAAAACTCATTATGAAGTAATTTCAAAGAAAAAAGGAATAAAAAATAATTTAATTAATTCTCAAGATAATATAAGTTCAAATTCAGAAAATTTATTATTAAATAAAATAGTAGACTTTAATTCAAGTATAAAATCTTTTTTTTTTCAAAATAAATTTCAAAATATTTTAAATTATAGTTTAAATAATGTTTTTGATATAAATTCAAATGAAAATTTTTTTCAATATTCTAAGAATAAAAACCAAATATGCCCTAAATGTAAAGAAATGGAATTATATGGTAAAAGTTCTAAACCTTTTATTAAGTGTTTAAATTGTTTAAATAAATTTTGTAAATATTGTTTTAAACCTTTTGAAGCGAATCATATTGAACAAGATAATAAAAATAGATGTAAAATTTATTATAGGAGAAAAGTTCAAAAAGTTAAAGAAAAAACTAGTTTTTTTATGAAGTTCTTACAAAGTATTTTAATGATGATTGGTGCTTATTTAATTATTTCAACTTATTTTATTGTTAAAACAAAGAAAATTATTCAAAATAATCATTTTTCTTTTTTTATTTTTTTGAAAGTGCTTTTTTATTTAATTCTTTCTTTAATTTTTACTCCCTTAAGCGTTTTAGTTATACCTTATTTAACTATTATTTCTTGTATTTAATTATTGTAATTTTTAATTATAATTTTTATTAAATTATTTAAGTTTTTTTTTAAAAAAAATTTTGATAATTAATTAAACTCTTTAACTTTAAATATTTAATAATATATTTATCATATTATTTTTCTTTTTGTTTAAGAACATTTTTATTTTTTAATTTTATTTTTAAAAAAAGAATATTAAATGTCAACTTTTGTTTATTATTTCATTCCAGAAGATAATGAGTTAGAAACTTCAATGAATGTATTTATGATATATAAAAATTACAAAGACGTTAAAATCTCAGATATAAAAGAAAATTTTCCTGTTCCAGGAGAATATTATTTTAGATTTAAATTTGATTACAATGGAAAAAAAGTTTGGATAGATTTTAATAATCCAAATGGAACTTTACCTCAATTTGATGGAAAAGTAATTATGAAAGTTACAAGATTAAATTTTAATGAACAAAAACAATCTCATCAAAATAATAATGTTTTTCCTGAAATATAATTAAAAATTATAAATATAAATAAATAAAGATTTAAAGTTTTTAAATATTATTTTTTTCTTTTTATACAAAATTTTCTTCTTCTGAATAATAATTTGATGAGTTTTTTTTAAATAGTTTTTTATTATTTGAATTATTTTTTTTTTTGGGTTTCTTAATTAAATAAGTTTTTAATTTGAAATTTCTAAATTGGATTTCACTAGAACTATTATTATGTTTTAAAGAACTTATTTCATCAATAGAATTAGTTTCTTTAGTTGTTCTAAATTTATCAGAAGATTTATTTTCAACTCTTGAAATATTCATTGAATAATTTTCTCTGTTTTTATTAATTTTTTCTTTATTAATTAATAAAGATTTTTCATCTTTATTTATTACTTCAAAGTTATCATTCCAATTTTTTATTCTATTAATTTCTTTAGTTAAACCATCTAACCATTCATAATTATTAGATTCAATTAATTTTAATTTACTTATTAATTGGCTTTTAATATCGTTTATTAATTCTTCACCAAAATTATTATTATTAATTAAATGTAATAATGATTTGTTAAAAACAAAGATTTCAAGAATGTCTAATAAAATATTTATTAATGAATGAAAAGATAAGGTTATTTTATCTAAAATGTTATAATCAAAATATTTGTTTTTGTATAAATCAATTTGGTGATTAAAATTTTTTTGTAAAATATTACATTTATTTTGGTTAAAAGATATTAAATTTTTTAAATATTGATTTTTCTTTGATAAAATTATATTCTGATTTTTATAATTGTTTAATTCATTTTTTAATAAAGTTAATTCGCTTTTTATTTTGAGATAATCATTATTTTTGGAATTTTGATTTTTTATATTTTCTCTTATTTTATTTGGAGTATTCCTGTTAGAATAACTTGTTTTAGATAAATCTGTTATATTTTTATAATTTGAAATATCTAAATTCAGTAGAATAAAAATTATTTTTATTCTTACTTTTCGTTAACATTTTTATTAAATTTAAACAAAATAAATAAATATAAAAAAACCTTAAAAACCTATATTATGAAAATACTATTTAGATTTTAAATAAAAAATCATTGTTTAATAAAGGAATTAAAAAAAAGAAAAAAATATATTATTCCCAAACTTTAATCACTTGAGCTTTCCTTCCAACAATAATTAGTCGTTCTTTCAAATATAGAAGAGACAGTATCTTGATACCTTTAAGAGTGTATAAACAATAGATTATAAGTATTATAAATAATCATAATCCAATCAATCTCTTCATCAATTATATCTTTTCTCAGATAATTTTCAATTTATAATACATACACAACTTTAAATTAATTTTGATTCTTTTTTTAAATATTTCAAATCCAATTATCATAACTTTCACTTGAGAATCTTTTATCTTTAATCTTTTAAGAAAAACAACATCAACTGAATTATATTTTTATCATAATTTTATACATCTTAATTTGGCTTTTTTTTGTAATATGAAATTAAAATATGATTTTCAATGAGATAATTCTAATTCTTCAGTTTCTTTATTGATACTCGAATCTTAAAATCTTAATGTATTATCTCCTCTTTCACATTCTACAATTATATCTGAAGCTACACATATTGATAAAAAGGGATTATTATTTCATAATAATATACTTCTTTTCCTTAATTTATATTCCATTTTCTTACAAATTTATTTTATGAAATTGTAATTTTTTAAATTTTAGTTTATTGAATTCCTACAGTTATTATTTTGATGATTCTAGTGTTGAAATCTGATGAAAATGAAATTATTCCATCATTTCTTAAAATATTAATTTTTCTATAAAATCTGAATTACATTTGTATTTCTTATAAAACAATGAGATTATGTTTCTTTATTTGATAAATGAGGAAATTCTTCTAGATATATTATTTGAACTTTAATGAATGAGAATAATTTTTTTGAGATATAGTTTTATGTATTTTTTTCTTAATTGGAGAATAGAATATATTTGGATGAGAAGTTTTTCCGTATTTGAAGTACACTGAATAAATATGAAGATAATTCTCTCTTTAAATTCCAAAGATTTTTTTACATTTATATTTTCCACAAAAATATTATAGAAATTAAGTTTTTTATTAGAATGATTCTCTCTAATTTAAAATTAATTAATTAAATTTCATTTAATTTATATTATAAATGTTTAATGAAATTGATAAAAGAATTACAATATGTACCAAATGTCAACAAATACCAGAAATAAAAATTAATGTTAGAGAATCTAAAGCTTATATTAAAACCATTTGTAAATGTGGAAACAGATATTACGACGCAGTAACTTTTCTTGCTTTATTCACTGATGAATTACCTTCAGATTCAAAAGCCTTTAAATATAAAGAAAAAGAAATTATTTTTAAAAATAATAAAAACATTGGAATATTTAATCGAAATTTTTATGTTAATAGAGACATTAATCATAATATTACTTTTCATATTTGTTATAAACATCAAACTCAATCTTTAATTGGTTATTGTACTTTATGTCATGATAGTTTTTGTTCTCTTTGCATTAAACAGCATAAAAAGCATTCTAAAAAATTAATATATACAGATGGAATATTAATGGATGAAAAAGAATTAAATAAAATAAAAAACAATTATAAAGAAATAGAAGATGCAGTATTAAATTATTTACCTCAATTAGAAAACTTATTGATAACTAATATGAAAACAGAAAATGAAAAAGCTGATATGCATTCACTTGCTTCTTATTGTATATATAAAAATACAATATTATTATCTTTAATAAGAATAATAATAAATACTTTTGAAAAATTTCCAAATAAAAATCCTATAATAATAAATAACTTAAGACAAAACTCCGATTTTAATAAAACAAAATATAAATTAGACTTTGAAAACATAGATAAAGAACGTTTTACTTCTTATTTGAAAAATCATGTTATTATATGTGGAAATTACTTTATAAATAAATTATATAAAACTTTACAAAAACATAAGAAAGAAATGGAAGAAATGTTATTTAAAATTCCTCCTTACGAAGACGGTAAAATTGAAGTAGAAATAAAAGAAGTATTTAAAACAAATCGTAGTATTTATTACGGAGAAATCAACAAGCAAAACGGTTTAGCTTATGGAAGAGGCTTTTTATTTTTATTAGGAGGAAGTCGTTATTATGGTTATTTTAAAAATGACTTTTTCAAAGACGGTTTCGGTAAAAACGTTAACATGTCAGGGAATACTTATATAGGACAATTTAAAGACGGTTTAAATGAAGGATATGGAACCTTAACAACTCAAACAGGAAGAATTTATTCAGGTGAATGGAAGAAGGATAAATTAGAAGGTTACTGTCAAATTAAATGGCCTGATGGTCAAACATACGAAGGTGAGTTTAGAGAAGGTACTTTTAGTGGTATAGGAATTTTAAAGTGTAATAATGGAGATGTTTATAAAGGAGAAATGCAGAAAGGTGTTATTACAGGAATTGGGACAATGGATTATACAGATGGAAGGTTATATCAAGGAGAGTTTAAAGCTTGTATTAGAGGTGATTATGGGATTATGAAATGGGGAGAAAGTCAACAAGTCTTTGAAGGAGAGTGGAAAGATTCTAAGTTGAAATTCGGGTTGTATACTTGGCCAAGTGGACATCAGTATTTTGGGAATTTTTATAATGATGAAATTACAGGACAAGGAATTTATTATAATGCTAGAACAAGTAGAATGGATAGTGGAATATTTAAAGATGGTAGAAGAGAAGAAATTAATTATTCGGAAACTATACCACAAAGAAGGTATTTACTTTATTTGTGAAAAAGTTATTTTATGAATTTGGCTTTTTTATGTTTTTGGGACTTTATAATTTTTTTTATTGTTTATCTTTTTATTTATGAAATATTATTATTTATGTTGTTAGTTTTATTATTTGATTTGATATTTTTTTAATTTTTATTCTTATTTCTTTTATTCTTTTTAATTTTTTTTTTTAGTGTGAAAATTGTATTAATAATAAAAAAGTATATGACAAATATAATTATATACACAAAGAAATAATTTATTAAGAATTAAGAGTTTTTCAAATCCTTTTATTAATTAAGGAATTTTTGATTTTTTCAAAGGAATAATATTGAACATGTTTATATTGTTTTTTATTTGAGAAGTGATTTGATGGATGTAGATAGAAATAAATTAACTCATTAAAAAAAAATTTAAATACCTAATTTAGAGTTCTATTAATTAAAATGAATAATTTGTTTTTAATGTTAAGGAAATAATTTACATAATTAATATGATATAAATTAATAATAAAAAATATATGATTGTGAATTTTAGGTTCTCAAAAAGAAAATAATTTAATCTTCTAAGTAAATTTAACAAATAATAATTTTAATACTTAAAGTATTAATTTTGAAATGAAAAATTCGAATATAAATAATAATAATTCCATAAAAATATTCTTATTTACTCTTTAAAATAATAATATAATATAATTAAAAACTAAGATTTAAAAAATATGAACAAATAACATAAATATTATTATTTGATTAATCAAATATAACCAACAAATACAAATCTTATTTTTATATTAAACAAATTAAACAAATAACATTTAAATTAATATGATTTTATCAATATTAGAAAAAAAAAGATTAATAACCTAAACTAAAAGCTAAAGTAAAAATATAATCATCTTTTTTCAATTTAAGTAAATCCAAAATAGGTTGAGCTTCAACCATAGCTCTATCCACACCTTTCATATTATTAGCACTAGCAAACAAAGAAAGAGCCATAGCACAATGTCCAGTATCTAAATAAATAGATCTTAATTTATGTGCATCATCACCATCCATAGAAGATTTCTTTTTAAAATCAGCAATAAAAACAAAATTAACTCTTGCTTTAGAAACAAAAGATTGAGTTCCAGTCATTTTTCTATAATCACCAGTTAAAATTCTAGTTAAAGTATGTGGCTTTGGATTATATTTAAAAACTCCTTCTTTTAAAAAGACATAAGTGTCTAAAGGGAACCATGCTTTTGCAGATGGTGTTGTTCTTAAACCATTATCTCTATTTATTCCGTAACATGACCATAATGCTTGAGATATTATTTTGGAATTTACTTGTAATAATGGATTGAAATCACGAGATGATTTTCTTTTGTTTAATGCTTCGTATAATGGCATTCCTCCTTCTTTTTCTGGAGCTGGTAATTTTATTGTGTCACTGTCTTTAAAGGTTAAAGGAATACATATTGTGATTTTAAGGATGAAAAAAATAAGGAGTGTGATTAAGGAACTTTTAGTCATTTTTTTTATATCATTTTTTTTTTTTATTTTATATTTTATGTAATTGAAATGTTATTTTATATATGTTATTTAATTTATAATTTTTTTAAAAAAGTTGATTATGTTTGATAATATTTATTATTTTTAAATTCATTAATTTTATTTTTTTTAAGTGACTCATAAGATTAGGGCATAAAAAAAATTAATTTTTATTGATTAAATGTATGAGGGTTTGGGAATATATATATATATATACGTCAATATTTTAAAAAAATTAAAATCTTATGAATTTAAAATCACGACATTTACACTCTTTTTCTTCATCTACCATATCCATATACTGCCGGGCCTTCTGTTT
>JAEEGI010014200.1_pt1 | contig 16785 bp, 13 predicted proteins | sample 8958751 | NCBI WGS metagenome assembly JAEEGI01 (sample SAMN16246545, study PRJNA631951) | gut metagenome | biome: gut microbiome; feature: rumen; material: KS-attached | host: Bos | place: Iran: Karaj | collected 2018-10
TGAACGAGGAAAATGCCATTGAAAATGTGGCCCTTCCATTAAGCTATGCTGGTGTAAAAAAGAAGGAGCGAGAAAGACGTGCTATCGAAGCTTTAAGCAGAGTTGGACTTGCAGACAGAGTTAAATTCCGACCTGACCAGCTTTCTGGCGGACAAAAGCAACGTGTTGCTATAGCAAGAGCAATTGTTAATAATCCTAAGGTTCTTCTTGCAGATGAGCCTACAGGTGCCTTGGACCAGAAATCCGGTGCAGCAATTATGGATTTGTTCCAAAAGCTTAATGATGAGGGAACAACAATTATTATGATTACCCACGATTCTAATATTGCCAGCCATGCGAAAAAAACGTATCGCATTGTTGATGGCAAGCTCTATTCTGGGTTAGAGGAGGGCAAGCATGAAGAAGTTTAAGCCTTTAATTATATTTGTTGTAATTATTCTAATTGTAGCTGGCGTATTGGTTGGGGTATTTAACTACAGACAAAGCAAAAAGACAGCTAAAGTTGTTTCCATGGCAAACGAGGGTATAGATGAATATTGGGGCGACAATATTCAAAGCTATGGAACAGTTACTTCTGAAAAATCCCAAACTGCTTATATTTCAAAGGGAACAGAAATCCTGTCTGTTAATGTGAAAGAGGGAGACCACGTAAATGAAGGTGATGTCCTGATGGTTGTTAAAAAGCAGTCACAGGATATTATGGGAAAAGAGCTTCAGATACAAAAGGCTGCCCAACAGCTTGCGGTTGAACAGACAAAGCTTGACCGTCTTCTTAATACTAAGCCTGCTCCTACAAATACATATCAAATGGATTACTATAGCAATTATACTTATGTTTCTGCTATTGATTATATTGCTAAGGAAGATATGGGAGATGACGGCTACGGTGGAACCTACAAAGCAGATGATGTGGTTGCCAGTGAAATCTATGACGTAGATGGAAATAAGACCAGCACTATTTATTACATCTATAAAGATAGTGATACAGAAATGGATGAGAATAACAATCCAGTCCGTGAAAAGATGTCAGTAGACAAGCTTAGAGGAGCTTTTACATCTGAGGATTTAAAGGATACAGACAAATTCGATACTAAGTCAATAACAAGCAATTATGAATATATAAGAACTACAGTATATTATGATTCTGAAACTCATAAGCCTGCTGGAGAACAAGTATTTTATAGAGATGGAACCCTTGAAAGAGAGCATAAGGTTCCTGATGGAATGAATGCAGAACAGCTTAAGGACGCTATTGAAACATCTCAGGAAAGCATTAAAAAGCAGGATTTAGAGCTTCGTAAGCTGAAAAATGAGTTGGAAATAATAATTAACACAAGCGACAATGGAGAAATCTTAGCTAAGGTATCAGGAACAGTATCTAAGGTTCAAAATATTGATAACTATAATACAAATCAGCCTTTCTTGATTGTTTCTGCTACTGACGAGTACTATATTTCTGGAGCTATTGGAGAATTTTATTTGGATAGTGTACATGTTGGTGATACGGTTTCAATCAATTGCTGGGACAATGGTACAACAGCAGAAGCGGTTATTACAGAAATCAGCGACACACCAAGTGAGGACCAAAACTTTTATGGTGGAGGTGGAAACAATAATAGTAGTAACTATGAATTTAAAGCAAGCTTTGACAGAAGCAGCGGTATAGAAATTGGCTCAGCAGTAGATATTTCTATCACTCCTGCAGGCAATGAGGAGGGAGGCTTTTATATTCCATCCTACTTCATTCGCAAGGATGCATCTGGAAACTATGTTATGAAAATGGGTAAATCTAAAAAGCTTAAGAAGGAATATGTTAAGGTTGGTAAAAGCTTATGGGGTTCTATGACAGAAATCAAACAGGGAGTTACTAAAAAGGACTACCTTGCTTTCCCTTATGCAAATGGAGCCATAGAAGGTATTCTTTGTGAAAAAGCTGATAGTTTAGATATCGGTGATGGAGGTCTAGGTTAATGTTTGAAAATTTAAGATTAGCCTTTAGAGGCATATGGACACATAAGCTTAGATCATTTTTGACTATGCTTGGTATTATTATAGGTATAGCAGCTATCATCGCTATCGTTTCAACTATTGAAGGAACCAATCAACAAATAAAGGAAAATCTTATTGGCTCTGGCTCTAATACAGTGGATATCCAGCTTTATCAAAATGATTGGCCAATGGATTTATCCTACACTGAACCACCTTATGGCATCCCTTGTGTAAGCGATAGTGTATTAGATGAGATTCGTTCCTTATCGGAGGTTAAATCTGCCAGTAGATATGCCAGCAGACAGATATATGATGGGGTTTATTATCAGAACACTATGATGAATGGTGGATATGTTAAGGGAGTAGAGCCAGACTTCTTCTCCACTGCAAACCTTACAGTGAAGGAAGGCAGATTATTTACTTCAGATGAAGCTAATTCATTTAAAAAGGTATGTATAGTTGATTCGGCTGTAGTAGAGGATTTATTGCAAAACGAAGCTCCAATAGGAAAGGTATTAGAAATTGGTGGAGATGCGTATGTTGTAATTGGCGTTGTAGAATCACGCTCAACATTTGAGCCTACTATCAAGACAGTAGCTGATTATCAAACATATATGCAGGATGAAACTGGAACAGTTTATATTCCACTTAAGGATTGGCCAATAAGTTATAGATATGATGAGCCAGAAAATGTTCTTGTAAAAGCAACATCAACAGATGATATGACAGCGGCAGGAAAGAAGACTGCAGATATTATTAACGACAGCATTTCACCAACTGACGATACTATCAAATATCAGTCAAAGGATTTGCTAGAACAGGCACAGCAGCTACAGCAGTTATCATCATCTACTAATTCAATGCTTATTTGGATTGCGGCTATATCTCTTTTGGTAGGTGGAATTGGTGTTATGAACATAATGCTTGTTTCAGTTACAGAGAGAACAGCAGAAATAGGACTTAAGAAAGCCATAGGTGCTAGAAAAGGAAAGATAATGGGACAGTTCTTAACAGAGGCGGCAGTGCTTACATCAATGGGCGGTGTCCTTGGCGTTGTCTGCGGTATTGGATTGGCTCAGATCATTTCTGTAATGAGCGGAACTCCAGTTGCCATATCATGGCCAGCAGCCATTATTGCTGTGGTATTTTCTATGGTTATCGGTATTGTGTTTGGAATCCTTCCAAGCCACCAAGCCGCAAACTTAAACCCAATTGATGCTTTACGTAGCAATTAATTTAAATCAAGCTCGATAGGACAATGGTCGGAGCCGAATACATCAGTATGTATTTTGGCATCGGCCATTTTTTCTTTTAAATCCTCTGAGACAATGAAGTAGTCTATACGCCAGCCAGCATTTTTCTCTCTGGCCTTAAATCTGTATGACCACCAAGAATAAATATCAGTCATATCAGGATAGAAATATCTGAAGCTGTCGATGAAGCCTGCATTTAAAAGCTCAGTCATTTTTTCACGCTCTTCATCAGTAAAGCCAGCGTTTCTTCTGTTTATCTTTGGATTTTTAATATCGATTTCTTGGTGAGCTACATTTAAATCGCCACAGAGAATAACTCCCTTTTTTTCATTGAGCTTGCAAAGATAATTTCTGAAATCATCCTCCCAGGTCATACGATAATCAAGACGCTTAAGCTCGGTCTGAGAGTTAGGAGTGTAGCAGGTAATGAAGTAGTAATCTTCGAATTCAAGTGTGATAACACGTCCCTCGTGGTCATGCTTTTCAATGCCTATTCCGTAGCTTACGCTAATAGGTTCTTCCTTAGAAAAGATAGCAGTACCTGAATAGCCCTTTTTCTCAGCATAGTTGAAATATACGTGATAGCCTTCTTTTGTAGAATCAAACTGACCTTCAGATAGCTTGATTTCCTGTAGGCAGAAGATATCTGCATCTACTGAATCGAAGTATTCGAAAAATCCCTTGCCTACAACGGCACGAAGTCCATTAACATTCCATGAAATGAATTTTTTCATAAGAGCCTCCATATAATTAATATATGTAAATATTAAAGGTTTGTAGGGGTTCAGGCAAGCTAATTTGAATGGCTTTTATAAACAAATATATAAATATAATGCTTTATGTAATGGAATATATGATATTATTAACTATGCAGGGAGGTGCTAGTATGGCAGATAAAAAAGAGGGTACATTTGTAGTTCACGTTAATAAATGTGAAAATGATACATGGCAGGGACAGGTAACATGGGCTGATTGTGATGAAAAGCTTAATTTTCGTAGCGCCATGGAGCTTATGTCAATCATTGATGCTGCATTAAATGCAGAAGAGAATTAAATAAAATCAATAAGAAAGGGACTCGCGATTGCGAGTCCCTGTTGTTTTTTAAGGAAAAGTTCTAATAATTAGAACTGACCAAATGCATACTTGAAAAATGAAACTGGCTCCTTGCCTTCACTCTTCATTCTCTTGCAATACTTCTCATAATCTGTGTACACGCTGTACATTGTGAATGATACTTCTTCGAACATTCTTTTTTCCTCCTAAAATCTCTTCATCTCTTGTTTACGTGGATATATTAAACCCTGAATTGTACTTTGTCAACAAAAATAGAGTGAAGAAATTGTGAAAAATGTATAAACGGGTTTTTATTGAGTTAGTTTCCATATTTTGCTACAATTGAGGTGAAGGAAACGCAATAAACAAATTCTAGTTTTTGGGAGCAAAATATGAATGAACGTATATTAGAAGGGGCGCTTAAGGTTTTTAGAGAAAAAGGGCCAAAATTTACAATGGATGATCTTGCTACAGAAATGAAAATGAGCAAGAAAACAATTTACACCATTTTTAGTGATAAAAATGAGCTGATGTGCGACATGATGGACTACGCCTTCGATTTAATTAAGGCGGCGGAGGACAAGGTCTACAAAGATGAAAGCTTAGGGATTGTTGAACGAATCAGAGGCATTCTTGCGGTGCTTCCTGAGTCTCACTATGGCTTTGATTATTCGGCAATGCATCAGCTTGCTAATAAATATCCAATGGCATATCAAAAGATGAATGACAGACTGGATAGCGGCTGGGAAAAAACCATGGAGCTACTCAGAAAGGGCATTGAAGAAGGAGAAATTAGGGATATTGACCTTAACATATTCAAGCTTATGTACGAAGCTTGTGTTGATAGACTTTTAATGGGTGATTATCTTAAATCAAGCGGTATGGATTACCCTACAGCGTTAGCTGAAGTTGTTGATGTTATGGTGGATGGTATTATAAAAAGGGAAGATTAAATGGCACAGAAAATTTACTTAGATCGAAAATGGAGATTTAATGAAAAATTTGAAGAGGAAATGATTAATGAGCCTATGAAGGAAAGCAAGCTTATTAACATTCCTCACACAGTTAAGGAAACAGCACTTTCTTATTTTGATGAAAGTGTTTATCAAATGGTAAGCGGTTACCAGAAAAGCATCTTTGCACCTATGCAGTGGGATGGAAAGGTAGTTAGACTTGTGTTCGAAGCAGTCGGACACAGCTGCGACATCTACATCAATGGAAAGCATGTTAAGCATCATGATTGCGGATATACTGCTATTTATTTAGATGTAACAGATTATATAAAGTATGGGGAGGAAAACCTTATTACAGTCAAGGTTGATTCTAGAGAAACTCTCAATCAGCCTCCATTCGGTTACGTAATTGATTACATGACCTATGGCGGTATCTACAGAGATGTATATTTCGAAATATCTGAACCAACTCATTTTACAGACATTTTCCTTCAGCCTTCATTATTGGAGCGCATTTCTACAGCTAAGCGTACTCCAAAGCAGATTCAGATGATGAAGGTGCAGGGAATAATTAAAACTGAATGTTATCTTACTAAGAATATTTATGACCTGGCTGTTGGAGAGCATGTTTTTATCAAACAGTATTTAGGTGATGATTTATTAATCTCTCAGCCAGTTGGCGGATTAGAAGCATGTGGCGATGGATATCTGCTTAATCTTACTACAGCTCCTACAACAGTTAAGCTTTGGGATGTTGAAAGTCCTTATCTTTACACTGTTAAAACACAGCTGATTATTGATGATGAAGTAGTAGATGAACACGTTGCAAACGTTGGCTTTAGAAGCTCTGAATTTAGAAAAAACGGATATTATCTAAATGGCAGAAAGCTTAAGCTTAGAGGTCTTAACAGACATCAGTCTTATCCTTATGTAGGCTATGCAATGCCAGAGTCTATGCAAAGATTCGATGCAAAGATTCTTAAGGAGGAGCTATCACTTAATGCAGTGCGAACATCACACTATCCACAGTCTCAGTACTTTATTGATGAATGCGATAAGCTTGGTCTTTTAGTATTTACAGAAATTCCAGGATGGCAGCATATAGGTGGAAAAGAATGGCAGGATATTGCTGTACAGAATACAAAGGACATGGTTCTTCAATATAGAAACCATCCTTCAATCATCCTTTGGGGAGTTCGTATAAACGAATCTCAGGATAATGATGAGTTCTACTTAAGAACTAACGAAGTTGCTCATAAGTACGACCCTACACGTCCAACAGGAGGAGTAAGAGCCCATGCTAAGAGCTCATTGCTAGAGGACGTATACACATATAACGATTTCGTTCACTCAGGAGATAACAAGGGCTGCTCAAAGAAGAGTGATATCACATCTAACGAGGAAAAGCCTTATCTTGTTAGTGAATACAATGGTCATATGTTCCCAACAAAGTCTTACGACCCAGAGGAGCATAGACAGGAGCATGCCATGAGACATGCTAATGTTCTTAATGCTATTGCAGGAGAATCAGATATTGCTGGTTCATTCGGTTGGTGCATGTTTGATTACAACACTCACAAGGATTTCGGTTCTGGAGACAGAATCTGTTATCACGGTGTAATGGATATGTTTAGAAATCCAAAGCTTGCAGCGTCTGTTTATTCGGCTTATTCCGATAACGATATAGTACTTGATATTACTACAAGCTTTGATATTGGAGAGCATCCTGCATGTAACAGAGGTAAGTCTTACATCATTACAAACGCTGATTCTGTAAAGATGTATAAAAATAACGTACTTGTTAAGGAATACTTCCCTTCAGATTCTACCTATGAGAATCTGAAGCATGGCCCAATCCTTATAGATGATTTTGTTGGCGATGCTGTGGAAAATGACGGAGAATTCACAAAGGGACAGGCAAGACTTATTAAACAGGCACTAAATCAGGTTACATTAGGTGGATTTAAGGTAACACCAAAGCTTGCATGGATCGCATTTAGATTAGTCGTATTCCATCACGTTAGCCCTAGCAAGGCAGTTCCAATCTACAACAAATTTATTGGAGATTGGGGTGGAGAATCCCGGGAGTACAAATTCGAAGCTATAAAGGATGGCAAGGTTGTAAAGACTGTCACAAAGGCAGCTGTTACAAAAGCTCATATAGATGCTAAGCCAAGCCATACATTACTTACAGAAGTACATACTTATGATGTATCGCATATACGAATCAAAATCGCAGATCAAAACGATAATCAGCTGTATTTCTTTAATCAGCCAGTTAGCTTTGAGGTTGATGGTCCATTCGAAATAATTGGACCAAAGGTAGTAAGTCCAATGGGCGGCGCTACAGGCGTTTATGTCAAATCAATCGGCGAAGATGGCGATGGTAAGCTTACTATTAAAAGCGATGGCTTAGAGCCTGTTGAAATTTGCTTATCAGCAGAATGCTTTTAGATACCATAGAGGAGGGTATAAATAATGGAAGATAAGAGTAAAGAGATTTTTGGTAATTTAATCTCGGACAGGGATTACAAAAAGGCATGTAATACCAAAAAGAAGAACATCAAGAAATATGGTGATGATTCTAATGTAGATTACAATATCGTAATTTCGAAGAATGAACATATCGGTGATTCACTTGGTGTATATGATGTACTTTTAAAGGATGGTCAGTCACCAGAAAAATTCGATACTGAAAAGGGTGTTATTGTAGGAAATATCCGTATGGGATTTGGTCATTATCGTATTTCCATGGCTATGGCTTCAGCTGCAAAGGCTATGGGATATACACCATATTGGATGGATTTAAATGGATATCCTCAGACTACATGTACTAAGGTTATCAGCGCTCAAAACGATTTATATTCTTTAGGCTCACGCCTTTCAAAGAATAAGCTTTTTAACAAATTTGTTTGGGAACCATTGAACTATGAAGGCTTCAGAAAGCTTTCTTATAACGCTTCAGACCAGAAGAACGCAGAGCTTATGGCTACTGTATACAAGAATGTTCCAAAAGATATTCCTGTAATCGGAACACACGCATGGCCAGCACAGGCTGCTGTTCACGCTGGTATGAAGTACGTTATCAATGCTATTCCAGATAACTGGCCTATGGCACTTCATTTTGCAGAGGGCGCCGTTCATGCAATCCAGTGTAAGAATGCTTATATGGGCTACCGTATATGTAACGGTATGGCTGGCGATATGGTTTGTAATCCAATGCCAAACGATGATTTGGTTTACACAGGTCACTATATTGATCATGAGCTTGTTTCTAATATCGAAGCAGATTGCCAGGCTCGTATGGACAGAAAGAAGAATGGCAAGCCAATGCGCTTCCTTCTTACAATCGGTGGAGCAGGAGCTCAGAAGGAAATCTTTGCTGCAATTATCAAATATTTATTGCCAGAAATTAAGGCTAACAAGGCGGCTTTATATGTAAACGTTGGTGATTACAAGAACGTTTGGGATGACCTGCTTAACGAGATTCCTGAAATGAAGGAAATAGCTACAGAGCATTTCAATGAATTTGATAAGACTACAGCATTTGCTGAGGAAGCCTTAACTGGTGATGTTAATGGTATTCATGGTTTCTATCATGAAAATATATTTGAAGCAGTTTACTGTACAAACTTACTTATGCGTAGCTGTGATGTACTTGTTACAAAGCCATCAGAGCTTGCTTTCTATCCAGTTCCAAAGCTGTTTATTAAGCGTGTAGGTAAGCATGAAATGTGGGGCGCTATCCATTCAGCGGAAATGGGTGACGGAACACTTGAGTGTAGGGATATTCCTCATACACTTCAGATGATTGATATGTTCATGAAGGATGACAAGCTTCTTACCGAAATGTGTGAGAGCATCAAGATAAATAAAACAATTGGTCTTTATGATGGGGCATACAAGGTCGTAGAGCTTGCTATGGGGATGAAGAGTAATAAGTAGTAAGGAGAAGAAAAATGGCAGAAAAAAGAAGTTTATCGGGAGTTGAAAAATTTGCCTATGGTATTGGAGCTGTTGGTAAGGATATGGTTTATATGCTATCAGCTTCATATGTTTTATATTATTTCCAGGACATCATGGGAGTTAACGCAATTGCGATGGGAATCATCCTGTTAATTGCCCGTGTCTTTGATGCATTCAATGATCCTATCATGGGTGTGATTGTTGCTAAGACAAAGACTAGATGGGGTAAGTTTAGACCTTGGCTTTTAATTGGTACTATTACAAACACAGTGTTGCTTGTACTTATGTTTTCAGCACCACCAACAGCATCAGCTAAGGGACTTATCGCTTATGCCGCTGTTACTTATATCATGTGGGGTGTTACATACACAATGATGGATATCCCTTATTGGTCAATGGTTCCTGCTTTCACTGAAAGCGGAAAGGAACGTGAAGGCTTATCAGCTCTTGCCCGTTCATGTGCAGGTGTAGGTTCTGCTCTTGTAACTATTGTTACAGTTATGGTTGTTGCAGCTCTTGGTTCTAAGGCTGCAGCTAATAGCTCAGACAACATTTTAAAGACTTTTGATTCTAACAACACACAGTTCACTCTTTATGTTGTAGAGCGCGATGCAGATGGTAATCCAACAACTAACACAGACACAATTGATTGTGAGAATGTAGTTCTTAATGTTACAGGCATTCAAAAAGTATTTGATGGTGTTGTTGATGAAGAAAACGGATATAATGGAGTAGTATCTCTTAATGGAGATAACACAAATTATAGCTTTACTTTTGGCGACAATAGCTTTGCAGAGGGCGATGATTGTGATATCAACGTTGCAATGGATAGTGTAGATTCTGGCAAAGTAGCTGTAGCGCTTTATGTGCCAAGTGCAGTTTATGAACAATACGAAAATAATGAAGTTGATCTTAGCAATATTACTATTGATATGACATCCACAATGGAAGTTGAAAGACTTGGTTTCAAGTACTTCTCACTTATTATCGGTGGATTATTCATTCTTTTCATTGGTATTACATGCGCATGCATTAAAGAAAAGTCTACTGTAGATATGCAGACTGCATCAATCGGTCAGATGTTTAAGGCACTTATCCAGAATGATCAGGCAATGACTATTGTTGTTACAATCGTTCTTGTTAATACAGCACTTTATATCACATCAAACCTTTTGATTTACTTCTTCAAATATGATTTGGCTGGAAGCAATTGGCAGGGTAATTACACATTGTTTAACACATTTGCAGGTGGTATGCAGATTTTAGCAATGATGCTTCTTTTCCCATTACTCAGAAAAGCATTTACAACACTTCGTATTTTTTATATCTGTGTAATTGCTGAAATTGTAGGATATATTGTACTTCTTGCAATGGCCCTTTCAGGTGTGACAAATGTATTTATTTTCTTTATGCCAGGATTTTTAATTATGTCTGGCGCAGGCATTTTAAATGTTGTTGTTACTGTATTTTTGGCAAACACTGTAGATTACGGCGAGCTTAAGAATTATCGTAGAGACGAATCAGTTATTTTCTCTATGCAGACATTTGTAGTTAAGCTTGCTTCAGGTATTGCAGCTTTAGTTGCTGCTGTTTGTCTTGCTATATTTAATATTCAAAAGGATAGTGCAGCAACTCTTGATTTTGCTGGACTTCAGGCAAAGGTTGCAAATAGCGGCTTAATAGAATCTATTGATGCAAACTCAGTAATTGGACTTAGAATGATTATGACAGTAGGACCTACAGTAGTTCTTGTTATTGCATTCTTCTTCTTTAGAGCAAAATATATTCTTACAGATGAAAAGCTTGAAGAGATTTCTAATGAATTGAGTGCTAGAAAATAAGTAAAGTTATTGGTCTTGTGAATTGATACATGACTGGGAGGATTTTTAAAATGATTAAAGCTGATGGAAAGGTATTTACACTTAATACTAAAAACACAACATACGCATTTCGCGTAATGGAAACAGGTCAGCTGGAACATTTGTATTACGGAAAGCTCATCCATGGGGATGAGCCTTCTGTGCTTGTGGAGAAGCGTACATTTGCTCCAGGAAATACTGTTACCTATAACAACGAGCATCCGGAGCTTACTTTAGAGGATGTTTGCCTTGAAGTGTCTACCCTTGGAAAGGGAGACTATAGAGAGCCAATGATTACAGCTATCTGTCCTGATGGAAGCAGCACTTTGGATTTTGTATATGATGGCTATGAAGTACTTGCAAAAAAGCCTGAGTTTAAAACACTTCCTAGCTCTTATGATGAAAAGGGTAAGGCAGAGACTCTTGTTGTTACCTTAAAGGATAAAAATCATGGATATACATTAGAGCTTTCATATTCTGTATTTGAGGATTGTGATGTTATCACACGTAGCGCCAAGTTTAAAAATACTACAGATTCTTCTGTAAAGCTTACACGTATGCTTTCTATGCTTGTAGATTTCGAGCATAGTGGGTACAAAATCACATCCTTCCATGGTAGCTGGACTAGAGAGATGAATAAATCAGATATGGTGCTTCCTGCTGGAAAGTACGTTAATTCTTCATTTACAGGTACTAGCTCTAACCGTTGCAATCCATTGTTCATCATTTCAGATGCTGATTCAACAGAAACTGCTGGCGATGTGTTTGGATTCAATCTTTTATATTCAGGCAATCATTATTCTGCTACAGAGGTATCACCATGGGGCAAGACAAGAGTAGCCTATGGTATTAATCCAGAAAGCTTTGAGTGGACACTTGAAGCGGGAGAGGAATTTGAAGCTCCCGAAGCTGTAATGACATATTCTAAAACTGGTTTCAGACAGATGAGCCTTAATATGCACGATTTTGTAAGAGAACATATTACAAGAGGAACATGGAAAAAGAAGGAGCGTCCTATCCTTATCAACAGCTGGGAGGCTAGCTATTTTGATTTCACCGAAAGCTCACTTCTTAAGCTTGCCAAGGTGGCAAAGAGCACAGGTGTTGAGCTATTTGTTATGGATGATGGCTGGTTTGGTGATAGAAATGATGATAAGCATGCCCTTGGCGATTGGGATATCATCAACAAGAAAAAGCTTCCAGGCGGCCTGGAGGGACTTGCTAAAAAGGTTAACGATTTAGGCCTTATGTTTGGTCTTTGGGTGGAGCCTGAAATGATTAATGTTGATAGTGAGCTTTACAAGAAGCACCCAGAATGGGCTATCGACATTCCTGGAATGGACCATTCAGAGGGACGTAACCAGCGACTTCTTGATTTATGTAATCCAGAGGTTGTTGATTACATGATAGACAGAATGAGCGAGGTTTTTGCAACTCCTGGTCTTTCGTATATCAAATGGGATATGAACCGTAACTTCTCTGATTATTTCTCTAAGTATTTACCTGCTGAAAAGCAGATGGAGGTTAGTCACAGATATGTGTTAGGCTTCTACAGATTACTTAAGACTTTAGCGGAAAGATTCCCAGAGATTCTTATGGAAGGCTGCGCTTCAGGTGGAAATAGATTTGACCTTGGAGCACTTTGCTACTTCCCACAGATTTGGGCTAGTGATAACACTGATGCAGTAAGCCGTCTTACTATTCAGGATGGATATTCATACGGATACCCACAGAGCACATACACAGCACATGTAAGCTCATGTCCTAACCATCAGACTCTTAGAATAACACCACTTGAGTCACGCTTTGCTGTTGCTGCATTTGGCGTTCTTGGTTACGAGCTAAATCTTAATGATTCTAGTGCAGAAGATATCTCGGCTGTTAAGGCCCAGATTGAATTATACAAGCAGTATAGAAAGACTCTTCAGTTTGGTGATTTCTATAGACTTAGAGCAGATAATATCTATCAGTGGAGCATTGTAGATAAGGATAAGAACACATCTGTATCAATGGTAATGCAAAAAGAGATTAAGCCGGGAGAGCAGTACCTCAGAATCGGTGCCGCAGGACTTGATGCTGAAACTAAATATCATTTCTATGGAAGAAAGCTGGAATATAATCTTAAGGGCTTTGGAGATTTGGTTAACACAGTTGCACCAATCCACATCAAACAGGATGGTGTACTTCATAATGTAATTGCTAAATTCGTAAAGATGCCAGGTGAGGTGGAAGACACTGTAGCCTACGGCGATACTCTTAACGAAGGTGGCGTTAAGCTTGCACAAAGCTTCGTAGGAACTGGATACAATGACCAGGTTCGCTACTTCCCAGATTTTGGAGCACGTTTGTATTTCGTAGAGAAATGCGAATAAAACAAAGATAAACAGCCTGTAGTTAACAAAAATTATGATTCTAAAGTGAAGCATTCTAAGCTGAGCGTAGAATTATAATTATTTGTTAACGTAACAGGCGTAACCAGCGGAATCTATAGAGTGTGTTTATCAATGTAGTTACTTTTGTATTTGCTGTAGACTATTTTTTGTGCACGGTATAATCCGGTGTAGCCTGATACCCAATAGCTGAATGCAACAGCAAGAAGGAAGTAAGGCATTGGTTCATATCCGAAAAGTTCGAAGCAAATAAGTAAGCTTGAAATAGGGCAGTTGGTAACACCGCAGAAAAGTGCTCCCATTCCTACAGCAGCAAGAAGTGCTGGTGAAAATCCAATCAGCTGTCCAATTGCTGCACCAAGAGTTGCTCCAATAAATAAAGTAGGAACGATTTCACCACCCTTATAGCCGCATGACAATGTAAGAGTTGTAAAAATCATTTTTAAAAGGAAAGTGCCTAAGCTAATGCTTGCTCCAGTAAAGCAGGACATGATAATGGCAGAACCTGTACTATTGTAGGTTTGGTTTCCAACTATTAATGTAAGAACTAATACTGAAGTACCACCAATGATTGCTTTAATATATGGGTTTGAAACTTTGCCGCTTAGAAAGCTTTCGTATTTATGAAGCATAGTGCAAAACAGCATAGAAGCAACTCCGCAGATAATTGCAAAGATACATATCATAATAGCTGTTTTTATGGTGAATTTTGGAATCAAGTCAATAGGATAAATCTCGGCACCAAGTCCGAAATAGTTAGCAATATATCTGGCTACTAGTGAAGAAATAACACATGGAACCAAAGCGGCGTAATGCATAATTCCTACCGATACAACCTCCATAGAAAAAATAGCAGCAGCCATAGGAGTTCCGAATAAAGCAGAGAAGGCTGCGCTCATTCCACACATAATCATGGTTTTCTTGTTGGTTGAATTAAGCTTTAGTGCGCGGCCAATTCCATTTCCGATTGCACCACCCATTTGAAGAGCGGCACCCTCACGACCTGCAGAACCACCTACTAAATGTGTGATAAGAGTTGCAATAAAAATCAATGGAGCCAATCTGAAAGGAAGATGTTCATCTGATTGAATTGCAGCGATAACAGTGTTTGTTCCGCTATCTTTTTCTTTTAAAATCTGTTTGTACATGAAGGTAATAAAGACTGCACCAACGGGAAGCAGATATATTAGCCATTTGTGGGCTTCTCTAAAACCAATAACATATCTCATAGACAGACCAAAGCCTGTGGCAAACAATCCTACGGTAATACCGATGAAAATAGCCGCAAGAGTCCAACCTACCACGGACATTGCGCGATGACCGTTATGGTCCATCTTATGCAAAATTTTTTCTTTAAATTCATTATTATTCATATTTCATTCCTCTTTTTTTATTTCTAACTGATATGCTATCATTCTATTTTTTATAGCGCAAGAAATCCATTGACTTTAGTTTTTAAAATGCCCACAATTATTTGTAGAAATTGAAAGGGAATGCTATGAAGAACGTATTTATTGTAAATAAAGCCAGTCGAACTGGAAAAGCAAAGGAATTATGGGACAAAGTAGAGGAGTATCTTAATGCTAACGGCGTAGAATACGAAGCACATTTTACATCAGGTCCTAAGGATGCTACTAATTTTGCCAAGGCAGCCACATCTACTGGGGAAAAAGTCGGTTTGTTTGTAATGGGAGGAGATGGCACCTTAAACGAGGCTTTAAATGGAATAATGGATTTTGAAAACACCATCTATACACCGCTTCCATCAGGATCCGCCAATGATTTTGTAAAAGGAATCAAAATGGAAGGGGATGCCATAGATATTTTAAAAAGAGCGTTAGAAACAGAAAATTATAAGAAGTTTGATATTGGAAGGCTTTCTTATAAGGATGAAGATGGAAATGAGGGCTCTAGGCTGTTTGGAGTAAGTGCTGGAATAGGAGTGGACGCCTATGTTTGTTTACAGGCCCTTGATAGCAGGCTTAAGAAGCTTTTGAACAAATTTGGCTTAGGTTCTGCTACCTATGGACTTCTTACAGTGGGAGATATTTTTACAATGCCGTTTTCAGATGCAAGGGTAACCATCAGTTATAAAGGTAAGACTTCTATTAGAAATATAAAAAGCACTATTTTTGCAGCTTCTATGAATTGTAAGGCTGAGGGTGGTGGAATTCCTATGGCTCCAAATGCCACTGCAGATTCAGGACATCTTACTGCATTTATAGCACATGATATTAGCAGACTTCGTTGTCTTACATTGCTTCCATTTTTAGTAGCGGGAAAGCACATGGGAAAAGAGGGCTTCGATTTAATTGATTTCGATAAAATCCTAATTGAGATGCAGGACAAAATGTGTGTACATGCAGATGGTGAACATGTTGGATTTGTTAATAATATTTCATTTGAATGTTTGCCACAAATCCTTAATATTAGAGGATTATAAACACATATCTATAATACAGAATCTAAAAAATGTATTAAATTTTTATAAAGTGACATATTGTTATTTTATTCACAGATAGGTATAATAAAAACTGAGGACAGAGAATTGAGTTTCTCTACATTGTATAAAATAATTAAATAAGGAGGATTGGATATGTTATTCCAAATTACTAATCTTTGGCAGATCCTTGGTTGGTTCCTTGTATTTGCAGGATTAATTATTATGAATGAACTCGGCCGTCGTACAAAGGTCGGTGGAATGATTATCTTTGTTATCATCCCATGTATCCTTACAGTTTATTTCATCTTAGCACACGTTGGTTTATTCGGCGGTGCTGCAAATCCAACTGTTGCATATATGGATGGTTGGTTCCACTACTTCAAGCTCTACGCAGCAGATATCGGATGCGTCGGCTTTATGATGATTAAGTATAAGTGGGGCATTGGTAAGGAAAAGTGGTTCGCTTGGTGGCCATGGTTCATCGTAGCAGCTAACATCATGATTGCTAATGTTTCAGATATGGAGTCTGCTCTTGCAGCATACTCAATCACAGGTGACCTTTCAGGTGCTTGGTGGTGCTCTAACGAAGGTGTATTCATCTACGGTGGATGGTGGAACGTTGTTAACGCTCTCGCTGGTATGATTAACATCTTCTGTATGACAGGTTGTGTAAAGCTTTACACATCAAACGACAAGAATCAGTCAGATATGATTTGGCCAGATATGACAGTTTGGTTTATCATTGCTTATGATGTATGGAACTTTGAGTATACATATCTTAACCTTCCTACTCATACATGGTACTGTGGTGTTGCACTTCTTCTTGCTCCTACAGTTGCTAACGCTCTTTGGAACAAGGGTGCATGAAGCCAGAACCG
>JAEEGI010014202.1_pt1 | contig 16783 bp, 9 predicted proteins | sample 8958751 | NCBI WGS metagenome assembly JAEEGI01 (sample SAMN16246545, study PRJNA631951) | gut metagenome | biome: gut microbiome; feature: rumen; material: KS-attached | host: Bos | place: Iran: Karaj | collected 2018-10
GGTCTGATTTTTTGTTTCGCTCACTCCGCTAGCCCGCTATCGTCGTTCGCTCAACAGAAAAATCATCCTCAAAAATCCCTCTCAAATAAGCTCGAAAAAAAATCAAAACAGCTTCTAAGGACTTCCGTAAAATTTTGACGCTCCCCAGAAAGCATTTCCAGGGAGCGTCAACAGAGGAATGAATTATATAAAACGAAACGCCTTACTTTGGATAGATGAACGTCGTCGTCCCGCCGTTTCGCAGGTAGATGTAGCCCTCGCCGGGAATCATCAGCCGAAGAGAACCCACCCATTCGCCTGAAGCGGCATCGTAGGTGCTGTTGTTGCCCTGACCCTTGATCATGTCGCCGTTGTTGGGGACGAGATTGCTCAACGCCTCCTCTATCGGCTTCACCTCGGTGAGCAGGCAGCTGATCCAGTTCCAGCCCTGCATCAGCAGGATGGGCACATTGACACACTGGGTTTCTGATGACGACGAAGCCGCAGCCTTGAAATTCATCAGATACGGGTTCGACAGGCTGCCGTAGCCGTCGGCGTTGAAAACCAGCGTCTCCTCCAGACCCAGCTCCAGCTCCTCGCCACTGTCGTGGTTGTAGAGCTTGAACGTGAACTCATCGCCTTCGGCACCGTAAACAGTGAGCCACAGCACATAACGCTGCGCAGGGGCGAAATACTCAGGCTGCTGGCTTCCACGGCATTCATCGCCGCAGAACACCCCCACCTCGAGGGTGGCACTCTGCTGCTCTATCCCATAGAGCTGGATAACACCCGTCATCGTCATGTTCAAGGCGTAGGGAGCAGTTACTGGGGTCCAATGGCCAGCGGATAATACGCCGCTAGCCAGCATGAGGATCAGAAATAAAAGATGTTTTCTCATGATTATTGCGTTTTTACCTAATAACACAAGACTTATCTCTTTACAATGTTATGGACTGAAACTCCGTCGGCGGTGACCACACGCAGCGTATAGAGGCCTTCGGCCTGGGCTCTGAGATCCACACTCATCATGTCGGCCTTGGCTTTCTCCATGAAGACGCGCTGACCCAGGGTGTTGTAAACCTCCACCCTCTCGATGCCAGTGCCTTCCACCTGGAACACGCCGTCGGACGGGTTGGGATAGACCGACACCTGAGGCATCACACTGTCATCGATGCCGAGGTTGCCGAATCGCAAGACAACGGGACTGGTGAGGGTTCCCAAGGTGGCATCAACGGTGAACGACTGCTTTTCGGCGGCGGTAGCGATGGCGGTGCCGTCAGTGAGACGGAACGTCATTGTCTCGTCCTGCTCGCCAAACACGGTCAGGAAGGCCACATAGCGATCCAACGGAGCGACCCACAGCAGTTTCACGCTGCCTCGGCACTCGTCGCCGACGAAGGCGGCCAGCTCATAACCTTCTTGGCGCAGCTCGTGGCCGTTGAGTTCCACCACAGCGGTGAGGGTCATGTTGTTGGCATAGTCGCCAGCGTAAGGCTTGAACATGTTGTGTTCCGGAGTGACGTTGACACTGGTGGTCTCGCTACGGTTAGTATTATAGACCAATGTCTTGGCCTCGTCGCCGAGCGACTGGTACATATAGCCTTGCCCAGGTTCCAGGGTGTTGAGGGTGCCATACCAGTTGCCGTCGCCGGCGTAGTACGAGGCGTAGCCGTTGCGACCCTTGACGATGTCATCGCCTTCGGGGGTAATGCCACTCATGGCGGTGCCGACGCTCATGGGCTGCTGGCAGGGGAAACCTATCCAGTTCCAGCCTGGGTTGAGGGTGATGGGATGGTTTTCAGGATTGGCAGGCTCTCCTGTTACACTGACCTCACAGGCCGCATTGGTGCGAATCATATACAGTTGCTCGTTGTTGATGGATTTCAAAGTGCCAAACCACATTAAACTGCCATTATTTTCGAAACTTTCCACATAACCATTATCCCTTGATTTGATTAACAGGCCATGCTCGCCAAGGCTGCTCTCCACCAATGAAAGTCCATTGATACCGGAAAGCTCAATATAACTCGACCACCAGTTCCAGCCCTCCGTGAGCGGAGTGGTTTGGGAAGATGCGAAGGAAGAAATGAAGTTCAAAACGTATGGGTTGAGGAGATTGCCGTAGCCATCGACATTGAAGTTGACAGGAGCGGGCGATACAAGGTCGAGTTCCTGTTCTGTTTCATGGTCATAGAGACGGAAGGAAATCTGGTCTCCCATTTCGCCGAAGATAGTGATTTGGACCACATAACGTTGGGTTGGGCCAAAACAGGAAGCCGACTGGCTGCCGCGGCACTGTTCTCCACAGAAGGCTCCCAGTTCCAATCTATCCGAAGTTTGTTCCACACCATCAATCATGATGACACCCGTCAAAGTCATGTTATTGGCGAAGGAGGAACTGTTAGGTGTCCAGTGATTGACTTCGGAAGTTTCAGCCACAGTAAAGTTCGCCAACAGATTCCTTTCCCCTGTCACTGTGAAGGTATATGTAGCATCAGCAGAGACCTCTTCCCCATTCTCTATCCAGCTGACGAAGCTAAAACCTTCATTTGCCGTAGCCGTCAAAGTAACCAAAGAACCAAATTCGTAATAACCATCACCGGTTACCACGCCGCCTTCAGACGGATTCGGTGCAGCGTTGATGTTGAAATAATCTGGCTGGACGGTGCTGTAGATGAAGTTAGCTACCAAAATCCTATCACCATAAACTGTGAAGGAATACTCGGCTTCGGTGGAAACCACCTCTCCGTTCTCCGTCCAGTTGTCGAAGATGTATCCCTCGTTGGCCAAAGCGGTCAAAACACAAGTTTCATCCCATGCGTAGGCTCCTGCTCCTGAAACCGTGCCTCCAACAGCTGGGTCAGGAATGGCAGTAACATTAAACACACCTTCCATACCGACATAGGTGAAAGTGGTTTTCGGTAGGAAGTTCCAGAACTGACCATTTGAGCCAAAGATGTTATCAATGCTGTTGGGATCCCATCCGCAAATATCGGAATCTTGGACGGTGATGCCATAGAATCTACCATTAAAGATCTGGAAGGATGCCTTTACAGGATTATAGACACCAATCAAAAGATTACCTCCATGGTAACAATATGGTGTGGTGAAATTAATCAACAACTCGCCGTTAGAAACCGAGAGGCTTCCTTCGTAAACGATGGTTGCGTCTTCAATTCCCTGATATTCGGAAATCGTCGCTGAGTCAACTTCTTTCATGAACACCTGGAAATAGGCAGAGCCATAAGAGACTGACGAATAATTGGAGGAGTAGCATTTCATGGAGGTGATGCACGAGCCGTTCATTTCGGCAAGCATGGAGGACGGCATGACATACTCCTGTTTCCCGTATTGATTAATACACCAGCCAGTAACAGGGAAGCATTCGTTGGTGACTGTTCCGTCACATACGGTAAGTGAGCTTTCATCATTATTCACCACATCGCTCATGAAGTTGGCGATGAGATCTCTGTTGCAGGTCACCGTGAAGGAATACTCGGCATCCGTGGAAACCACTTCGCCGTTCTCCGTCCAGTTGACGAAGGTATAACCCTCATTGGCTGTGGCCGTCAATGTAACCGACACGCCGAGAGCATACTCGCCCATGCCGCTCACCGTTCCGCCTTCAGCCGGGTTCGGCGTGGCGTTGATGCTATAGTAACTCAACGTGACAGGAGAAACCAACCGAACGCTTAATCCATCGCATCGATGATTATAATCTATTATTAATTCTGACTCATACACATAAAAGGCATAAGCACAATTAGTTCCATCGAAGAAAGTGCTGTAGCTATTGCTGTCGTTGAAATAGGAAGATGACCAGTAGGAACCTCTGTTCTCACACACTAAAGACTGTCCCACTCGTGCGCCAGCACTAGGCAAAAACACAGCACCGTTGATTTGAAGCACTTCTTCCCACTCGGATTGCGATATTGTATTACTATCAAAATCAGCTTCTCCGTCATTAGGGCTATTAAAAGTATAGCAAGAGCTATCCCATAAATCTGGCAATAAAACCAAACCACATACCTCATTCACTTTTGCTTTGGCATAACGTATTCCAGATGAAGTAATCCTACTATTAATAACATAATCCCATTCATCTTTCGACAGCGTTCTCCAAATACCTGATTCATTACCTCCATTTGAAATTGAATTATATACTCCCCAATCAGAGTTGGCATATTGCTCGGTTAAATCGTACAATCCATACGGGCCATAAAATGTCCACTGATTCATAGCATTGGTACTACACCAAGGCTGATAATTGGAATTGCCATTATTCCAGCCACTGGTACCCCATCCAAACAAATCAATAAAACCACTGTAGGTTTGTGAAATATTACTATTAGTACTACCTACAATGTCATATTGGTTCTCTGCAAACCTCCATGTGTTGGTAGAAGCTTGATATTGCAGATTGCCTATTGAAAAACACACTTTGTCTCCATTTTCATTTACAGCGAAGGTGCTATTAATGGCTCCTATGGGGAATACTTCTTGAATAGCAAAAACAGCTGTCAATTCCCTGTCGCTGGTCACCGTGAAGGAATATTCAGGATCAGTGGAGACCTCTTCCCCGTTCTCCGTCCAGTTGACGAAGGCGTATTCCTCGTTGGCTATGGCCGTCAGCGTACATTCATCAAAATGGTTATAGGTGCCTGCTCCTTCCACTGTGCCACCCTCCATCGGGTCGGCCACAGCGGTGACCTCATAACTGTTCAAACTGAAGTTGGCGGTCAAAGAGCGTTCACCCGCTACCGTGAAAAGATACGTGGGATCCGTGGAGACCTCCTCGCCATCCTCAGTCCAATTGACGAAAGTATAACCCTCGTTAGGTGTGGCGATCAATGTACACGTTTCTCCCAATGCATACTCTCCTGCTCCTGTCACTGTGCCGCCCTCAATAGGACTTGACATAGAAGTAATGTTATATGCACCATTTAGTTCTGTAAAAGTGAAAGTAGTTTTAGGCATAAATGTCTCCCTAAAGCCTGGTCCAGTAAGAAGATTAATATCGTCTCCCTCGTTTAAAGTACTCACAAAGCCTGTTTCATGACTCAGGGTTTGCCCATAGAAATAACTCCAACCAACTCTATTACCCTTCACACAATTATATACTCCTATCAACAAATTTCCCCCTTGATAATAATAGGGTGTCGTGAATTCAATTTCCAAAAGACCTTGTGATGACAGGAAAAGGCTACCTTCGTAAACGACAGTTCCGTCTTCATATCCTTGGAAAACATCGCTGTCATCAAAATTCTCAAAATCCACCTCTTTCATAAAGACCTTGAAACTGGCAGAACCATACGACACATTAGAATCCGTGTTATAACAGGTCATGGACGTAATCAAACTCTCCTTCATTGGAGCAAGGTCGCTAGCAGGCATCACGTATTCGCATTTGAAAAGATAACAAGCTCCCCAACCAATGATGGGCATGCCTTCATTTTGAACAGTGCCATCATAAACTGTTAATGTACCGTCATTTCCAGTCGTTCCAGGTATTTCCTCACAGTCCACATCGAACTCATACGAGAAATTGCTGCTCATATTTTCACCATGGTAAATGACATTGCCGTTCGAATAACAAATATTGAAAGAACACTCGCCTATGTATTGTCCGTTAATCCATGTCAGCGTAATGTGATCACCATTAATAACAGTTATGGTTTGTTCACCGGATGATCCTCCAGAGAGGGTGATTTCTTCACTGCTTTCATCCCCATGACTCACCACCAGTTTGTTGCCATTCCATCCGTCACCATAGGAATCAAAGAGTTGGACAACCAGGTTGCACATCGAGCCTTCCTCAACAAAATGAGCCTCTAAGTTTCTGTCGCTAGTTACATTGAATGAATACTCGGCATCATTCGACACCCTAACGCCGTCTTCAGTCCAATACAGGAAAATGTAGCCCTCGTTAGGCGTGGCGGTCAGCGTACAGGCACTGTTCCATTCATAGGTTCCTTCCCCACTCACCATACCGCCTTCAGTAGGCATCGCAATAGCTATGATTTCATGAGGCTGTCCATCTATCGCTTGAACGGGTAGGCGGCTACCCCAGTAATCGTCTGCCTGATAACTTTCAAAACTACCTTCAGGAACATACAACACACAATTCTCCGAAAGACCATAAAATGAGGCCCATGTATCATATTCATATCCTCCTCCACTTGATGATGGTGGTGTTGTAGCAAGGCATATTATCGTGGTCAACGCAGTTGATTGATAGAAAGCCGCTGCTTGCACATTGTTTACTGTTTCAGGAATTACAACGCTTGTAATGCCTGTCATTTGGAATGCTCCCTCATGATGATTATTCAACAATGCAGTCACTGTGTAAATTTCCCCATCGTAGCTAACCTCACTTGGTATAATAAGGTCCCCTATAACATAAGGAACTTCCTGATAAGCTTCATTAGGACTAACCAAACCAACAGTATGATCAGTACTGCTAATTATGTCATAATACAAGGTTTGTCCGCTTGGGGCAATAGCGGAAAAATCATAATCATAAGCCCATGACGCACCTATTCCCATGAAGAATGCAACAAATAGAAGCATAATGCGCTTCTTGTTTTGTAGATGTTTATTCATATAAATAACGTTTTAAATTTTAAAAATGATTATTATTTTCGTCCACTGATTGTTCTTTTGCAAATTACTTTACAAATAAATAAAAAAAAATCCTTGTTCCGTTGGGTCATTTTGGGTCATTTTGCATCGGTCTGATTATCAATAAGATATAAAGAATTCTAAAGCCTGTTGAAATGACCACCCTAGACAAGGGGGTTGCGATGAATTCAGCCTTTATTTCGCTACGAACTGCGTTTTTGTGGTTTCGTAGCGAAATAAATGTATTTTTATTCTGAATCGTTTTGTGTTTCAGGGATTGAATTATTTACCCTCGTTTTCTTTTAAGAGCATGTCAACCCGAAGCGTATTTTGCAAAATACACTTTCAAATAGATTTTGTATTTTGTAAAATACACATATATTTGCAGCTTGAACTTGAAATAGAAAAAAAACAACTATGGACAAACTATTTGAACGTCACGATGAATACCTCTCTATCGTCCCCATGGAATTCATCAGGAGTTTCATGCAGCAAATCGACTGGTCGCTCCGGCTCATCGCCATCAAGGGGCCAAAAGGCGTGGGAAAAACAACCCTCATGCAGCAATACATCAAACAACATTATGCGCCCGACGACAGGCATGTGTTGTTTTGCTCCGCCGATGCCCCCTACTTTGCCACTCATACCCTCGTTGATACCGCCAACCAGTTTTGCAAAATAGGCGGCCAACACCTTTTTATCGACGAAATCCACAAATATGAAAATTGGAGCCGAGAAATCAAGGATATCTACGACCTTCATCGAAACCTTCACATCGTCATCAGTGGCTCATCACTACTGCAAATCAACGACGGGCAAGCTGACCTCTCGCGCCGTCTCACAGCTTATTCCATGCCCGGACTATCGTTTCGCGAATACTTGACGATGGGATTCGGTGTCAACGCCCCAACCATCTCGTTGGACCAGCTCCTCTCCACCCCCAATCAGTTCTGCACCGAGGTCAAGCAGCAATGCCACCCCTTGGAACATTTCAAGAGCTATCTGAAGGCTGGCTACTATCCGTTTTATTTCGAAAGCAAAACGAACTATCAGAATACCGTGGAATCGGTGGTCAACTATATCATTGATACTGAACTTCCGAATTACAGAGGGTTAGAGACAGGCAACACCCGCCGCGTCAAAGCCCTGCTGAACGTGCTGTCACAAATGGTCCCATACGAGGTTGACATCACCAAATTATCGACCACTATCGGCATCCAACGTCCCACTACCTTGAAATATCTGAAGCATCTCGAAGAGGCTTCGCTGATCCACAGGTTGTTTACAGAGATGAGCACCATCACAGATTTGCAGAAGCCCGACAAAATCCTGCTCGACAACAGCAACCTGCTTTACATTTTATCGGACAAACAGCCTGAAATTGGCACTGTCCGTGAAACCTTCTTCTGCAACCAACTTCATTCGGCGGGTCACCGTGTGGAATATGGCGGGATGAAGAGCGGTGACTTCCGGATTAACGGGAATCTAACTATTGAAGTGGGAGGACACGACAAGACATTACGTCAAGTAAAGGAAGAAGCCAAAGGCTATGTCGCCGCTGATGACATCGACAGTTCGACTTTCCATAAGATTCCATTGTGGGCATTTGGGTTTTTGTATTGACCAAAGGACCCTCAAATAGTTTAACCTTCCCAAACTATCAACCTTTACCGGCTGGCACAAAAGGACGCAAAAAAAAATTCAAAAATGTAAAAAAGAAAAATTGCTAGTTTGTTTGAAAAGTGTATTTTTGTATTCGGGAATCACATTGAAAAGTGTGGTTTTTGACCGCAAAATTTATTTGAAAAGTGTAGATTACCATGCTGTACCGCAAGATTACATCGTATCTCGAAAACCACCTGAAGTCGGGTACCGACAAGATTCTCATATTACAAGGTGCCCGTCAGATTGGCAAGTCGTTCAGCATTCGCGAAGTGGGCACGCGGCTCTATAATAACTTTGTGGAGATCAATTTCGTGGAGGACGACGAAGGCGACCAACTCTTCAAGAACATCCACAAGAAGGAGGACTTCTACCTGACCCTCAGCATGGTGGCTGGCGACCGGCTGGGCGACCGCAACGACACGCTGGTGTTTCTCGACGAAATTCAACACTACCCGCAGTATCTCACCATGCTGAAATTCTTTCGCGAGGATGGCCGCTACCGCTATATCACCAGCGGCAGCTTGCTGGGCATCACGCTGCAGGATGCGACCTCCATCCCCGTTGGTAGCGTCATCCCCAAGGAGATGTTCCAACTCGACTTCGAGGAGTTCCTCATTGCCAACGGTTTCGGTGCCGAAGCCCTCAATATGCTTCGCGATGCCTACGAGAACCATCAGAGTCTCACCGAGGAGCATCACAACTACGTGATGGACCTTTTCCGTCGTTATCTGCTGGTAGGCGGAATGCCCGAAGCCGTCAACACCTACCTCAGTACGCACAATATCGTCCGGGTGCGCGAGGTGCAGGAGGGTATCCGCGGCCTCTATGCCGCCGATGCTTCCAAGTACGAGAAGGAGCAGAACAAAAAGCTGCTCATCCGCCGCATCTACGAGATGATTCCCTCGCAGATGGAGAACAAGAAGAAACGCATCGTGGCGAAGGAGATTCGCGGCAAGAAAGGCGACCGCTTCGAGCAGTACCAGGAGGAGTTCGAGTATCTCATCTCGTCGGGCATCGCGCTGGCCGTTCACGCCATTGCCAACCCCCACTTTCCATTAAGCGAGTTGTTACAGAAAAATCTGCTGAAGCTCTACCTGAACGATGTGGGGTTGCTCACTGGCCAGCTCTATCGCAACAACATCCGACCCGTGCTCGACGACGTGCGCAGCATTAACCTCGGAAGCGTCTATGAGAGCGTGGTAGCGCAAGAACTACGTGCCCACGGACACAAGCTTTTCTACTATGACCAGCGCAAGCAGGGCGAAGTGGATTACCTGATTGACAACTACACGGCCATGAGTCCTCTCCCGATTGAGGTCAAGTCGGGCAAGGACTACACCGTGCACAGTGCCCTCAACAACCTTCTGGGCAACCCCGACTATCACATCTCTGCAGCTACTTTTGTCTCCAACGAACGCCTGATTCGTCAAGACGGCAAGATCACTTACATGCCCGTTTACCTTGTGATGTTTATGGAATCAGACGCGCCTGCCGAAGACGAATCGGATTATATCTTCTGACATCGAGAAGGATTTCAAAAGGTAGCGAAATAAACGCATTTTTATTCTGAATCCAGCACCAAGCGCACCGCGAATGGAGTAACGTCAACTTGTGTTGAGGACTAAGGCTCAAACAGATGGTCAAGGGTTACCACTTTCTGGAAAACACCGCTATGGATACCGTATTTCAGACCGTATGTGGTAACGAGTGTCATCTGTACATTGTGGCGACGACTTACGTGCTCTATCATCCAATTCAGGCGCTCGCGGAGCTTCATCTCATAATCGTTCGTTACCGCGAACTCAGTGTTGACGAATTTCATCTCGCACAGATTAACCACTCGGTCGGAACGGTTGATGATAAGGTCGATTTGCATTCCTTTCTGCCCTTCTATACCTCGCATCGTCCATGCAGCATTCTCGGAACTGACACCACCCACCCCCAAGGCTGATTTGATTTGACCTATATGATAGAGGCAGGCGTTCTCAAAGGCTCGTCCACGCCATGGATGCAGGACTGGACTGTTCTCGTTATCGCGCCAGAAGTGTTCTCCTCTGTTTTGTTTTTCTACTTGATCAAGATAGAACAGGCAGAAAGGGTCAATAAGACGATACTTCTTATTTCGCTTGTCATTCTCAAAGGGTTTGTAATATTCAATAAAATCGCCCGCCACCAATGCCCGGAGCATATCAGAAAGACCTTTGCCGGAAGGAATGTCGGTCATTTGGACAATCTCATCGCGGCTAAAGCCCTCATGCCGTTTCGCCAACAGCTTGATGATGGCCTTATACGGTTCAGGCGAGCGGAAGATGGAGTTGAACAGACGATCAAACTCGTCCTTCAGTTTTGCTTTACGGTCAAAAAACAGGCTATCGATGATCTGAGCAAGGCTGAAGCCAGGCTGCACATAGCTCAGATACATCGGAATGCCTCCCACAGTCATATAGAGTTGCAGGATGTCGTATCGTGACATCGTGACATTCAGCATCTGCAGCATTTGCTCGGCTTCGTGGAGACTAAAGGGCGAAAGTTGTATTTCAGCATTCACTCGGTCATAGAGTCCACCGTATGAGTTGATGAAATTGTCTTGTATCCATGAAGTAGCCGACCCGCAGACGATGAGCATCAGATGGTCTTGTCCAGCACCCCAGCCATTCCAAAAATGCTCGAAGGCGGTCATAAAGCCCGACCGTGGTGTGTCCATCCATGGCATCTCGTCAATAAACACCACCGCACGCTGGCTCTTATCCGCCCTGTCAATCAAGGCAGAAAGCCTGTCGAAAGCTTCCGTCCAGTTCTTGGGGTGGACATCCGTTTCAGCTCCATAACGGATCAAACTGGAATTGAATGCCGTCAGCTGAGCCTCCAGTTGGTTTGTGTCCTCCAATTCGAGAGGCGACAATCCAGTATGATAAAACACAAAACGATCCTTGAATAGTTCTCTGACAAGATAAGTCTTGCCAACACGTCTGCGTCCGTAAACCGCGACTAATTGAGCCTGATGGCGATGATATATGTTCATGAGTTCCTCTGACTCACGTTTCCTTCCGATGATGATGCCCATATTCTTGTCAACTTGATTACGGTGCAAATAAACAAAATAATTTGCGAACCAGCAAGCGTTTTGGATATTTATTTATCCACGAAGTATATAAAATATCATTTCGTGGATAAATAGACACCTTATAATCATCCATAAAACAACAAATTTAATATATCGTGGTCGTTTTTATTCCACCTCCCGCACCAACCGCACCGCCAGACCGTCGCCACGATGCCCATTGGCTAGGATAAAAACGAAACCGATGCCATAGGAATCTTCAGCACCAGCGGTAGAAGAATGGTATGCTCCTACATCCGTATAGACTCCGTCAATGGTGCGCGCACCCGCTTCAGGCAAGAACACAGCTCCGGCAGGCTCCAGCATTTGCTCCCAGTCGGCAAGAGCGACCACGTTGCGGTCATACCCGATTTCGGACGTATTCACTGAATTCAGCTGATAGGTGGACACATCCCAGTTGTCGGGTAACAACAGCAGACCGTTAACGCCGTTCACACAAGCTTTGGCGAAACGCACGCCAGACGCCGTATTGCGCACAAAAAACAGATACGCCCAGTCGTCACGGCTCGGGGTATGCCACAAATGCTCTTCGTTGCCACCGTTCGAGATGGCGTTGTAGCCCCAATCGGCCTTGCCCGAATGGTCAGAAAGGTCGCATGAGGCCTCGCCGTAGGCACGATGCAACGCGTTGCTTTGCGTGTCCTTGTTGCCACTCCAAGGCTGCCAGTTCACCGCACCATGGTCATAGCCGCTGGTGCCCCAACCAAATAAGTCGATCCAGCCGTCGTATGTTTCCGAGATCTTGTTGTTGTCCAATCCGACGATATCATACTGATGCTCCGCGAAACGCCAGGTTCGCGTCGTGGCCCGATACTGAAGGTTGCCTTTCGAGAAATACACCTGCTTGCCCTCACCCACCGAGAACAGCCCGGGCAACGCACCTTCGGGCAACTGCATCTTGGTTTTGGAAGGCAGGGTGTTGAAGGTGACCTCGTTGCCGTAAACGATGCCGGCACTGCCCGAAAGATAGGCCCTGGCGAAATAGGTGGCATCAGGAAGCAGGCCGCTGAGGACGATGCTGTCGCCCAAATGGTCGCAGCAGGCATGTTGTCCTTTGACGGTAGGAGCATGCAGCATCCCCCAACACAGTCCCATCTCCATCCCGCCACAATAGCTCTTTCCAACCACATCGATGACCCCAGTGGCGGTGGTGGCCGTAACGTCCGTGACTGGCAAGGTGACCACCTCGGCAGCGACAAGCCATTCCAAGCTGTCGTAGGCGGACTGGTCAATCCGATGCTTTTGATAATCCTCTTTGTACGACCTGCAGTGGTCATTGATGATTCCCGAAGCGGTTTTGTGATAGTTCTCCACGGATCGAAGATGAGCCACATCAAAAGTCGTCTTTTTCTGAGCATTGCCCGAATAAAGCAAACTCATCGTATTGCGCAGTTCCTTCATGTCACCGATGGTTTTCGACAATCGTGCCAACAGCACCTCCCGATACTCGTTGCCTTGTTTGGCTTCTTGGAGGATCGGCTCTATTAATTGGGCCAGATACCAAGAAGCTTCATCCACGTAATTCTTTTCATCGACCGTCATAACGGTGACCATGGTCTCAGGCGCCTCTGGGGGAGCAACAGGGCGTCGCGCCACCAGCAACACACACAACACCGCGAGTGCCAGCGTCGTCACTATGGGCAACGACCTTCTGGTTTGATCCTGGCGTTCCAAGGCTTTGCGCACCGCCTCCATGTCGGGATAGCGCCTCGACGGTTCCTCTCTTGTACATTGCTTGGCAATGTGACGGTATCGCCTGGGAAAGAGCTTCCGCAACAGCAAGCCAAAGGAATAGACATCTGACCTGCAGTCAATTGTCCTGCCCGTCCCCTGGAGCCATTCCTTCTGCTCAGGCGCCATGTACTTAACTGTGCCGGCAGACTGTTTCAAGATGGCGTAGTCATCGGCATCAGACAGTCCGAAGTCAATGATTTTCACGTTGTTGCCGTTGCGAGTAATCAAGATGTTACTCGGCTTCAGATCGCGATGGATGATCTGCTTGGTGTGAATGTATAACAAGGCATCAACCAGTTGGTCCACCACCTTTCGACAGGCTTGTTGAGACGGCTGGCCCTCCAAGAACTTGTCAAGCGTCACCCCGTCGATGTATTCCATCACGATGCAGGGACCCAACTCCTCATTGACTTCTTTGGAATAAGCCTTCACGATGTTGGGATGGTCGAGCTGAACCATCAGCTCGTACTCCTTCTTCAGCAACTCCAAATAGACAGCTTGGGCTTGGTATTCGGGCTTCAGGCCTTTGAGCAGGAACCACCTCCCCTGCCGCTTCACCTTCAGCAACTGATTGAAGCCGCGACATGCTACGACCTCGCTGACGGTTTGCAGCTCATCGACATATATGAACATGTTATTGAGAGGTCCGGAAGTGTAATCTTCGGTCATTGGCACTATATTTTATGCAAAAATAAGTATTTTTTAACACCAAACCTTAAAAGGACCAACAAGGACCATCCGTAATCGATAAAAAAAGGCGATTTTTGCAGTAATTATATTCAAACAGCGATGCAAAAGACCTGTCCAGAAATATCGGAACTCAAGAAGCGTATTGAAGCCCAGTTAAAACGCAAGGTTAAAACTCCTAACGACTTCATCTTTCTCAGCGGCGCCATCTGGGAACGCACTCGGCAGACCATGAGTCCTACGACTCTGAAACGCCTTTGGGGTTACATTGATGGTGCAGATGAAACGCGTAACAGTACCTTAGAGATCCTGTCGCAGTTCCTTGGTTTCGACAACTGGGACGACTTTCTGAAGGACATAGCCGAAGGGACGGGATCCGACCCCGTATTGTCGCCACACATCAAGGCGGAGGACCTGCAAGTTGGTGACCGCGTTTTCGTCTCATGGAAACCCAATCGCCGTTGCACCTTCCGATATATGGGTAAGGGTAAATTCATTGTCGAGCAGGCCGAAAACTCCAAACTGACGGTGGGCAACACTTTCAGTGCCAGCCTCTTCATCCTTGGTGAGCCGCTTTACCTCTCCGACCTCATTCAGGGCAACAAACCACCCATTGCTTTCGTGATCGGCAACAAGGATGGGTTGTGTGAGCTGCAACGACAATAAAAAAACAGGACGGCCAAAAGGTCGTCCTGTTTTCGTTATACCTAATATTAATAGGTAATCATCTGTACTCAGCGAGCACGTCCTTCACACGGTCGGGAGTCATACGGCCATAGACCTTCTCACCGACTTCGATGACGGGGGCCAGACCGCAAGCGCCGACGCAGCGGAGGCAGTTCAATGAGAACTTGCCATCGGGAGTCACCTCGCCGACACCGATGCCCAGCTGACGCTTCAGCTCGTCCAACACCTTCTCGGCACCACGCACGTAGCAGGCGGTACCCAAGCAGACGCTAATCGGGTGCTCACCCTTGGGCGTCATGGTGAAGAACGAATAGAACGACACGATGCCATACACCCTGGAGACCGGGATGCCCAGCTCCTTGGCCACGAGCTCCTGGACCTCTGCCGGCAGATAGCCGAACTCGCCCTGGACCTTGTGCAGCACGTTGATGACCTCACCAGCTTTGTTGCCGTGCTCTTTGCACACGTTCTTGATGAAGTTGATCTTCGATTCTGATAATTTAATAACTGCCATAGTATATTTCCTTTCTATTATTTACTGGTTATTAATCCTCGCTGATCTCAACGTGTTCCGACTTGTCGAAATAGTGGGTGTGCAGCAGTTCATGTGACTTGTGACCGCAAGGCTCACCAAAGTACTCCTCGTAGATCTTCTTGATGGAAGGATTCTCGTGGGATTTACGGATCGGTTTGCCAGCATCTTCGCGGTAGATGGCTTCCGTACGTTTCTTGATGATCTCGCTGTTGCCATGGTGGTAAGGCTGACCAGCGCCGCCGACGCAGCCGCCAGGGCAGGCCATGACCTCGATAGCATGGAACTGTTCCTTGCCTTCGCGCACTCTCTCGAGGAGCTTGCGGGCATTGCTCAGACCATGGGCGATACCGATATGGATCGGCGTGCCGTCGAAGTCAACCCAAGCATCACGGATACCTTCCATGCCACGGAGTTCGGTGAAGTCGATCTTAGGCAGCGGTTTGCCGGTGAACACCTCGTAGGCAGTACGGGTAGCAGCCTCGATCACACCGCCGGTAGCACCGAAGATGACAGCAGCACCGGTGGATTCGCCGAGCGGGTCGTCGTAATCCTCTGAAGGCATATCCTTCAGGTCGAGGTTGAACTGCTTGATCAAGCGAGCCAACTCACGGGTTGTCAGGACGTAGTCGATATCCGGGTTGCCATCCTTGTAGAATTCCTTACGCTTGCTTTCGTACTTCTTGGCCAAGCAAGGCATGATGGAGACGACGACGAGGTCTTCTCTCTTGATGCCCATCTTGTCGGCCCAGTAGTTCTTGGCGACAGCGCCGAACATCTGCATAGGCGACTTGGCGGTTGAAGGCACATCCAGCATGTCGGGGAAGTTGTGCTCGAAGAAGTTGACCCAACCTGGGCAGCAGGAAGTCAGGATAGGCAGACGGACACTCTTGTCGCCAGCCATGAACTTCTTGATACGGCCGAGGAGCTCAGTGCCTTCCTCCATGATGGTAAGGTCGGCAGTGAAGTCGGTGTCGAACACATAGTCGAAGCCGAGGCGACGCAGAGCAGCGGCCATCTGACCGGTGACGATGGTGCCGGCGGGCATGCCAAACTCTTCACCGAGGGCCACACGCGTAGCAGGAGCTGTGTTGACAATGACGGTCTTCTTAGGATTGTTGATGGCAGCCATGACGTTGCGGGTGTCGTCCACCTCAGTCAAAGCACCAACGGGGCAAACCTGGACGCACTGACCGCACATGACGCAAGGCGAGTCGACGAGGTCTTGCTCGAAAGCAGGAGCCACGACGGCGCTGAAGCCACGGTTGATGGCGCTCAAAGCACCAACGGTCTGGACGTTGTTACACATGTTCTCGCAGCGGCGGCACATGATGCACTTGTCCATGTCGCGCACGATGCTGGGCGACATGTCTTGACGATAATGGCTTTGCTCACCTTTGAACGGGATGTCGCGGATGCCGAGGTACTGGGCTAAGCTCTGGAGCTCGCAGTTGCCGCTCTTGGCGCAGGTCAAGCAGTCAGTCGGGTGGTCGGAAAGGATAAGTTCGACCACGGTACGACGGGCGTTGATGACGCGGGCGCTGTGGGTCAGCACTTCCATGCCTTCCACGCAGTCGGTGGCGCAAGCCGGGGCCAGGTTACGACGCGGACGGCCGTTGAAGTCCTTAGTCACTTCGACGACGCAAACGCGGCAGCCACCGGGTTTGTTTTCAAATTTCATTCCTGCCAGTTCAAAATAGCAAAGGGTAGGAATATGGATACCAGCCATGCGGGCGGCTTTCAGGATAGTAGTGCCT